>Ga0080004_1128524_pt1 | contig 25563 bp, 29 predicted proteins | sample WasSprMetagenome_FD_69207 | JGI IMG/M metagenome (GOLD analysis project Ga0080004, IMG submission 69207) | Sulfidic aquatic microbial communities from Washburn Spring, Yellowstone National Park, USA - WS (SPADES assembly) (version 2) | ecosystem: Environmental > Aquatic > Thermal springs > Hot...
TTTTATTAAGGATGCTTGGCTTTATTCCACGCGGACATGGTGTTAGAGAGTTGCTCGGAGTCTTCTCGAGGACGCTTAGAGAACTAGGTAAAATGGAGCTATCTCTACGAGTATCCTCATTCACCGAGGGACATAGAGACGTATTGCGGCTTATTGAAGAAGCATATGTTGTCTCTAGATACTTGGCTAAGACTTATGAGAGAGAAGACGCGGAGAAAGCTATAGAAGCTACTGTAGAGTTAATTAAACTCATTGAGGGTGTCGAACAAGATGTCTTCTCCTAAACTAGATCTAGCTATAAAGGTACAGGCTTGGAGGTTGAAGGAGTTATTGAAGTGGCGTGAATACATTAAAGCACTAGTAGAGTCTGCTATAGAAGTCTTTGGAGAAGAAGTCGAGGTGTACTTATTTGGCTCAGTTGTAGAGGGCCGACTCACAGTTGATAGTGATATAGATGTCGCAGTAGTGCTTAGAGAAGTCCCTAAGAGAGGACTCGAGAGAGCAAGGCTGTTGGATGCCTTATGGAGGAGTATGGAGTCGAAGGGAGTACCATGGTGGTTTCCATTTGAAGTACACTTAGTAACACAGGAGGAACTAACATTACTCAAAGAAACAAAATTGAGTAAGATACATTAATTTAGCCCTGCCGATATCGCCGTTTCTATCGATACCGCTCGCAATATATAGTACATTAATTATAATTAGGGCGTATCCCAATAGTTTACACGTTATTTGGAGTAATTCTCATTTGGTTTATTCTCACCCATGGTAATGCAATAAGTTATATATGTTGCTTCATAGTTCTTTATATACTTGCATTGAAAAGCTTTAAAGTTTTTATTGCTATACTGTGGTCTCTGTATAGCGCTAGCTTAATGGTGGAGTATATTGAGTTATAAGAGTATCCTTGGTTCTAGAGGCGTTAAAGTCGATGAGCATGTGCTTTATGATTTGAGGATCCGGGAGCTTGTCAATGAGATTCTGGGTAGAGAAAGGGATGAACTCTTGTGGAATCTGTTTCTAAAACATCCCAATAGTCTTGATGTGGTAATTTACAGGTTAATGTGTTTTCGTGACTTAATGCGAGAAGATGTTTACATGGCTGTTAAGCGGTTTGTCGAAAAGATTAGGGAGGCTGTTGACTATTTGGAGATGGAGAAAGATGCTCATGAGCCACATAAGCTGGGTCTCCACTTGGATGCTGCGCTAACCTACATAGATGCTTTAGAGACGTTCTACGGCGAGATATCGTCGCTGGGTGTGGAGTCTGAGGACCTCAAGAGCTTTTTGAGCTATGTTGAGGGAATTATTCATAGTCGTAACTTCAAAGCCATGAAGGAAAAGGCTGTGGAGGCTAAGAAGGCGAGGGACAAGATCAGGATTAGGGTTAGGATAGTTGGCGACAGGATACATGTCTGGAGATTTAATGAAGGTGAGGACTTGTCGAAGATTATTGAGGAATTATTCGCTAGATTTAGAGGTGGAGGGGAGAGGAGGGTTAGATATATCCCCACGAGCAGCGGCTTAAGCCATATTCACGTTGCCATACTTGAAGGTGCTTTCAAGTTCTTTAGGAGTGAGTATGAGGCTATAGAGAGGTTCTATAAGGAGTTTCCAAAGATTATTGACGATGGAGTGGCCGTGTTTGCTAGGGAGGTTAGGTTCTACCTAGTATACATAGACTTTACGAAGAGTTTAATTAGCCGGGGCTACAGCTTCACCATACCAAGATTCACGGATGATGGAAGGATAGACGTCAGGAGCTTCTACAGCATCCCTCTAGCCGAGAGAGGCGGGGCTGTACCAAATGATATATTTACAGATGGCCGCAGGAGAATATTCGTGGTTACAGGGATGAATGGAGGTGGAAAGACCACTTTCGCAACATCCTTTGGCCAACTAGCATACTTGGCAAAGCTCGGGGTACCTGTACCAGCTGAGAGCGCTGAGATACCGTTCTTCTCCACTATTATGACTGCTTACCCTGTTAGAGAGGATTCGAGAGAGAGCTTGAGCAGGCTAGAGCAAGATATTGTAAGGGCTGTGAGTATAATGCGTAGAGCTGATAGCTCAACGCTTCTAATCACCTAAATCACTGCTACACATTACAAAGCAGGGTTGTTCTCGCGAATTAAAAAGCTTCTTATATATGCAACACTTGTAACTCTACACCTCTTTATCAAGAATCTAATCACACCTAATCGATGTCTTGAAGCATACCATCATGGATAGCCAGATAACCTTTTGAGACATACAGCTCAAATACAAAAACTAAACGCAAAACTTGTGAGCGCATCAAAGTACGTCTGGCGTACATGCATATCTAGACGAAATTGCTGGGTTCAGCAGTTCACAGCGTCATCACGAATCAAAGAGGCTCGTAGCTCATCATCAGCTGGTTCCGCATACACTGTTCACTCAATTACTTTTTAAGTGTGTAACGAGACGCCTACGAAGGAAGATACTTGTTATATTAGCTGAGAAGGAGAGAGCAAGAGTCATTATATTGTTATAACAATTAGTTAGGTATGTGGAGATGCTATGAGTGTGTTTGAGAAGTTTGCTAAGAAGTATTTTGAGGAAGCTTTTAAAGGATTTGGAGAGGTGTAGGAGAGCACAAGCCTTTAATGACTATCCACAGACTGTGTTCTATGCACAGCAATGTGTTGAGAAGTGTGCAAAAGCTTTGCTAGAAATTAAGCGAAGAGTTGTCTATATCTATGGATCAGAACTGATTACAACTGAAAGCCTCGCCCTTCAGGGCGGGGAGGAGGTCAGAAAGGATATAGCTGAGAAAGCTTTGTTGTTAGCTGAAAGAGTTGTTGAGGTGACGAGAAATTATCTTAGAGAAAGAGGTATTGTACAGGGTTAACGAGGTTCTTAGATCCTTTGGTAAGGCGCTGAAGGCTCTGGTAATCATTGGTAGTAGCACGTTCTCTAGAAACCCTAACGACATAGACTTGCTAATAGTTGTTGACGCGTTGAGTAGCGTTAGTGAGAAGATTGGGCTAGAGCTAAGCATATCCAGAGCGTTGAGGAGTCTAGAAACTGGTAAACCCTTCGATGTTGTGGTGCTGGATGCTGAGATGCTTGAGGAGAATACGGTGGTTGGAAGCTTCTTAACAGGTCTAGTGCTAGGCTATAGAGCTGTATATGATGAGATAGGCTTCGATGATCTGGTAAAGAATTTGGTCAGGAACTTAGTGAGCAGCGCCGATGATTATGTGCTTATAAAGTGTGCGTGGAGGGTGAACCTAAAAGCTATAGCCATTGCTAAAAGTTTTGCAGCTAAAAAGCTTTTCACTTAAACAGCAATAACATGTATAGCACTCTCATGCACATAAACAGCACAGTGTTCAGCGTCTACACCTCTACTAGCTTTACAACATTTTAAATGTTTGCCTCACCTCATTTACAACACTATTACCTCGTCATGCACTTTTACTACAATAGGGGGTTCTACTCTATACAAACTACTTTAATGCCCTCCTTGCCAGCTATTTCACAGAGCTTTTTATCAGCTGTGTAAAGCTCTGATGCCCTGATATGCCTTGCTGATGCGATTTGCAGTGCATCAGCTTCGTAAATATGGTAATTCTCTATAATTCTCCAGCTCTCAACAACTATACTTAACCTTATTGGAACCATCTTCAGAATCCCCAGCTTCAGCATCCTAATGGTTTCGCTTAAGAACATTTTTCTAGAAGCTTTATACTCACTATCCCCAAGCCACCCTCTCTCACGATACCTATCCAAAACACCTAGAACTTCACCAACATTCCATAGAGAAAAAGACAGCTTAACTTCGCCATTCCAAGCACTTAAATATAGAGCTCTAACAACTTCAGTCCCTCGTTCAAGAATATATCGCTTGACTACTGCGCTAGAATCTAGGTAAACGGTTCTAGTACTCAATATCTCGACTCCCTCAACTCCCTAACAACTTTTTCAGCCGCTGTTTCCGCTGAGGGCTTAATAGGTTCAACTACTTGAATTAATTCACCACCAATAAGTTCATTCAAGCTATCCACAACTTTATCAACAAGCTCTTCTCTAATCATCTCCTCAATAACACTGCTAACCTCATCCACACCCTCCTCAAGAAGCTTAGCCTTAAACTTGTTCCACAAGTCTTTATCAATAACAATCGTTGTCTTAATCTTTCCAGCCATACATAACACCTTCTAGAAGTATGTTCTTCTAAACAGCCTTATAAATTTATTGAAAGTAAAGCTCGCAATAATGAGCACAGCTGACTCACGTAATTTTGAGTGCCGAGATCCATGTATTGCCTTGAGTTATCTTTTATCTATGGTGTCTATAAACATGTGCTACATAAAGGCTGAGGAAAGGTGTTGTAGTCAAACTGCAAAGCTTTAAATCTCTTGAAGAGGCAATTAACTATGTTATGGGGCTCAGTGATTGGAGGCTCTTTGAGTTGAGTTAAGAAATGTTTGTGTAAGTATCAGGATATTGAAAGACCTGCTCTAAAAATGTAAGTCTTGTTTTAGGTGAAAACAGGGTTGTGGTTATTACAGGGCCTAATGGTGCTGGCAAAGCAACTCTTCTTGAAAACTTGCCTAGGGCTTCGCAAGCCTTTTAAAGGAGTTGCTAAGTTGCTAGGAGTGCCTACAACTAGTAGAAAGCTTCATGATGTTAGAAAGCTGTGTAGCTACTTACCCCAGAACTTCATGGGAGGTCCTTACGAGTCTTACACAGCTAAGCAGGTCATAGCCATGGGCCTTCTATCTCTTAGAAACACCCCTAAGCACATTGACAGCTAGTGATGTGAACAAGATTAGGAGTATTGCTAAGATTCTGAACATTGAGAACTTGCTTAATGAGTCCATCGGCAAGCTTAGCGGTAGTCGGCAACAAAGAGTGTTTTTAGCAGGGGGCGCTTGTAAGAGAGCCCTAGTGCTGTTTCTAGATGAGCCTTTTTCAAGTATCGACCCGATGGTAGGAGAAGTCTTGTAGAGCTACTCAATAGCTATACACGTGAAAGAAATGCAACACGTATAGTGGCACATAGTTGATTCTGAGCTGATGAGAGTAGCCAACGCTATTGTATCCATGTCATGTTGAATGGCGAAGTAGTGAGAGTTGAGGGCGCTCCACACTGAAAAGTGACAGCTATGGTCTTGAGGCGTTTTGCAGACACATAAAAACACTTCTTAAGCGCTTTTCAGCGCTGTAGTTCATGTTAATGCTGTTTGCAAAGCCTGGCAGGTGGTGAAAGCCGTGCTTGAGCTAGTGCTTTTCTCACTAGCAGTAGGAGGCTTTGTGCTATCAGCAATAGGCTACTACATCTCAAGGGTTTCCCCGAGGCAATTGTTTGTAATTAGCTGTAAATACTTTTGAATACTTCTCTGCCCCGGGGTTCCCGGGCTCTGCTCGGTTTTTCACTGCATCACTGCCCGGGCTATCAGGGCTCCACATAACCCAAAAGCCCCCTCATCTGCGTTGAAGATAATAACTTGAGTCCCAAGACTCGTCATCCACAAGTAAGTACACATGGAGAAGCTAATAAATCTAAATCAATTAATCATAGTTACTTACAAAAATTAGAAGTAATTATAGATTAACAATAATAGAAAAACCAAATTAAACTAATAGATTTCAATAATAAAGTTAACATTCCTACATATGAGATCTATAATTGAATTCGTAATAATTTAGTGGCAATGTCAATTTGCGAATTCATATAGTAATGAAAAAGAATACCTGGTGATCTAAGGGTGTAAAATGCTAATACAGAGGTAATAATTGAATGACATGATCAAGATGATTTACTTATTAATTTATTGTTCATTATCAACTCGCCTGACCGAGAAAAGTCACAGTAAGCTTTATCATACATAATTACGTTGATTGATCCTAATTTCTACACTGAAACCGTTGATTAAACAACCATAGATCAGCTATGTATAATTATGACTATATTCATTGGGCTCTATAATGTTTATCAGGTCCCTAGACAACTCATCAAATATATAGATTTTATCAACCGGTCTTAGATATATCTCTTGGTTTATGACTAAGTCTCTTAAATCACGTGAAGGCATTAATACCTGTACATCTAAATCAGTAATATCAATATGTATGGTTACATCATCTCCAAGATATTCATAACTCGTAACCCTCCCTTTAATACCTGGTTCGCACTTGCTTATTTCAAAGTGCTGAGGTCTAATGCCTATAAAGACACTTCCATGTAAATCTAATGGTTTATTTAACCGCAGTTTGAAATCTCCCATGATCAGCAGATGTGCATCTTTCAGGGTTCCAGGTAAAAGGTTCATTGGAGGTGTTCCTATGAATGTTGCTATAAAAGTGTTTCGCGGCTTATTGTAAATATTTAATGGTGTGTCAACCTGAATGATTTTACCTTCATTTATTATGGCGATTCTATCAGCCATAGTCATGGCTTCAGCTTGATCGTGAGTAACATAAATAGTTGTTATTTTTAACTCATCGTGTAAGAGTTTTCTTAGTTCAAACCTTAGTTTAACTCTCAATTTAGCGTCAAGATTAGAGAGGGGTTCATCTAATAAGAATAATTTAGGATTTCTTACAAGTGCTCTCGCGAGTGCTACTCTTTGTTGCTCTCCCCCTGAGAGTTGCCATGCCTTCTTTTCGAGTAAATGCGATATACCTAGTAACTCTGCTACTTCTTTTACTTTCCTCTTTCTTTCTTCACTTGGAGTTTTCCTCATTTTTAATGGAAACTCTATGTTCTGGTAAACAGTCATATGAGGGTAGATTGCGTAGCTTTGAAAAACCATTGCTATGTCTCGGTCTTTTGGATCTATGTCGTTTATTTTAACACCATCTAGTATTATATCGCCTTCATCTGGATCTTCTAAGCCTGCAATGAGCCTTAGTATGGTTGATTTCCCGGATCCGCTGGGTCCCAGTATAACTAGAAATTCGCCCTTGTTGACGTCGAGGTTTACTCTATTAACTGCAGTGTATTTGCCATATCTCTTGGTTAAATTTATTAGCTTCAAGAAAGCCATATAGTCACCTTCTATAAGTTCTAATAACTATTCCCCCAATCAAGTATTTACGGAACAGTATAAAGAATAATAATGTTGGGAGAGAGCCTATGATCGTTCCAGCGATAATGGGAGTATATTCAACGTACCAAGCTCTCGAGAAAGCGTAATTCAATCCCTGAGCATAAACAAAGTTCTCTGGACTCTTTAAAACTATAACGGGGAGGAAGAAAGCATTCCACGCACCTAAGAACTGGTACACTATTATTGCAATAATCAATGGTTTAGCCATTGGTAAAGCAATCTCAAAAAAGATCCTTATATATGAAGCCCCATCCAATCTAGCTGCTTCGAAGTAATCACGTGGTAGTGATAAAAAATATTGTCGAGCCATGAATACTGTATTAACACTCACCATTCCAAGAATAATTAAAGCTACTATATTATCAAGTAAATTGAAATACCTGAGAATAACATATAATGGCACCATTGTTACAAACATAGGCAACATCATTAATGTTAAGAGCAGGTTGAATATTACGTCTCTTCCAGGATATCTGAGGACAGCAAACGAGTACCCAGCCATTAAGCCAAGAAACACATTTGTTGTAGATATAGCTACTCCATAAATCAACGTGTTTATGACCCATCTGGGGAACATTTCAATTCTAAATAACTTCATGTAATTACTCAGTATGAAGGGCTTTGGAATCCAATCAGGAGGTATTTTGGATGCTTGCTCCCATGTCATGAAGGACACTATTATTGATCTAATAAACGGCATAGTGTAAATTATGAAAAGCAAAAACCCAACAACCAGCGTTATGATAGCGTAGTATGTGCGTGTTTTCACTTTAAACCACCTCCGTATTTTCGTAAGAAAATTACAGTTGGAATATACATCAGAATCAGGAATATCATCGCCTTTGCCGCTGCATAACCCGGGTCAAATTGCATAAATGCAGTTCTATAAATATCAAGAACAACAGTCATACCAGAGTATTCAATACCACCCTGTGGACCTGCCATCACGAATGATAAATCAAACATTTGAAGTGCTCCAATTGTTCCTACAATTATAGCGTAAACTACAGTTGGCTTAATGAATGGTAAAACAATGTATATAAACCTCTTAATAGGACCCGCACCATCTAGTCTAGACTGTTCGAGTACATCTCTAGGTATCGACTGCATTGCAGCCATGAATAATATTGCGAAATTACTGGAAGTTCCCCATATCGCGACAATAGCCATTGCTGGTATTATTAAACTCTTGGAGTTGACCCAGTCGGGATAGCCGAAACCAGGTATAAGTAAATTCATCACGTAATTAATGAATCCTCTTTGACTGAAGAAGTATATGAAGATAAGTGCTATGATGACGCTGCATGTAAACCCGGGCATTAAGTACGCTGTTGCGAACACTGAGGTACCTTTAACTCTCGAGGATGCTATGGCAGCTAACACGAGTGCTAATATTGTTTGAATTGGAACAACTATCGCAGTGTAGATCAACACGTTTCTAAGCCCTATGAAAAACGGAACCTCATACCATGAAGCTCCAGTTAAACCCCTTAACAGCTCATTAAAAGCTTTAATATAGTTATCTAGGCCTATTAAAACAGGATCTGATATGTAATTCCACTTTAGAAAACTCATGTAAAATGCATACAAGAAAGCGAAATAACCGAATAGAAACAAAACTAAAACAGAAGGAATAATTAATAAGAATCCTTCAATAAACTCTAGTTTCCGTCTACATGTAAGTGAAGGTATAAGTAAAAAATAATTTTTGCGGGGCATAGCGTGTATACCCTGTTTTCTAAGAACCTATAGCGGCTATAATACCATTTACTAAATCATTTATCAACGAATCTAAGTCATAAGTCTTAGTTTCCTTCATGTTAGCGATGCGTGATTGCAATATATTATCTATTGTAGAGATTATCACACCTGCTTTATCGGATTTCATAGTTGGCCACACATAGACATTGTTGTACGCATTGAGCTGATCTAATGTCTTCCTATGTTCGGGCAGTAGATCAGGACTTGTTGAAAGCTCTTTTACTGATGGTAAAGTGTGACCTAGTTTAACAACTAATAATTGTTGTCCCTCTTTGCCCGCGATATACTTTGCGAATTCATATGCTTCGCTAATATGTGCTGATTTACTACTTAATCCAAGAATGACCGTGAACGCTAAAGTATATCTACCACCGGGACCTTTCGGTAATACAGATATATCCCATTGTTCACCATATTTAAAGTTCGGGAATTGATCCCTGATGAATGGTATCATCCAGCTTCCTTCAAAAGTGAAGCATGCTTGTTGTTTACCAAATGCTTCTCCACCCCATCCTGAGTCAACATCTCGTGGCAACACAACGTATGGCGTTTTACCTGCATCAACGCGTTTCACATAGCCATTTAAGTATAAGTCCATGTAGTCTTTGAGAGCTTTTTCACAGCTTCATTGTTAAACCATGTTCTAACGTTTTGTTTAGTTGAGAAATCTGGGTATGGTGCACCATACGCAAGAGCCATTGCTATTAGAGTTCTCCAATGATAATGGTCTACTAAAGCTGGTTTACCTGTTTTATTGGTTACCGTTTCTAGAATACCGAGGAACCCTGACCAGTCATCTGGTAGAGATGTGATCCCAGCCTGCGAGAGGCATTGCTTATTATACGCCAAGAATAATACAGACCAATCCTTAGGTAACCCATATAATTTACCATCTGAACCTATGAACGGCGTTAATAGGAAGTCATAGTATTGAGCTTTAATTGATCCAATGTTTTTATCGATATCGTCTAACGGCTTGAGAACACCTTGACTTATAAAAATAGATGCCCATGAAGAGTCAACATAGAATACGTCTGGGGCAACTCCTCCTGCAAACGAAGCTAATATGTTTTCATGGAACATTTGGGCTATGGGTTCATATTTAACCTGTATATTTGGATACTTCCTAGTGAACTCCTCTATGGCTTTCTCATAGTTTTTAACTTCAGTCTCACCAGCCCCCCAGCCAGAGAACCTTATAACTGTTTTTCTACAATTGGTTGTTGCCGATACAGTAGGATCGCTACAAGTCCTAAAATAACTACAACTAATAATATCGAGGCCATTATCATTTTTGTAGATAAGGCCACGTTTCTCACCCAAATATTACTACCTAAGGGTGGTTTATAAATATTTTTACCGTTGTTAGTATATGTAAAGGCATGTATAGATAGGTTATAAGTTAAGTATAAATACAGGGTTTAATAAAAGATACTACCTAAGGGTGGTATATTGATTATAGCTATCTTATGGGATTTCGATGGAGTAGTAGTATTCACGCCCCACGAGGAAGCGTGGAGGCTTGTTTCCCTAAAATACGGAATAGTTGATTTTACATCGGAATTTTATCATAAATATGTGTCAGGTCGACCAAGATACGAGGGTGCAAAAGCTATACTGGAATATTTCGGGTTAATACGAGAACAAGATGTAAATTCGGCTCTGAGTATTATCCTAGAGTTCGCAGAAGAGAAGAATAGAGTATTTAATGATCTCATATCTAAAGGGTTTTACTACATTAATAACGAAGCATTAGAGTTTATCAAGTCAACTAGAAGCTGTAAGCATGCATCACTCATACATGTTCTCGCATCAGCCTCTAGAAATGTAAGTAAACTCGCAGACAACATCACCTATGAAGGTAAAAAACTAAGAAATTACTTCGACTATGATGTAAGTGGGTCTGCAAGTACTAAGAAGGAAGTTTTTGAAAAAGCACTAGAAGTAACAGATAAAGCGGATTGTCATATCGTTATAGATGATGCCCCATCAGGCATAGAGGCTGCTCGTGCAATTGGTGCTATACCAATTGGTTTTCGAAACTCTGATCTCTCAAAGTGGGGTGCAGTACTGGTAATTAATTCGTTTAAAGAAGTCTCCTCGGAGGTGATTATTGAACTATGCAAAACGAAGTGAAAATAAGACCATACGAACTTACAGTTAACACTTATAGAGATGACAAAGAAAGCTGGATTGGTACACTATTAACTCTAGCAAATGGTAGAATCGGAGTAAGAGGAGTCCTCGAAATTCTTGATCGTAAGGACAAAGCTGTATTCATGATGGGTTTATATAGTAATGTACCAATATGGCGTAGAGAAATCATTGTTTTACCCTCTGTCAATAGTGTTTATTTAGTAAATCCATGGAATCCCAGTATATTGAGTGTTGAAAGAAAACTTGACATGATGAATGGTATTTTAACAACAAACTTGAAGTTTCATGGTAACAGTAAAATTATTTCATATCTTAGCGAAAGCGCGGTAAACAGGGTATATAAGAACCTCTACATGCAGAGAATTAAAGTTCAATCAAACAATGGAGAGGTATCGATAACTTTACCTATAGAAAATAATCTTAATCCATTTTTATATGGTTACACTTACACCGAGCATTTATATAGAACCTCTATAAATTTCAAAGATAACGAGATCGTTGCTAACTACAAAGTAAGAGATAGTAACGATGCAGTCTCAATACGCATGATTATAAAACCAAGAACAACTTGTGAAATTAACTATTTTGTTACAAGGGAATCAGCTGGACTCGCATTAACTGGCGAAAACATTGAAGTAGAGAGATATGTCTTTATTAATAGAGGAAAAGAAGAAAATCTTAATCTCAACAAGATCTCAGAACTCGACTGGAATAAAACTATAGAAGAACACTCAGAAGCTTGGAGAAACCTATGGGGTAAAATAGGGTTGGAAATCGATGGAGATGAATATCTCGCTGGTGCTCTGACTTTTTACACTTATCACCTTCTTCAATTAATAGACGAAGATGCAGACGAATTAATGATCCCTGCTAGAGGGCTGCATGGCGTAGGCTACAGAGGACACGTTTTCTGGGACACAGACGTATATCTTTTACCATTCATGGTTTTTCTCTTTCCTGAAGTTATGAGAAAAATCTTGAAATTCAGGTGTAGGACGCTGAAGTCGGCGTTGGAGTACGCAGTTAAAACGGGTTTCAAAGGAGCAAGATATCCATGGGAAGCAGACGATGCCGGGGCTGAGTCTACTCCAAGATACTACCCAGTAAACCTAAGTGAGTGTAAATGCGTTGACATAGTAACAGGTGAACAAGAACTACACATTACGGGCGGTGTCGCGTTCGCGCTTGATTTCTACTATACAGTGACGGGGGACAAAGAGTTCTTTAAGCAATGTGGTTTAAAAATGCTAGTAGAAATCGCGAGGTATTGGACAAGTAGAGCTGAATATGATTCCGTGAAAAAACTATACGTGATTAAAAATGTTATAGGCCCTGACGAGTACCATGTAGGTGTTGATAACAACTATTACACCAATTACTTAGCCAAATATGCTTTGAAAAAAGCCGCCAAGTACGTCTTTGACTCATTAAAAGATCCCGATTTAAAGCAAGTACTTGTTGAGCTTGGTGTTAGTGATGAGGAAGCTGAAAAATGGAATAATATAGCTGATTTAATCTATACTGGTAAAATTATTGACGACATCATAGAGCAGTTTGAAGGCTACTTTAACCTTGCTGAACCAAGTATTTCGGATGAGAAAATACGTCGAATAAGTATAGAGAGATTAAATGAAGTAGGTAGGACTAAGTTAATCAAACAAGCAGATGTAGTTCTAACTCTCGTTCTTCAGGAGTTAATAGAAGGAGTAGATCCAAAGATTCTTCGTAAAAATTACGAATACTACTTAAAGTACACGACTCATGAATCATCACTATCACTTCCAATATATGCTACAGCTGGTTTCATAATTGATGACCAAAATGCTGTAGAAATGTTTAAAACTGCTTTGAAAACAGATCTCGAGAACTTATATAATAATACACATGAGGGATTTCACGTGGCTACAGCCGGTGGATTATGGTATGCAATATTATTAGGAATTATGGGTATTAGAATAAGAGGAGGAAAACTCATTGTAAGCCCGAAGAAGGTGAACGGGTTAAAAATCGCTATTAGTATCAAGTATAAAGGGGATACAGTTAGAATTACTCCACGAGAATAATTAACGAACAAATAAAGTGGTAAAATTGATTGAGGAAGAACTAATACAGAAACTCCGAAGACTTGGCTTTACTACTTATGAAGCAAGAGTTTACCTTACTTTGTTGAAGTATGGTTCATTAACTTCAACGGAGATTGTGAAACTCGCTAAGATACCACAAGCTAGATTCTACGATACAATAGAAAGACTCGCTTCAAAAGGGCTTGTTAAATTCAGTAAGTCTAGGCCTACGAAATATTCTATTGTGGACCCAGCACGTGCTCTTCGTTCATTGACACAGAAAGAAGTTGAGGATAAATTCAAGTTGATTGAAGATTTCTTGAAGTCGATTGCTGAGATTCCACGTAGAGAGATGGATGAGCGCTACGTATGGGTCATGAGTGGTTTAAGTGGAATAACCTCTACTATAGAAGACGTTATTGAAAACGCAAAAGACGAAATACTCATAGCTACTTACTCTTACATTGTTAAGGATATTGTGAGAAAAATAAGAAATAGCATTTCAACTTGTTTAATAATCTACGATAAATACGAAGACATAGTTGATAATTTAGAAGTTTTCGACGAAGTATGGTTTAAGCCAACTCTTGGGCCAACTATAATCATATCTGATCTAACGAGAGGTGTATTGATACCGCGTACTCAGCGTGAAAACCCCATTGCATACTTACTTGAGGATCCTGAAATTCTTGTACCCATTATAGGGTATTATTTTTATCTAAGAGAGACGTCGAACAAATTGATTTATAGGCTTGGTGATGTCGTAAAAAAGAGGACTTTTAGAAGCTTGTTGAGAGCCGTAGAAATGATCAACAATATGCGGGAAAAGAAGTTAAAAATATTCATTGAAGTCGATGGAGTATGGGTTAAAAGTAGAAAACAGGATTCACTTAGAGGCAAACCCATAGATATTATTAGAGATAAACTACGTGAAATCACAACTATGATACTTGAACGCGATGATGGTTCAAGAGTAACAGTAGGTGGCATTGGAGCAATTTACGAGGACTTTGAAGCGCAGAGAATAACTGTTTACGGCGATTAGAATTGAACGCCTCTTGATTTAGAGTTAGAGTCATGAATATTTTAAATTACTGTTAACAGTAGGCGAAACGAGGAGGCATATAGTTAGATGGATGATATAAATCTATGATATAATAAGAAACCCATGCAGACAAATAAAACAGGGATTTCCCTTAATTTGTACATAAGGTCTCGAAAACTCTGATCATTTTAAAGTAGATTAGTTCTTATTGTTCATTTTCCTTTGATGAGAATTATTCTTCGTAAGTTCAACATATTATATTGGAATATTTAAAGGCAAAGGAGAGACGTGGGAAATCAGCTCATACGTTAACTGGAGTGGTATTCCTTATGGGTCTCGCTATACTATTCTACTTTGATTTATTTTTGATTTATTTTGGCATTATATACTTGCTTTAGTAGGGGTCTTAGTTATTCTCGAGGTATTATTTCAGTAATTTTACCTAAAATGAACTTTTCCATTAGATCCATTAGATTATGTCTTGCATAATTATTAATGTTAAATTCTCATTATCTATGTTTACTCTGTCTATATTCCTTTGATTCTAAGGACACCACTACCAGCAACTAACCCTTTATAAAGACTAACCTCCACGATCCCCATGCAATACGTAAACCAACCGGAACAAGCCATTAGCGGCCTGAGCTAGGCTGAAAAATTCGATAAACCACTACGAGGAAAACCCATAATACCCATGAACGCATGAACAAGTCAAGCTCACATACAACACGGCCAAGCACCATACGAGCGACCCGACAACTAGGACAAACACACAAACCAGCCACACAGAGACTCAACCTCTAGGAAGTGCTGTGACGACGGGGTAAAGTGTGTGGTTGCATGTCACGGTTATACACTGGTTTTCTCTGGGTGTGAACCGTGCGTACAATGTTTGCGCATTGTGTAGGCTCCTTGTCATTAATTATTAGAGCGTGGAGTAGATTTGACTACTTGCTTTTAAGGCTTGTATTACTAAGGAGTGTTACCTGGTATGGCTAGAAGGGTTTACGCAGTTGAAAGCGTTAAAGGTATATCATGGAAAAATGAAGAGGGAGTTATGAAGAGGATCACGGTCGTAGTCCTCAGAGAGCTGGTGATCGGATCTAAGATTACTGGCAGCTACATGTGAGGATGGTTTCTGAGTTAAAGCAACCATTAAAACCAGCATCGCTAGGTATGTAGTGCGGGGCTGGAGAAGAAGGGAGTACTCCACGCTGCCATTCTCACGTGTAATCTCGACGGCTCATAGCCTGTCAACACCTTGAACTATCTAATTAAATTCCCTCTCCTCTAATAATTATAAAGCCTTGTAGACACGTTTACTCTTATATCAGGGATTAGCAGACATTATTTCATCTAGTAGATCACCTATGAATTCATATACTCTCCATGTAAGCGTGTACTATGGAAGATAACCCATTACAATTTAGGTATATTTAAAAGGAAGTGCGGGCCCGCCGGGATTTGAACCCGGGTCCTCCGGCTCCGAAGGCCGGCGCCCTCTCCTGGCTAGGCTACGGGCCCTTTGGGTTGCTATTTGTATTGGTCTGTAAAAAGCATTTCTTCGATTTCTACGTGTTCGTTTGGGTTTTTATTATTGCCGCTTATATATTCTCGCTATTAATATTAATTTCTTCTAATACTGCTCTACATGGTAAATTATTAGCTTCTGTGACACTAAGAGTGCAGCTCTTTCTAGTCATATTCATAATATTCATACACCAAAGTTTCACACTAATTATAGGGACTAGATACCCGTGGACTCCTCGAGGAAAGCTTCATTACAATTACATTTCTGCTTCTACTTTCACCAGCTATTTAGCCCGACCTCCTCTCCACCATAAATGGCGGGAGTTCCCAAGAGCGGGGTTTAGGGCTACATCCCCTCTTCCCAAGGATTCAACCCCTGGCCGGGTCTTCGGCATATCACCCATATCCCGAACGAGGCTCGAGGTAAGAGTATTGGTAGGGTTATAGAATACAACGATTACAGATGACGCTAGTAGCTGTCAAGACTCCACACTGCACATATCCAACGGCAACAACTCTATTATAGTGTTAAAATTAAATAGGGCACCTAGACGACTCTCTCTAAACCTCAAGGACAATGCGCTATATATTTGAAGCTACATCAACTGGGGTTGCACTCCCACATATTCTCTTCGCGTCTCTAAGCATTTCTCTATACACTGGGTCTTCGAGGTCGCTTCTACAAAGAACTATTACGTCTAGTGGTATACTCGTCTTCTTCAATAACCTCAATTTAATAGCCACGTCTAGTATGTCTACGTCATCCTCCACTACGACTACCACGTCGAAGTCGCTGGAGGGGATATTGTCTCCCCTTGCTCGAGAACCAACCAGATAGACTTCTTCAACGAGTCCACTACTACATAGTAGTTGTGTAAATTCCTTAAAACCCCTCTCATACGACTCTACTTTCCTAGCCATAGTGGAGTAGAATTTATGGGTCTGCAGTCCCCCTCACCCACTCCACGACTTTCTCAGCATACTCCACGCATAGTCTACCTCTCCCGGCTGTGTAGCTATATACCCTCTTACCAGGATATCTCGCGAGGGTGTAGTGTGGAGTCAGCAGCTCACATGCTAGTGATACCTCACTAGATACCTCGATACCTACAGCTCTAATAGCATCGAGTAACTCAACTAAGTCGTGTGTATAAGGGTGTATGCCCGTCAAGGCAACGATTAAGCTCTTCAAGTACAACTCGACAGCCTGGTGAGAACTAAAACATGTTAGCCAGTAGACTCCTTCATCATAGTTGCGCTTAGCATTGCGTAGAAATACTTCTGCTTTCTCAACCCACTCAATCGGTAACTTTATACCCTTCATAGACTACCTCCACGTACTCTACAAACACATGTAACTATGTCTCTAAAGACACTAAAATAATGCCAGAGCAAAATAACCTAGCATTATTCGTGGAGAGCGCGAATTCAGCACTACATTCTCGATTCGGGTTTCACCGAGGCAATCATTTGTAGTTACCTGTGAATATTTCTAAATACTTCTCTGCCCCGGGATTCCCGGGCTCTGCTCGGTTTTTCACTGCATCACTGCCCGGGCTATCAGGGCTCCACATAACCCAAAAGCCCCCTCATCTGCGTTGGAGACAGTAACTTATGTCCCAAGACTCATCATCCACAAGTAAACACACGTAGAGAAGCTAATAGATCTAAGCCAACTATTCATAGTTATCCACAACTAATCGCAAGTAATTATAGAAAGGTCACAGGCTTCTCATATGTCCTTCTTCAACCCCTCTAACTAGATTAATAGTTAATCTATTCCACACTAACTCCTATCCGTGTCCTCATTAGTATGGACAGTATTGCAAACACCGTGATCCACAGCGATAGTATAAACCAGAGTATTAGGGGGTCTAATGGCTAGACCGAGATACTCACGTATTTGGCCATCTCTGGATCAAGCATTCACATTTTCACAATTGCAAGCTCTAGTGTGATGGGAGCCCACGTAATATAATGCTGTACGCATCCAGGATCACTGAGTTTCTCCTTGGACTAATGAGAGTAGTTTAGCCTTAGGAACACATTCATAACATGCAAGAGCGCTTTGAGCAGACCCCATTAATAAGTGAAAATCAGGACCCCGAGCCCCATTTCAATGCGTTTAATTTCATTTTTCTCGTGTTTTATTTGTCTTAGCTTTGCGGCTTTATGTTTATTAGATTGCTTTGTACATTTATGACTCCTAGAGCTATGTTTGTTGTTGATTATCTACGCTGTTTCCACCGATCTACTTATGTCTTTATCTATGGGGTGTTTTAATTGAGGAGCGTTATTGCCTTTAAGTTGACTGGTGCATATAGGGGTTTTGTCTACTCGGCCTTGTTTTCACTACTTGGCTTACTCATTGAGTCATTGTTCTTTGTCTACTATGGTGGCATTATATTGTTAACCGACATTGTGCACTGGGCTGTTGACACATTGGTTGAGGTTTTTGGTTTAATTGTACTATACTACGCTGTGAGGTTTGGTAGAAGGTTCCCATGGAGTATACTAGTACTGGAGAGCGCTGCAATGCTACTATCTATAATAATGGCACTTGGAATATACATCTTCTTCTTCAGTAGCTACATAACTTCAGAGTTCGCAATGGGTGAGCCCACAACGAGAAGCCCCATTCCCGCATTAGCCACTACTATAGGTGGGTTATTGACTGGATTAACTCTAGTCATACAGGTGAAGAACTATAGATTATACGAGCTTGAGGTTTTAAGGGTAGACTACACCCACGCCTTAATAGACTTAATCGCGGCGTTTTCTGCAACGATAGGTATACTATTAGTATACACCACTAGGAGTCAAAGCCTAGAATTACTATTCACATTGATAACTACAATGTTCATAGTCCACGGTCTTCTCGAAGTACTGAGGGATATAGTGAAAACCATCACAGGGTCGAATATAGACTACGAGCTAAGTAATAGACTACTAAAGAAATTAGTAAATGAGCTTAAGGGAGTATATATAGAGGACATTATTGCACGGAAAATAGGGTCTTTCTACATTGTTGAAGCAAGAATTGGTGTAGACCCATACGAGAAGCTAGTAGCAATCCACAAACTAAGAAAGAGGATAGTGAACACTGTTATTAACGAGTCTGATCTAATATACCACGTCGACGTGAAGTTCTACCCATTGAAAACAAAGTATAGGGGGCGAAAGTAAATCAGGCTATTAAATCAATTGGTGAGGTCAATTAGTTATAAACACCGTAAGTGACAATTAATTATCGAGGGGTTATGCGGTGAGTAGGCAAAACCCAGACATTGTAAGGGTTTCAACGGGTATAAGAGAACTTGACAGTGCACTAGAGGGTGGCATACCTAAGGGTAGTTGGGTGGCTATTACAGGTGAACCCGGGACTGGTAAGTCTATTCTATGTATGCACTACGCGTGGGCAGGCGTACTGGGTGGAGACCCCGTCGTATACGTAACTACAGAGGCTGAGTTCCGCGATGTATTGAGACAGGCTAAGATGTTTGGTATGGATTTTGAGTCTTATAGATTACACGATATATCTAGAGGGGAGCTCCCCGCAGAGACGCCTGATATTGTTGTAATTGACTTGTTTGGTTTATTGAAGATTGCCAGGCAGATGACAGAGCAGGCTCAACTAGACGCAGAGGTGTTGAAGAAGAAGAGGTATGCAGCACTAGACATTCAGACCCTTATAGCGGCTATACATGAAGCATATAGAATACTTGGTGTTTTAAGAGACGACAAGGCGAAGTCTCCATATAGACATGTAAGGCTAATAATAGACTCTCTAAGTGCATTCTGGGCTGATAAACCAGCCATGGCTAGGAAGTATAGCTATGACTTGAAGATAGCTACTCATAGAGAGAATGTAACTGCGTATCTCGTATCACAGTACGCTATGACCACGAGATCCACGTTTGGATTCGGACTAGAACACATAGCAGACGGTGTATTCCACTTGTGGATGGAAGATGTTGAGTCGACAAGGGAGGTTAAGAGATACATGATAATTAAGAAAATGAGAATGACTAATCACAAGAGAACAGCGTTTAAACTAGAAATCAACCCGGGTAGGGGAATAATCCTCAGCGATTAATAAAACTACAGAAGCCATACATATTTAGAGGAGACTGCTTCAACCCAGGATCTGGCGTGAGCTTACCACATCTAATTCTCTCGAGGGCTTTCCTTAATGGCTCAGCATCTAGTGCTATTGTTAAAGCAATAGATGCTAGTGCAGACCAAGAACCCCACTTCTCAACCCAATACTCCTCAGAGTACTTCTCGTCAACCCCGTAGACAAAGCCTATAATCTTACTAAGCCACCTGTCTATCGGCGGTAGTTCATACCTTCTCTGGGACAGGGCTATGGCTAGGCGAGCTGTGTATTGTCCAACACCCTTTATACTCCTCAACTCCCTCTCTACTTCAACGGGCTTCATTGAGCTAAGGTCGATCTCAGAGCCTCCGCTAGTGAAGTACTTGGCTACATTTAGAATAGTCTTTGCCCTATAGCCAACTCTAGACTCTAGTAGTGGAGAGGGCTCCTCTAGTACTTCGCGTGGCTGTGGAGGCCTAGGAATTACCTCTCCACCAATAGATAATCTGTATCCATAATTCAACACTATTTTGTGAAGCATACTCCACCCCTGCTTGAAGCTGGCATTTTGCTGGCAAATACCTGTTACTAAAGCCCACCACATACTAGTGGATCTAAGCCTCCAACCAGGGTACATTGATACAAATTCGTTAAGTAATGGGTCCTTCAAGGCAACTTCGTGGAAGCTGGATACATCTTCACTTATGCCAATAACTTTGTATAAATAGTGTTCAATCCCACTAATACACGTCGGTGAGTAAGCCTCATAGTAGCCACTTGGATATAGAGCCACAATTGTTGTTGGCTCTATTGGAAGGTATAGGTACGACTTCTCACTACTAAGCCAGAAACATAGATTATAGGTCTTAGCGGTGATCCAGTAGTCAATACCCATACTTGGAAGCCTCCCATCACCGCAAAACTCTAGTTTTTCAGGTTCTCTAGTCAATCTATTCAACCACCCCTGGAATCCAATAGTAGTGTACTATGATATAGGATATAAGCATTAAGACTCTATATCTCAAAAAGTGGGTTGGTTTAGCTTGATCAAGCAATACTACGAGACCGGCTCCAAGGGTCTTTTGTCGAAGGGTGTATCGAGAGTATTAGACTGCACTGTCGAGGAACACGCTGTTAAAGACGTGCCAGAGATCATAGACTACACCATAACACTTGCAAGTAGGGCCCTGACATTATATACTAATCCCAGGAGCCAAGAACCCACAGCAGGTTGAGGAAAACTCCGGTTCAGTGGGCTGGGAATTATCATATGAGGATCGGAGAGCCCTAGATGAGGCGACTGACCTCCTCCCCCGCTGTGATTGGTGAGGGTTCCTGTTATTGCGGGGAGGTTTGGGATTACATTCCCTCTTCTTGAGGGTTCAATCCCGGGCCGGGTCTCCGGCCCATTACCCCTATCCCAAATGGGACTCGGGGTTATGCATAGACTATTTATCATTGCCAATGGCTCAAAATACCTAATACTCATCACCGAGAACAATTAAAATGAGAGAATTTATAAGCGTTTCTCTACATCCCCGCCTTGAAAGGCGAGGCTTTCAGTTGCAATGTGGTAGTCAAAGCGATCAATCCATAGTTAAAAATATTATTTTTAAGCAATATAGATTGCCCAGATTTAACCTACTTTCTCCTCGTAAGTAATAGCCAAGTCAATACAACAATTGCTACTCCAAATAATACTCCAATAATAATTAACTCGCTTAGTCGACTCGGCTGCAAGCTCGTTTTCGAAGTAGTTTCTACAGTGATACCCGTGGTTTGAGTACTAATCTCAGAGATTGTACTTCGAGTTGGTGTAGCTATATGTGCTTCCGTGCTTGTATTCGAATAACTATATGTTTTGGTTTCAGTTGTAGATGTCAAAGCCTGAGTTGGGGTCGTTGTTGCCTTCGTGGTAGTATATGTGCTAGTTGTACTTGGTATAGTCTGTGTTTGTGTTGGTATTGCCGTCGTGGTTGGGGTTGGTGTAGTTGTATTGACCTCTAGTACCTCGGCCTCTATTATAATGTATGCTAGTCCAAACCCCCTCGCATATATACTGCTTGTTTCACTATCTACAATTACATATAGTGACCCTGTGAGATCGTATATATCTATACTATACTGATCTGTTAAAGTGATGTTCAGTTCTAGGAGGCCAGCGTATTGATATAAACTTGAAGTATTAATTAAGCCTACATAGTGGAATAATCCATCCTCCTCTAAAGCATTATCTATTACAAATACTAATTCAATTACACCCGAGCCGCAGGCATATGCCTCGAATACTCTACTATACTCATTGAAAATTGAGCCTAATAGATAAAGTTCTGGGCTAGTAGAGTAGTTTATGAAGCTGTAAACAGTATCTATATCTCCAAAGATTCCCACAGGTATTTCTATGTATAGGCAATCACTTGCATATATAGAGGAGTTTATTGATAAAATCCCAGTGTTATCTAGCGGGTCATATATTATCCTATATGATATAGACTGCAGAGACTGTGCGTTAGCACTTATTGAAAAAATCTGAGTTGAGAGTACGCTGGTTATAATTAGTAAAGTAATTATTACTTTAAATAGAGTCGAATCCATTAATCTACACCACTTATTAAACTCCATTATTTTAAGGAATAAATACCTTATTAATCCACGTGATAATGAAGGGTTTGATTAGTCATGGGATATCAAAGTGGGCTGTCAGCTCGTAGAAGGTGGGTTGCGAGCGAGAAGATCGCTTTGGGGGTTTTAGAGGAACTGGGATATAGCATAGTGGAGACCGGGAAGAAGATCATACTTAACGGAGTTGAAGTGGGAGAAGTAGATGTAGTAGCCGTAGACTCCTCCAATAATAAGTACGCAGTTGAGGTAAAAGCAGGGAGGATAGATGTAAGCGGGGTTAGACAAGCATTCGTAAATGCAATGATCCTCGAGGCAAAACCACTCGTTGTCTGTAAGGGTTTCGCAGATGAAGCAGCGAGAGAACTCGCTGAAAAACTAGGTGTTAGAGTGATACAGTTATCAGATGTCTTCCTTGTTGAGAGCGAGGAGATATATACAATTGTACGCGAAGTGATCGAGGAGACCCTTACAGACTACCTAGAGGTGTTTTATGGATTCAACCCCCAGTTAAAGCAAGAGCAAGTAGATGTACTCTATGCTATATACTCATCTCAAACAATAGATGAAGCTGCTGGCAAATTGGGGTTGGATCCTGCAGGGCTCGCTAGAAAGATCGATGAGTTGAGGAAACAAGGTGTTATACCAAAGTGGGCTATAAAATACCCAAGTGTGAAGAGAATTGCAACTATAATTATAAATAGACAGAGCGTTATTAGTGCTCTAGAGGAGAGTAGGAAGCTTGTTGAATCCGTTAAGCAGTTAGAGGAGCAATTGAAAAGCATTCAATCAATCCTCCCATTAATAAACCAACAATTAAAAAAGCTCCAGGAAGTGGTTTCTAAACTAGAGAGTAGTGTTCAAGTTGAGGAGTCTAAGTAGTCACATATCAGTAGATTACTCTTCGTCAAAATCACCCTGCTCCCTAGGCTCTACGTGGACGGTGACTATGTATCCAAGCTTTTCTCTAACCACTCTCTCAATCCTATTGGCTACATCGTGTGCTTGACTAAGCGTTATATCACCGGGTAGGTTAACATGTAAAGTGACCTCAACGTGGTCTCCATATTTATGGAAGTGTATGTGGTGTACGCCTTCAATCTCAGGACAAGCATCCCTAATAACCCTGATCAAATCATCCTGCTCAACCTTACTTGGAGCCCTACCGAGAAGCTCCATTGATGAATCATAAATTATTCTCCCAGCAGTGTAGAAAATTAATGTTGAAACTGTAACGCCTAGTACTCCATCTAGCCACCAAATACTTCTCCCCGTGTATATCGCTATGGATAAAACCCCTGTCGCAATAGTATCACTGAGGTGATGCCAAGCATCAGCCAATATTGGACTAGATGAGTGCCTCTTGCCAAGTCTATAAGCCCATAAACTAAGTAAAGCCTTCGCCAGGGTTGAAGCAGCTAAAACTACAATGAGTAAATCCGAGTAGACCAGTGGAATTCTATTTAAGAGCTTCTCTACGCTTTCAAATACAAAATCATATGCTATAACTCCGAGTAAAACACCTATGACTACGCCGGTAATGACTTCAAACCTCCCATGTCCAAATGGATGCTCCCTATCGGCTGGTTTACTAGCTAGGTGATAGCCTATAATGAGTACTATTGATGTTAGGGAATCGCTGAGTGTATGAATAGAGTCCGCTATGACCGCAATTGAATTGAACATTGCTCCAACGATGTACTTAGCTATGAAGAGGAGAGTATTTACTATTATTGAAACCGCTCCCTCAATATAACCAGCCCTCTTACGTTCTTCAAACCCCTTACTCATTCAAACCACTAGTCACTTCCACACACTACAATATCGTGAATTCCTAAAAATAAGTATCCCCTGTGTAAATAGTTAAACTCCACGGGCATTGTTCATGTAGATTAAATGCACTTGTCAAGAGGGCTACCGCGATAAACCCAACTACTCAAACCCCATGAGCCTCATAGTCTCCATGCGTAATGCATAGTCTCTGAACTTCCCCCTGATCGCTGAAGTAACTACTTCTGCATTTGGGGTTTTAACACCCCTCATTCTCATACAGTAGTGTATGCCGTTTACAACAACCATTACATCACTGCTTTCAACGAGCTCTTGCAGTTTGCTCGCAACGTTCTCTGTGTACTGCTCTTGGAGACTGAGTTTCCTAGCTTCATCTAGTATTAAACGCACAATCTTACTCACCCCAACTACTTTACCACTTGGTATGTAGGCTGCGTAAACCCTATAGAGGACTGGTAGTAAGTGGTGGGGGCATAGTGTATAGGCTTGAATGTCCTTAACTATTACAAGATCCCCTCTACTAGTGAAGTACTTGTAGTCTTCATCCCCGATCTTCGGGCTAAGCAACTCCTCATAGAACTCAGCGATCCTAAGCGGCGTCTCCTTAAAGTTCTCGTCATTTGGGTCCACGCCAATACCCTCCAATATAAGTCTAACCCCCTCCATGATTTTTTCTCTATTGATCTTCAACTCCATGAATAACCACACCTGCAATCTACTAATGAAGATGCAGAATAAAATCCTCTAAATAACGAACTCGCTATGAAATCAATCTCCCACTACTCCATATGGACTCAATATACTTTTCTACCTGGCTCGCTAGCTCACTCGAGTTCACTAGTAGAGTTGTCTCGTGGTTGTACTTTAACGCACTCTCAGTCCAGTTGTGGCTACCTATGAACACGTATTGATCATCTATAACAACGATCTTGCAGTGAGTAGTCCTACCCTGAGATTCGTCGAGCCTAACGGGTACACCGTTCCCAACGAGGTAGTTGATAGTTTCTGGATAACTATTCTTTGTTTCATCATCAACAACAACCTTTACATTCACACCCCTCTTGTGTAAGTCAAATAGTTTCCTCAATATCACGTTAACAGGATCATTGTATTGACTGGTATCGTACTTGACCACGTACATTACGACATATACGCTTTTATTGGCGCGATCAAGGTACCAAGTTAGATTGCCGTAGTAAGCGTCATCGGGTAGAAACAAGACATTATTCTCTGGAACAAGTATACCCCTAGTACTTGGTTGCAGAGGACTCTGCGAGACCTGCACTGCTATAAAATACCCTATGATAACTCCAAGTACAAACACGATTACTAAAGCCCATAAAACATCCGTCTTCACCTTACTCAAATCAAGTCACCCCACTAGTTTATAGATGCAACCCGACTTCACCAATATTA
>Ga0080004_1113683_pt1 | contig 25547 bp, 21 predicted proteins | sample WasSprMetagenome_FD_69207 | JGI IMG/M metagenome (GOLD analysis project Ga0080004, IMG submission 69207) | Sulfidic aquatic microbial communities from Washburn Spring, Yellowstone National Park, USA - WS (SPADES assembly) (version 2) | ecosystem: Environmental > Aquatic > Thermal springs > Hot...
AGCTAGGACTAGCGTAACCCCCTCGGCTGTGGACGCGGTCGCCACCGGGATCACGGCCCCCGGACTGCTCTGCAGTAGTAGCTGGAGTACCTTCAGCTGTGCCAGCTCGGTGCCGCTGGCGGTCTTCATGGCCTCGGATATGGCCCTCAGGAGCTCCTGGGTCGAGATCGGTCTGCTGAGGTCTAGGTAGCTGGCGAGCCTACTCGCTAGGTCTTGGCTCAGCCTGGCGGTGAACAGGGTGAACCTCTCGTAGGCTGGGCCGAGCAGGCTCCGCAGTCCCGACAGGTTCCTGGCGAGCACGAGATCCTGGAGGGTTGTGAGCACCCTGCTGTCCAGGGTGCCGAAGAGCTCCCTGTTGACGCTCACGAGCACGGCCCTACCGCCGCTCGACAGCACCACGGTCTCGGAGGCACCGCCGAGCTTCGAGGTCAGGGACTCCATGAGCCCCTTGGTCACGGCGTCCACAGCTGTGGGCACGGCGGTCTGCGGGGGTAGTGCGACCGTCTGCGGTACCGTGATCACTGTGGATAGGGCTTTGACTACACTAGGGTCTAGGGTCTCCAGTAGTTGCTTAGCCTCCATGAGGTACCTGGGGTCGAAGGCCGTCAGGATCTCCTTGGTGAGCCCCCTGGTTACGACCAGCTTACCGTCCTGCGTTAGCTCCACCACTATGTTTAGGTCTGGCCTGACCACGAAGCCCCTCTGGCCGAGCCCCCGCCTGAGCAGGTTGACCACGTCGTCGAAGATCCCGAGGGACTTCAGCCTCTCCACCGTACCCACGGCGGCTAGGGCACCCTTGGTGACGGTAACGGTCTTGTCGCCCACGCTTAGGACTAGCCTCTCGCCGAGGTCTAACGCGGGGACTAGTCTACCGCCCGCGTTCACGTAGTAGGTCTGCCTCACGACCTCCAGTAAACTCCTACCCTTGAGCTCCTCGGGTAGGGACTCGATTAGTTTCTCCAGGAAGCTGGAGTAGCTCCTGAGTGCCTCCCTGATGGCTTCGTCCGTGGGCTCCACGTTAGCCGCCCTCAGGGACTCCAGCAACCTCCGGACTACCGCGCTGAGCTCCTCGCTAACGTCGGGCTTACCGGTCACCCTCGCGAGCTTCTCCACGAAGACCGCCAGCTCCCTCTGCGAGCCCCTACCTAGGGCTGCTACAAGCCTCCGGTCTGCGGTGAACCTACCCACGGTCTTAACGGTACCCCTCTCGTACCTAACTACCAGAACCTCCCCGGTCTCCGTGTTGACCCTAACGTCCCACACCTGCTCCTTGGGTACCAGCTCCCCGAGCCTGTACCTCTGTAGCTTCTCGGCTAGCCTCGGGTACCTACTGGCTAGGAGCTGTGCGAGCCTCTCGGCTACTATAGGCTGGACTACAGCCCCGGCTGCCTCACCGGCCACCGCACCCGCTATGGTGGCTATCAGCTGTTGCCTCGCCGCCTCGTAGTGCGGCCTGAGCTCGGGGGGTGCCCTGGACGGGTCTAGGATCCTGAGGAACTCCTCGGTGAAGACGCTCCTCTCGAACTCGTCGTCGGTTAGCTCGAAGAGCTGGGTTACGAAGTCCACCAGCGAGAGGACGGCTAGTGCTAACGCTATTGGTGGGCCTACCACGGGTACCGTGCCTACCATCCTCCTACCGAACGTGGTTAGGAACGAGGCTAGCCCTTGGGCTATGTGATCCGGTACGCCCAGCCCTTTGAGGAACGAGGCCATGGCCTCCAGACCCCTACCCAGCACGTCCGTAAACCTCACCAGGTTCTCGATGCTCCAGACCACCTGCCTCCCGGGGCTAACCTGCGGCTCCTCACCCCTCAGGATCCTCTCCTTCAGTATCCTCTCGTAGTCCGCTAGAGACCAGACCGTGGCGGACGCCTCCGCGGCTCTCGGGGTAACGTCGTAGTACTCCGCGAGCTCCGGGCTCGTGGGCATCGCGGTGGGGGGCTTCACATACGTTTTCCCTATCTCCCTCAGTATGGCCTCGTGGTCTAGGATGCTCCCCGCGTACTGTAGTGTGGCGTAGAGCTCCGCGAGCCTCCTGAGCTCCTCGTCCGAGAGCTTCTCGCCCCTGATGTACCTCATTATGAGCCTCACGTTCTCGTCGGTTAGACCCACCAAGCTCCTGAGCAAGTCCCAGGTGCTCCTACTAACGAACTCCGCTATGGTGTAGAGCCTAGCCAGCTTACCCGCTAGGAAGTCCAGTACCTCCCTATCCCTAGAGGCGAGCCTGTCGAGGGGCTGGGGCTGTGCTGGTAATGCCTCGGAGTGCTCTACCAGAACCTCGGAGGACTCCCGCACTTCTACCGGTACGACCTCCTCGTGGACTAGGCCCATGGGGTAGGAGACCTCCAGGTAGACGGGCCTCAGGGTGGTGGCCTCCGAGGACTCGACCAGAACCTCGGTAGTCTCAGAGACCGGAGCCGCTGCCCCCGCCCCGCCTACCTCCACGGGTATCGGGATGGCTATCGGGTAGGGAACCTCGACGTAGACCGGCCTCAACGTGACCGCGTCGCCCACCTCGGTACCCGCGTCCTCGGAGCCCAGGACTAGTACCGGGCGGTAGACCTCTACGGGTACCACCACGGGCTGGGGGTAGGAGACCTCCCTGTAGACGGTTCCGGCCGTGTACACCCTAGCCGCGGGGGTCGTACCCATAGCTGTGGGTGCGGGGAGCGTAACGTAGCTCGGTACGTAGACCGTGGTGTAGACCGTGCTCGGTACGTACTCCGTTACGGGCGGTAGGTAGATCGTGGTGTAGACCGTACCAGACCTGGACATAGCCCCGGGAGCTATGGGGTTGGGGTGTTTAAAAACATACCCAGACCACGGTGTTCACGTAGCTACAAGTTGCAAAATACGTTAAGGAATATCTTAGCTATACCCTCTAGGTCATCGCCGCTGTAAAGCTCCTTAGTCTGCACTCTAAGGTTGTGGGAACTTGGTGTTATAGCTCTACCTCGTAGTTCTACTAACATAACATCCCTTTGAAGGGCCTCCTCATCTATATCGAGGACCTCACTCAACTCAACAGAGGCTAACCCGCGACAGAAATCCACGACCAGCTCTGCAGCAGCTTCAGGCGATACCGCGAAGACTGATGAGTAGACCTTAACACCCGATGGAACCCCGAGTATGGGTACGGAAGTCCCACAAACCTCCAAAACGTCCCGAGCTGTTCCATCACCACCAACGAAGACCAATAGTTCAACACCCCTTCGCAGTAGCTCCCTCAATACCTCTAAAGTATCATCTCTACTAGTCTCTGAAGACCTAGGTATATCTAGACACTCGTAGGTGCTCGGGTTTAAGCCGGTCTCCTCAAGGTATAGACACCCCATCACTCCGTTAGCTGAGACTACCCTAACGTCCTCAAACCTCCCGTACTCGAGTAATTTACGTAGGAACCTCCTAGCTCTACTAGGAGCTACTGGCTTAGCACCCCGTTTGATAGCCTCAAGGAGGAGTCTACCATCGGTACCCTTAAGCCCTACCGAACCACCCATACCGGCTATCGGGTTTACTAAGAAGCCTACCCTACAGGTTCTCGTACTACTGTACTCCAGCTTAATTACCCTCCTAACTAGCTAGGCTTATCGGTATAAACCTTAACTCCAGGTCGGGTAGTTTTACAATGGCTACGCACCTCCCCAAGCCTACTACTGGGACACCTTCACAGTAGGACGTAGTTGACTTCCAGGAGCGGCTTACCAGTAGGATTCTAGGTCTAAGTACTCTCACGGCAGTGTTTACGTACTTAAGACCTGTCCGGATGTAGAGGGGTGCGGCGATATCTAGACATCCACTAGGTGGGAAGTACGATACTAGGATATCGAGACCGCTACCTCTACGTAGGGTAAGGGTCTGTACATCCTGCAAGGGATTAACGGCTCCCATACCGCCTACCCTAATATCACCTAACTCAACTACACGGCCGTCCAGTAGGGCGTTGAGCTCCTTAGCTAGCTTTACGTAGTATATGTCATCACTTTCACCGGAGATCATCACTAACCTAAAGAGGCTCAGCTCTCTAAGGACGTGCTTACCTACGTTTACATCTCCACAGAGAGCTAGTAGGTCTGGATTAAGTCTACTGACCAACCTAGCCAGTAGTGGACCTAGGTTAGGGTTCCTTACACCACTTACGGCAAGTATTATCAAGACCTCCGCAACCTCCTCAAGTATCTCTCCACTAGGGTTAGAGCTACTGATGAGGCTACTACGTCTGAGATAGAGCCTAGGTTTATCTCTGTGGAGATTAGTACCTTCCGTAGGGATAGGTCATCTACTCTCTCTGAGCTAGCGAGGACCTTTACAAGTCTGGATGCCATAAATCCGCAGGACTTGAAGCAGACGCTATCTACGTACCTACTAGCAGCATAGCGATAGACCCTACCTACAGCTACTGGTAGTTCAGCTAACTCCACCCTCCTCAGTAGCTCGACTAGCTCTAGGGATACCTCGAAACCCCTAACGATGTTGTATGCTACTAGGTCCCAGCTGGAGGACTCCTCTAGAACGTCATAAACGCTTCTAAAAACTCTAGAGGTTACGTAGACTCCGTGATAGCTGGGTCTAGCTACCGATATGGCTTTAAGTAACGCATCGGGAGGTTCCTCAGCTAGGCACGCCCGAAGTTTTCGGAAGCCCTTACCAACCAGACCTTCTATATCCCCTACAAAACCCTCCCTAGTTGCGTAGAGGATAGAGGAAGCTAGGGGAATAGCTGTTAAACCGTAGCCTAGGCATGTATTAGTCCCAATAAGGGGGTCGTTAAGTACCTCAGTAACTAGGTTAAGTAGGCTAACCCCTAGGGGTATACATCCTGGGTACCTAGGTAGACTCTCTATAGATTTCCATACGTAGTACGACGATAGTACCATAGACGCCGTAGTTAAATCCTTTAAGCCCTCGGCTCCTGAGACTCCACTAATCTTAGGTGCTACTACCTCTATAACAAATGCTGCTGAGAAGGCGTTAGCGATGGAGTTCCAGTCAAACTCTAGACTCAAACAGCACACCTAAGCTCTGATCTAGGGTTAGAGCTCTAGTTTAAGAATTATGAAGATCTTATCCAGATACTCCCCTAAGGTTTTCGCCCACTCAGCTCCTACGGCTATAGGTGAGAATATACCAACTAAGGTAGCTCCCACCGATTTAATGAGCTTTACAAGTGCTGCACTAGTCTTCCCGGACCTAACGATGTCATCTACTATAAGGACTCTGTCTCCCTTTCTAATCCCGGTATAGGGTATGTAGAGCCTTATTATCGATGGTGGATCCCTGGACATGTACTCTACCTCGTAAAACCCCTCCGAGGTTATTGGTATACCCTTCCTAGCTACAGCTAACTTAGATCTGAAGAGCTCTGATACTAGCGTTGCTAATGGAACACCATCTAACTCAACGGTTAGAACAGTATCCACCTCAGGACCTAGGTAACGGTACGCTACATAGGCCAGGATCTTCATTAAGACCACGTTACTTAGAACCTCCTGAACGTCGACAGCACCCTCCTTAAACCTAACGTACCTCTTTAGAAGCTCTGAGACAACCTCCCTGGAGGTCAGTACCTTAACTAAGTTCACAGCCCTCTCGTAGTTAGGTACTATCTTAAGGGTAATGTACCTCCATATAGCTGGTGGTGGTAAGTTGAGGATTTCGGAGAGCTCCCTATACTTCATTAAGTGTCTGTATAGCCTCAGCAGTTCTACTGCGTGGTACCTGATGTCCTTACTGTACCTAACCTCCAGGATCCCGACCTCGAGTTAATTTACTTCTGTTAAAATAAAACTGTAGCTCCTTCTAACTTTAGATAGCACTATGAAGAGATACTGTACTTCCTAACCTGGGGCGGCTGCAGTCGAAGATCTAAGAACGGGGAGGGATAGACTCTAGCTATAGTAGCAGGGATTAGCTACCTTCGAGATCCCGGCTTCTTCTATGTAGACATCTATTCTATCTATGAAATCCTTAAAGTAGTACACGGGAACTATAGCTACGCCTTCATCAACTCCTCGGACAGCCTCGCTTAAGGTGACTATTACAGCTACGGAGTACTTGAACCTCCTTAGGAGGGGATTCCTCCATACTTCATAGGAGCACCACTTAAGTAGTTCCAGTAGTCTCTGCATGTGCCTTAAGGCAGCTCCCCTAATCCTTCTACCTGAATACCTAGAACTCCAGTGCTTACAGTCTATGGCTAAGGCTAGTGAGGAGACGGTATCCACGGCTAGAACATCTATCTCCATCCTCCTGGGGCCGAATCTAAGGCCTCTGACCACCTCATAACCCCTAGCTGAGAGAGCCTCTGAGACGAACTCCTCGAAATCCCTCCAGCTGAGGTACTCTGATACTCTCTTAGGGTCGCAACCTCTCCTTATAGCGTACATAGCTACGGGCACCAGGGATCTAACGCATACCTCCCCAGAAAGACCCTCGTAAAAAGCTTCGGAGCCTACCATATCGATAACTTCGGAGGCCTCTCTAAGTTCTTCACGTCTAACACATCTACTAGAGGAGAAGAGTTCGAGGAGGTTGTAGAAGATCAGACGGTTGCGTCCCTCTTCATCCACTCCGAGATCACCTCCCTCATCATAGCTGTACCTTTGTAGAGGTGCCTAGACTCCGTACTTCCTAGGTACCTCTACTTATCACGGTATAAATAGTTGTTAAAGAGCCCCGCTCTAAAGTTATGCGGATAACTCCTAGCATCTATATACACCATACCATAAGCTTTAAGTAGACTTCACAGCACTGTAGTTGGATTATCATAGAAGTTCTGTTTAGGAGCCCTACCCCCTATGTGGTGGGCCCGGGGGGACTTGAACCCCCGACCTACGGGTCTCTCCAGGTCATCCCCTTAGGGTCCCCAGACCCGGACTGGAGCCTCGACTACCTATCCGCCGCTCTACCTTGCTGAGCTACGGGCCCTCCAGAGTAAGATCGTTACTAGCGAATTTTAAAGCTTGTAAGAGCTGCTGTAAGTCCCTGCTCTACATACTCCCACAGCTACAGAATCTGACCACTCACTCTTAGTGTAAGTTACAACTGAAAGCCTTACCCTTCAAGGTAGGGAGGAGGTCAGTTACCGGTGTACAGGTGTATGAGTTTTCGGATTAGTAGGGCTATTAATAGAGTGCTTCTGACGTAGGCTAGCCACTGAACCGGGGAGTCCGGGGTCCACGGGCTGTACTTTACCTCTATCGGAACCCCTAAACTAGATAGGGCTGCTCTAATTGCTTCATCTGAGAAGAATGCTAGCATAATCGAGGAGTTTAGTACGTCGGAGAGTACGTAGAGGGCTAGTTCAGTACCGTTGAGAGTTACTAGTGCTAGAGGGGTTAACAATAGAAGCATCTGCGGTGTTGATACGTAGTTGAATATTACAGCACTTCCCACAGCACATAGAGCTACTTCATAGATTCTCCTCGAAAACCCCTTAAAACCCTTGCGGAGTAGTGCTACGGTTACCGCTACTGTAAATGCAAGTACTGTAGCGGTAGCTGCAAGTCTGTGGATAGGGCTGAATATGTCATGAACTACTATGCTGTAGATGCAGTTCTCACAGTACCACGTAGAGTGGTATGTTAGGAAGTCTAAGAAGGCTCTAGGTGTAACTAATAGGACTACTATGTAGGGAATCCCCCCACTAGCTAGGAGCCCGAGTAGGAAGTGCACACAGTCCTTACCGCAATTACCACGTCTCAAGCACTGGTTAAGTAGGTAAACTAGTAGAACTAGAGCTATGGGGGCTGTCAGAAGCTTTGTAGCTATAGAGAGTCCTAGTAGTACCCCCGCTACGAGAAACCTCCACTTACCCCTCCCCCTGTCGAGCACTACAAGAGAGGAGAGGGCTAAGAGGGAACACAGCGAGTCCCAGTTGTACGTAGTGTATAGGAGTACCGACGGTAGGATTAGGTATAGGAGTGCTCTATCGGTCCTCCTTAAACCTGGGGAACCCTCTAGGGTTCTATATATAAGTACGGACGTTAAGGTCATTGAAACCACTAGGACCACGGCATTAATTAGGAAGTGTACCTCGGCTACTGCCGAGATGAACTCTACATAGCTAGAGCTAGTAGAGCCAGTAGTTGAGCTCGGTCTACGTAGGACTCGAGCCTAGCCTCAAGGCCTCTGAGCCCCGCGACCGAGCCCTCCAGTGAGCTAACCCTACTCCTAAGCTCCCTAAGTTCAGCACCTACCGTAGCGTTAACCCTAGCTAAACTAACGACTAGCTCGAGCCTCACGCTCCCCAGTAGTGACTCGAGTTTCTCCACCCGCCTTAGTAGCTCCGAGATCTGGGTGAGGGCCTCCCCAGCTATACCGTATGCCTCAGCTACGGATGTATTCAGGTACGCTAGCCGCGTCAGGGCCCTCCCCAGCTCCTCCTCAACGCTCCGCAGAGCCCTCTCCAGCTTAGATACCTCCCCCAATGCTCTCTCGGCCGGGTCCTCGGGGACTACGTAGAGGGGTGCTACGGAGCTTACGCAGTAGGTCTCGGAGCAGGCACTTACCTCGAGGTAGGCGTACCCCCCGGGCGGGTAGGCCGTTACGTTTACGTAGAGCATGGCCAGCCTACCGGTACGCTCGATCTTAACGAGTGAGACCACCGGGTCGCCGGGGTGGAGCTGCCTAACCCTAACGCTAAGCCCCTCCTCAGGCATGTAGACGCTGACCGTCCCAACCCTACCTACTACGTAGTACCTCTCCACAGCTACACCGAGCTGCCTTACGACCTCCACTGTAACCGGGGTAGTCGGCGGTGGAGCTACGGTGATACCCGCTGTAAGGGTTAGCCCAGGTACCGATAGGTCCTCAACCCTGAGCTCTAGGTAGGTCTGCCTAGCTACGTAGGGGACTACTAGCCTAGCCGTTAGGGAGCCCCTTAGGTTGGTGTTATCTAGGAGTAGGAGGGTGTTGGCTAGGTACACAGCTAGGGTATCCACGAAGCCCAGCCCGGATACCTGTAGCGTCAGTAGGGTACCCGAGGTGGTGTTCCTATCCACCCTCAGTACGGGCCTTACGTAGAGTAGAGCCTCACCGAAGGCCCTACCACCGTCGGCTAGCACAACTACGGTATTACCGTCCATGTGCGTATCGGGTACCCTAACGACTACCCCACCGGCTGAGTACTCACCGGAGAACACCCTAACCCCTGATAGGAATACATCAACACGCTGACCCGGGTAGACACCGGCTACCACCCTAACGCTATCACCGGGCTTAGCTGTAGAGGGGCTGATGCTTACAGGTAACACCTTCACGTCGAGATCCACGGCCTTAGCCACGGCTCCGTAGGCTACCACCCTCCCGTAGCCGGACCCAGCGTCCTCTAACCTCCTAGCTGTAGATGTTACTGTATCGTAGACAGCCTCGACCAGTTGGGGACCTCTAAGACCCCTCCTAGATAGCTCCGCGGAGACGAGTGCCGCGATACCGGCAACTAAGGGTGTAGCGGCGCTGGTACCGCTACCTATAGCTAGTAGGTTACCTGGGTAGGCCCCCGCTACCTCAACCCCCGGTGCTACTACATCCGGCTTGGAGTACCTCCTGGGGTAGGTACCCTTGAAGGGCCAGCTATCGGGTGGTGTAGGCCACTCCACCTCCTCGAAGCTACTGAAGCGGGCCACCCTATCGTTTACATCGGTAGCTCCAACACCTATAACACCCCAGATGTTACCGGGGTTCGCCGTGACGTAGGGCCCTCCGTTACCTATGGCTGCTACGGGGACCACCCCCAGCTCAATGAGCCTCCTAATAGCTGGTAGGAAGACGTTGCTGTAGTTACCCAGGGCCCCCAGGCTCATCGAGACCACCGCGGGTCTCTGGACGTTTAAGTACCTCCCCAGGCAGTCGTAGGGTGCCGCAGCCCACTCCAGCCCTGCCAGTACCTGCGCAGCCGTACCGTAACCTCCCTGGAGTACTGCCGCGACCATAAGCCTAGCCTGGGGTGCTACACCGAATAAGTAGTTCGAGGTGTCCCCACCTACCAGTATACTACTTACCCAGGTACCGTGGCCGTGGGTATCCCTAGGGGTAGTACAGACCGGGCGGCCCCTCCTATCGAACTCTATCCAGCCCCCGGGGTACCTCGGGTCCTTCGGGTCCACCGTGAGTAGCTTACCGTCTAGTAGGGGGTGGGTAGGGTCTACACCCGTATCGAGTACAGCTACGACAACCCCCTCACCCGACCTGTTTAGGTAGCCCCAGACGAGGTCCGCGCCGACCCTGGATACAGCCCACGACCACGCCGTTGTGTAGCCGTAGCCGGGCTGGGCCAGGGACCTGAGTGGGCCTAGGACCCTCAGCTCACCTAGGGCTACGGATACCTCGAAGTTGGGGGTTAGCCTATAGGCCCTGGCGATAGCCTCCGGGCACTCAACTAGGGCTACCCCGAACAGGGGGAAGTCCCTAACTACGGTGCAGCCGTAGGACCTTAGGTAGGCTACTACACCCGGGTCTCTGGAGTAGTCCACCAGGTACTCGCCGACGGGGCCGGCGAGTACTAGCCAGGCGGTGTGGAGGGGTACTGCCAGGGCTATCGCTAGTATCACTACCGAAGCTACACCTAGGTACCTAAACCTAGGGTACACAGCTATGCCCGCCACCTCAGTGCGGATTTTAAATAAGAGCTTTTAGTACGCTATTCGATAGCTGCCACGAGCAGAGGGTGTAATAATTGCGGCTTCTCCTTTAGGGTAAGCACCTTAGCCACGTAGCTTGTTGAGCTAAGGTAAGCACACGCACATTCTTCAAGAGAGGCTAGCTAATCGTGTTCTCCATCCTTTCTGTTAAGCGGAAAATCTCCGAGGTACCGAAACTCTACTATTTTCCCATTTTTATAACGTAAGAAGTACCAAAATTAGAGAGCCCTGAGGAACTCTTGTCATATACGAACTAGCCCAGTATTAGAGAGTTTCAGAGAAAAGAGCCAGAGTATAATCGATCTACGTTACTGACGAGTCAATACCGTTCGCTCTAAACCTTAAAGAGGTAAAGATGATTTTACGTACGCGTCATACGTAAGGTTTTAGACACTTTATTATAAGGGGTTTCGACGTAAAGCTTTTTTCCTCCCGGTTCAAGGAGGTACAAGGGTACTGACTTGAAATTCAACGGGGAGATTCCAGCCATATATGGTTGGGGCTCCTATATACCAATCTACAGAATCAGGTTAGATGAGATAGCCAAGGCGTGGGGAGAGGATCCGGACTCTGTCAAGAGGGGGTTACAAGTCGAAGAAATATCTGTAAGGGGTCTGGATGAAGATCAAGTAACTATCGCAGTAAATGCTGCTTGGAACGCGTTGAAAAGAGCTCCTGAGGTTAACCCCAAGGATATTGGAGCTATATACGTAGGTTCTGAATCCAAGCCGTACGCAGTAAAGCCTACCGCAACCATAGTGGCCGCAGCTATAGGTGCTTCGGTAAACATTAGAGCTGCTGACTACGAGTTTGCGTGTAAGGCTGGAACCGAGGCCCTCATATCGGTCATGGCCCAAGTAGCTAGCGGTATGATTAGGTACGGACTTGCTATAGGTGCTGACACCTCCCAGTCGTGGCCAGGTGACGTACTAGAGTACACTGCGAGCGCGGGAGGCTCAGCCTTCGTAGTCGGACCTAAGAGTACTAGTAGCGCGGCCTACTTCGAGGCACAGTACTCGGTTGCCACAGACACTCCGGACTTCTGGAGAAGGGATGAGGTTAAGTATCCTAGACACATGGGTAGGTTTACGGGAGAGCCGGCATACTTTAAGCATATCATACTGGCAGCTAAGGAGTTGATGGAGAGAGAAGGTCTTAAGCCCAGCGATTTCGACTACTTCGTACCACACCAGCCAAACGGCTCATTCCCGATTAGGGTCGCGCTTAGACTAGGCTTTAAGCTGGAGCAGGTTAAACCAGGGCTTATAGCACCAATAGTCGGTAACTTCTACTCAGGTTCCTCTCTAACAGGGCTTTCAAGAGTGCTAGATATAGCTAAGCCGGGTCAGAGGATACTGCTAGTCTCGTTTGGGTCGGGTGCGGGTGCGGACGCTTTCAGTATAGTGACTCAGGACGCTATAGAGGTGAAGAAGGGGTTGGCGCCTACCGTAGACTACCACATTAACAGGAAGAAGTACGTTGACTACGTAACCTACCTTAGGAACTGGGGAAAGATATACTGGGTGTGAGCATGAGGGGGGAGGTAGCTGTAATAGGAGTCGGTATGACTAGGTTCGGCGAGCACTGGGATAAGCAACTGAGGGACCTCTTCGTTGAAGCAACCTTAGAGGCCTTGGAGGACGCCCGGATCGACCTAAAGGACATTAAGGCCATGTTCATTGGTAACATGGGTTCAGGAATGTGGGTCGAGCAAGAGCACTTAGGCCCTCTATTAGCCGATTACCTTGGGGTTCCTGGGATACCATCAGTAAAGGTAGAATCAGCTTGCGCATCCTCGGGGATGGCATTTAGGTTAGGGGTCTTAGCAGTAGCTTCCGGTCTCTACGATATAGTCCTCGTAGGCGGTGTTGAGAAGATGACCGATGTAACGACGCCTGAATCTACGCATCACCTAGCATCTGCCGCCGATAGGGAGTGGGAGGCCTTCTACGGGGTGACGTTTCCAGCTCTCTTCGCCCTAATAGCTAGGAGACACATGAAGCAGTACGGAACTACGAGAGAGCAACTAGCTAAAGTGGCCGTAAAGAACCACAAGCACGGGTCCTACAACCCGAAGGCCCAGTTCCAAAGACCTATAACTGTAGAGGAGGTCCTCAGCTCCCCCCTAGTAGCGGATCCGCTTAGGTTACTAGACTGCTCACCGATAAGCGATGGTGCTGCAGTAGCCATTCTGGCTAGAGCGGATATAGCAAGGAAGTTTACGGATACACCGGTATACGTACTAGGTAGCGGCGTCGGTACCGATACGATAGCTCTACACGACAGGGACGATATAACGGTACTTAAGTCCGTAGTCCTAGCCGCGAAGGAGGCCTACAGCATGGCTAAAGTAGAGCCCAGGGACATAAATGTCGCTGAAGTTCACGACTGCTTCACCATAGCTGAGATCCTGGCGTACGAGGACCTAGGCTTCGCTAAGAAGGGTGAGGGAGGTAAGCTAATCGATGAGGGAGTAACTGAACTAGGTGGTAGAATACCCGTAAACCCCAGTGGCGGGTTGAAGGCTAAGGGTCACCCCGTTGGTGCGACTGGAGTAGCTCAGATAGTAGAGATAGTACTGCAGCTACGTAACGAAGCTGGAAAGAGGCAGGTACCTAACGCTGAGATAGGTCTAACGCAGAACATAGGGGGCTCTGGAGCTTCCTGCGTTGTCCACATACTAGGAGCTAGGAGGAGGTGATGCGTGTGAGCAGCATGTCCGTACCTAAGTCACCGAGGATATGGCAACTAGCCGAGAGGAGGTATAGGCTGATAGGGACTAAGTGCTTAAAGTGCGGGAGGGTGTTCATAGGCCCAAGAAAGGTGTGTCCCCAATGCGGTAGTAGGGAGTTACAGGACGTTGAGCTCCCCAGGAGAGGTAGGATATACTCCTACACCGTCGTCCGGGCACCACCGATGGAGAGGGAGAATTACGGTCCCTACATAATAGCCATAGTCGAGCTCGAGAACGGGTGTAAGCTAACTACCGAGATAGTCGACTGCTCACCTGAGGAGATAGACATAGGTACAGAGGTCGAGGCAGTCTTCAGGAAAATAGGTGAGGAGAGTAAGTCGGGTATAATATACTACGGATGTAAGTTCAGACCCGTTAAGTAGGGTAGTAGAGTATGAGGAAGCCCTTAGAGGGTATCAGGGTAATCGACCTAACTAGGGTTCTAGCGGGTCCCTACTGTACTATGCTACTTGCTGACCTAGGTGCTGAGGTAATAAAGATCGAGAGGCCGGGAGTTGGAGATGATGCAAGACACTTCGTACCCTTTGTAAAGGGGCAGAGCGCGTACTTCATAAACATAAACAGGGGTAAGAAGAGCGTTGTGATAGACCTAAAGAAGCCTAAGGGGAGGGAGCTATTTCTTAGGTTAGTCGAGAAGGCTGACGTACTTGTAGAGAACTTCGCTCCCGGAACTATGGAGAGGTTGGGTTTAGGCTATGACATAGTTAGTAAGGTTAACCCGAGGATAATATATGCCTCCATATCGGGGTTCGGTCAGGAAGGCCCCTATAGGAGAAAGCCAGCATACGACCTTATAGCACAGGCCATGGGAGGTATAATGAGCATTACTGGCTGGCCCGATTCCCCGCCAACCAGGGTGGGTACGGCCATAGGCGACATCCTAGGCGCGCTATACGTTACTATAGCTATTCTGGCTGCCTTAAGAGCTAGGGAGGTAACTGGTAGAGGGGAGAGGATAGACATATCCATGGTTGATTGCGTGATTCAGGCGTGCGAGGCCTACAACATGATGTGGCTTGTTGAGGGTAGGGTACCTACTAGGATAGGTAATAGGTACGAGTTCATATACCCCTACGATACCTTTAGGGCACGTGATGGCTGGGTCGCTATAGGTGTAGGTAACGACGAGATGTGGGCTAGGCTGTGTAAAGCTATGGGAAGGGAGGACCTGATTAACCACGAGGACTTCAACACCAACATGAAGAGGGTTGCGAACCATGCGAGGGTAAAGGAGATAGTTGAGGAGTGGACTTCGAGGTTAAGCGTAAGAGAGATCGTTGAGGTACTCGAGAAACATGAGATACCTGTTGCACCGGTATATACTATGAAGGACGTGTGGAGCGATGAGCATATAGTTAAATGGAGGAAGATGCTGGTAAGGGTAGAGCAACCCGGGGTGGGTGTGATGCCCATTGTTGGAACCCCCTTCAAGTTTAATAACCTCGCTGCAGAAGTCGGGGGCCCCGCTCCTCTGCTGGGGCAGCACACAAGGGAGGTGCTCATGAAGTTACTGAACATGTCGGAGGAGGAGATAGATGAACTCGAGAGGGAGGGAGTGGTATACTGTGGCGATAAGTATATAAGCTAGCAAACCAACCTAAAGCATGAGGTGTCGTTCGATGAAGGTAGCTACGTTTAGTAAATATGCCGTCGGAATAGTGGTAGTCTTAGTGATTATTGCAGGAGTTGCTGGCTGCTTCATAGGGTCCTCGGTAGTTCCAACAGTTGCCCCGGTCACGCTAACGCTAATACAAACCGTAGTGCGAACATATACGGCTTCCGTTACGGTCCCGGCTCTCCTCACCCCAACTACTCCACCGACAACACCTACGTTCACCCCTCCAGCACTTACGAAACCAGTAACTCTAAGAATAGCCACGCATACGGTAGGCTCCTCCTGGTACCTAATGGGGTCTGCCATAGCGGCTGTAGTTAAGGATTACCTGCCTTCAGGCTCCTCGGTCGATGTAATGACGGGTCCGGGCACCATAGGGAACATACCTCTCGTATCGCGAGGAGACGCTGAGTTAGCTATAACCATGGATAGTTATGTCTACTACGCAATAAAGGGTATGCCACCGTTCGATAAACCGTACACTAACGTGGCTATAGTTGTAAACCGCCTGAATCCATACTTCCTACTGGTTGCAGTACCTAGGGACTGGGCTAGGGCCAATAACGTAAAGACGTTTGACGACGTCGTTCGGATGATTAAGGAGGGTAAGAGGGTAGTTATAGTCACAAGCTCCGTAGGGGGCTTGGACGAGTATGCTACAAGGATACTGCTACAGCTCTACGGTTTAACGTATGACGATGTTAAAAAGGCTGGTGGAGACATAATCTTCGGCGCGTCAGAGGAATATAGAGTTGAGGTCTTTAAGCAGGGCTTGGCTCAGGTATTTAGCGATGTATGTACGTACAAACATCCTACGTGGGAAACCCTAACTGCAGGCACGGATATAGTGGTGCTACCAATAAATAAAACCGTAGTAGAGAAGTTCAAGGAGTATGGCTTCTCCCCCTACGTAGTTGAGAAGGGAACATATAAGGGCGTAGATACAGACATACTAACCGCGGGTATCTGGGCCTGCCTAATAGCCAGGACCGAAGTTCCTCCAGAGGTCATATACTATGTGACTAAGGCTATAGTTGAGAATAAGGATAAACTCGTAAGCATCTTTGCGGGCTTTGAGTACTTCGATGTAAAGCGGTCTTATGAAGCCCCGGTTCCTCTACATAGGGGGGCTGAACTTTACTTCAGGTCTGCCGGCTTCTTGAGGTGAAGTTGAGGTGAAGAAGTTTTCCTTAACATTAATCTGCCCGTTGGGGCTACGAATGCACGGTCTCCTTAAGTCTTCGGTTAGCTTGAGAGAGCTGGTAGGCAGAGACCTTAAGCTTAGGGAGATAGTACTTGGTGTTATAGGGCTGGCCTGGTCCATATTTCAGCTATACGCCACCTACGTAGGCTTTGAGCTAACGAGGCTCATGGTTCTGCACATAACATTTTCTCTGATCTACACGTTCATATACAGGCACTTAGGTAGGTTTAAAATACCTGATATACTGTTAGTAGCTCTCACGTTAATCACGGGATACTACTTCCTTCAAACAGCTGATCTCATAAATATGAGGATACCCTACGTAACCCCGCTAACTGTGGAGGACCTAGTGTTTGGTTCTATGCTAGTTATCCTTGTTACTGAGGGTGTTAGAAGAGTGGCTGGCCTACCCCTAGCGCTCTTCATAGCCGCTATGGCAGCTTACGGCTTCCTAGGAGGGTACTTTCCGCTAATAGGTCATAGGGTTAGCCCTAGGCTAGTTTTCGAGCAGATAACGATCGGAACTGCAGGAGTTTTCGGAACCCTACTCTTCATTTCAGCAACGTACGTATTCCTACTCGTAGTATTTTCGTCTTTATTCAGTAGGACCGGTATAGGAGACCTCTACATAAAGCTCTCTCTAGCTAGTGTGGGAAGAAGTTTAGGGGGCGGGGCTAAAGCGACGGTAGTAGCCAACGCCCTCTTCGGAACTATAACAGGTGCCTCGGTTACAGCTGTTCTAGCTACGGGTAGCTTCATGATCCCGGCAATGGTTAAGCTGGGCTATAGACCGGGTTTTGCCGGAGGTATAACAGCCCTTGCTGGAACAGGTGCACAGATAATGCCTCCCGTAATGGGTACGGCTGCCTTCTTAATCGCCCAGGCCCTAGGTATCAGCTACTGGGATGTGTGTATAGCCGCTGTAATTCCAGCAGTACTTTACTTCGCATCCGTCTTTACCTATATAGACTTAGTCGCTAGAAGGGACAGGCTTACAGGTTTCTCCCAGAGAATTTCGTGGAAGGACGTAGTAAAGGAGACCTACCTACTAGCTCCCCTCGTGGTTCTGGTTTATAGGCTAGCAACTACTCTCTCAGTAATAAGGGCTGCTTTAGATTCCGTATTTGTGTGTATCGTGGTGGCTATCATTAAGATAGCTCTTGTAGATAGAAAACCTAAGGATTTGGTAAAGATACTTAGAGGATTTGCTGAAGCCCCTAAGGAGGCTATCACCGTAGCCAACGTCCTTGCCGGCGTAGGCATAGTTGTAGGGGTACTATCATTAACTGGACTGGGGAGTAAGCTGGCTATAATGATATCGGATCTCTCGGCGGGGATCATCTGGCTAGCGGTAGCCCTTACCATGGTAGTTTGCTTAATCCTCGGGATGGGCATGCCGACCACGGCCGCCTACGTACTCACCGCCTCGGTAGCCCTCCCAATTTTCATATCGGCCGGTTTCAGCCGCATGGCCTCGCACATGTTTATATTCATCTACGCATGCCTATCCGCCATAACCCCTCCGGTGGCTGTAGCATCCTATGCAGGAGCATCGCTCTCCGGAGCATCGATAGGGGAGGTAAGCTTAGAGGCTCTGAAGGCCTCCTTACCTCTCTACATCATTCCTTGGTACTTCCTAATATATGATGACCTATTAAGCCCTACCAGTATTCTAAGGCTAGCAGGACTCACGCACGTAGCACAAACGCTAGTAGGCGTAGTATCTTTTAGCATAGGGGCAACTGGCTACATAAGGAGACGTTTAGGTTTATTAGAGAGAATAGCTATCTTAAGCATAGCGGTATTGATGCTTATACCAAACATTTTAGTTAACCTTGTCGGTGCGACGATGTTTGCATCTCTTGTTGTTAAAGAGCTCCTTCAGCGTAAAACCCCTCTGCAATACGTATAGCACTCTTGGAAGATCACAAACCTTGACTAGCCTTACATACTTAAGGTTTTCCATCGCGCTATCACGGGAGGAACTACTTCACGGTTAGAAGGAAAACAAGGGATCTCGATGCTTTTCGCCTATGATTTTTGGGATTCCTTCAAGGATTCGAAGCGTTATTACAAGGTCTCTGACACCGTTTACTAAGTAGCAGTATAAGAAGCACGATACATTGAAACTTTAACCGAAGTGGCCCAGGACTAAGATCTCCTCTTTAACGACAAGATCCCTCCCCCAGACATCAGGGGGGTTAAGAATATGTCATCGGAGGCTTCACATACCATTACATCCCTACTCAATGCAATTCCGCGGTATACTACTACCGTATCCTCTAGAACACTACATAGATTTGGATAAAGGGTTTTCAGGGGAGACACGATTTCTCCTGCACTTACGCATACCTCATTGGTAGTTAAGCATATTCTATCAGTCGATATCAGCCTCCTCAGGTTACCCATGAATCTGAGGCAGAACCTACCCAAGAGCTTCAAACCTCTTTTTGACGATCTCAATCGCGGGACTTAACTCCTCTAAACCAAGTCTCCTCAAAGTCTCTTCAGTTGGTAGTCCCAACTCGTCCCAACCCAGTGCTTTATAGTACTCCTTCTTTAATCTCTCTACTTCGTCCCTCGGCACGTACGAACCCTTATAAGGACCGCTTGGTAGGGGTTCGTACCACCTCGGTGGATTATCGTCGTGTAACCTCGGGTCCCAGAAGACGTCGGGACCTCCTAATAGCAGTAGTACTCTTTGTAGAGTCAGAATTCGGGGACCGACATCACCATAAATACTACTCCTGGTGAAGGGAAGCCCGGTAACGGCACTTATGAACGCAGCCACGACCTCATCGTAGCCGCTAACTAGACTCGCAAACTTACATACTACGGCGCTATCCTGAACCGCCCTCCAGCTTTCCGAGGCCATAGTGTCCGCCGGCAACCCTCCTACCGACATGTGGTCACCTCCTTGAACCGAAACCGCGTAGGCTATAGGTTGGTAATCCCTCCGACTTCTTATTCCGTGAGATCCCGGAGCTACTCCCTTGAAGTGTACAGCGCACTTCGATACATCGATATTCTTAAGCTTAGAGATCCGTATAGATGCTCTGTACACCCCCTCTGCGAGGATCTCTCCAAAGCCTCTCCTATAGGCTATATCGCACATGACCCTAATAACTGCGTCTACATCACCCCAACTAAGTTCGTACCCTAAGTCGTCTCTGGTTAGTACCCCCCTTTCGTAAAGCTCCATGGCAAACCCTATTACGCTACCGGTTTGTATTCCGCAGAGGCCTAGGTAGTCTGCTAGAGCTGAAAGCTTAGCTATAGACTCTGCATCGTATATACCGAGGTTGGGACCTAGGAATTGTGCCATCTCGTAGTCGGGTCCATCCGTTACGAGGGTCCTTCCTTCATAGTGGAAAGGCCTGCTTAAGTGCATGCAGGCGTTCAAGCAGTAGGGACAGCTCCTGTAGTGTTTGATCCATACGCTCCACTCCAAGGCTGCGTGGGAGGCTGTAGCCTTATCGTGCCACTCCTCCTGCCAGTTCCTCACCGCAGAGGAGCTTCTAACGAACCCAAAGTCCCATAAAGCCTCGGGGGTACCCCATAGCCTATACCCCGACAATCTCATTAATGGTACGGCCTTAGACATCAGTGAGCTCAAAAGCTCCTTTACCCTATTCAAGTCCGCTGGTGGAGGGAGCGCCTTACGACCTTTTACAACTATGGCCTTGAGCTTCTTCGAGCCCATTACAGCACCGTATCCTCCATAACCACCTGCGTGAGTTAGATCAGCCATAACCGCGGCCACCCTGACCATACTCTCTCCTGCAGGACCTATGTATATGAACTTGGGGTAGTCGTCTATACCCCATAGCCGAAAATCTATCCTCACCTCGTCCTTCAACGCTCTGAAGAGCTCTAAACCCCCAAGACCCCATAGCCTCTTCGCGTCCCTGATTTCAACTCCCTCATCAGTAACGAGGAGGTAGACGGGTTCCTTCGCAACACCCCTAACTATCATTCCATCATAACCACAACGCTTTAACTCCTGTGCGAGTCCCGTAGAGATGCCGGAGCCTATAACGCCGTAACTCTGGGGGCTCTTACCGGTAACTATGACCTTAGACCCTGGGTAATAGCCTGTAAGGGGTCCCGTCATTACGATTAGTAGGTTTTCGGGACCTAGAGGGTCTATCTCAGGCCACTTAAGGCCCAACTCCCTCCATAGTATGTAGGTAGCTAACCCCCTACCTCCAAGGAACTTCCTGTAGGCCTCTTCCTCAACACTATACTCCGAGACCCTATTACTGCTTAGGTCGATATCTAGTAGCTTACCCCAAACGCCATGCACGATATCACACCTCTACATTGAGTAGCTTCCTCACTATCAAGGACTGTACCATCTCAGGTGGGACAGCATAAAGCTTAGCCCCGTAACCAGGGTGTTTGTCTACCTTAGTAAGAGCTCCGTGGCCTAGCCTCTGGCAAACCTTAACGCACTCCGGATCTCCTCCACAGAGATCGCAGATCAGTACGTACTTAAGACCCTTTACGCGCCTAGGTATGTTACCGGGGCAGGCTACTATGCACGAGCCGCACGCCACGCACTTCTCTCTATCTACTACAACAGCGCCCGTTCTCTCATCAACGCGCAGGGCTCCAAATTTACAGGCGTCTACGCACGGGTAGTCCGGACACTGAACACAGAGTTGCGGAACTGGTATACCAGGAACGTACTCAAACACTTTAATCCTCGCGTAGAAGGGGTCTGGTACCCCTTCATGCTTTAGCGTGCAAACGACCTCGCACATCCTACAGCCGGAACATCTGGAGTAATCCCTTAGGATAAAAACTTTCGGCATAGGCTTCTGCTTCAATTATCGCACCTCAGATGATTATAATTATAGCTAAGTTAGCTTACCCTTACCCTGCTTAACCTACCCTCATACATGTTCTCGTATATCCTAAGGGCCCTCTCCTTAGTCATCTCGATAGGGCTGTTAGGCCTTGGAAGCTCCTTTACCGTTCTCTCGGCTAGCTTCTCCAGCTCGGCCTTAGAGACGCCGATTTCCTTAAGGGATTGCGGTATCTCTAGCTCCCTGACAAGGCCCCATACGCGTTTTACTACCTCTAAAGCCCTTGAATACCTGTCTACCTGGTAGGCTACTCCCAGTACATCGGCTATAGCGTTGTACTTATCTACCATTACTGGAAGGTAGAAGTCCATGATATACGGGAGTACCATGCCGACAGCTGTCCCGTGGTGTACTTTATACGTCGCGCCGACCACCATTGCGATGCTATGCCCGTAGACGGCTCCCGCTATGCTCATAGGTATACCTGCTACCGTTGCTGCCATAGACATAAAGTACCTAGCCTCCTCATCTCTACCGTTTAGGTAGGCTCTAACTAGGTATTCAAATATCATTTCGATAGCTAGTAGAGCGTAAGCATCGGTTAAGGGGTTCGACATCAGGGAGATCATAGCTTCGACCGCGTGGCCTAACGCATCTAAGCCTGACCCAGCAGTCACCTTCGGTGGGAGAGCATACGTCAACACAGGGTCTACTAGAGCTACGTCAGCGACTATATGCCTCGACGCGATCACAACCTTCCGCTCGCCATCCCTGAGAACGGAGTACCTGGAGACCTCCGATCCCGTACCGGCAGTTGACGGTGCAAGGATGAGGGGAGTTCTACTCCTGGGGACCTTCTCCACCCCGATGAAGTCTCTAACGCTCCTCTCCGGATTATCGACCCCCGCCCTTATAACCTTAGCTAGATCGAGCGTGGAACCCCCTCCGATACCTATAACTGCCTCCGGCTTTACCCTCCTCTCAATCTCAACTAACCTCTCTGCAGTGTCTATACTCGGTTCATACTCTACCTCAGTTACCCACTCTACGTGGAACTTGCTCTCCGTTAGACTCTTATCTAGAGTCTTTATACTGCTTAAGTTCATTAGAACGGGGTCTATTAGTATGAGTACTTTCGAATGCTCTGAAAGCCCTAAAGTTTTCAAGTAATCGACGGTCCTCGCAAGACCATTTACTTCGAATACTACTTCTCTGGGGATCAGCAGAGATAGAGGACGCCTGAACATATCGAAGTAAGAGTACCTAACTTTCGCGGAATACATTACACCACCAAGAGGGAATCCGGCTAGGGTAAATAAAGTTTTTTAAGTACACCTTATAGAAACTGCTAAGAAACAGTTTATAGTAAACTCCAGACAGAAAAATTTATTTTCTCCGAAACTACGAGACGTACATGAGGGGTTCCCTGTGGAGTCTGATGAGGAGTTCTACGAGCTCTACGGGGAGTACGTGTCCCTGAGGGAGCTCGGCGTGTGCACAGCCGTCTCGACGGCCCTGGCCATGCTGTTCTTCTACATAGCCCCGGGCATCGCTGGGCTACTCAACGTACCTGCCGGCGGGCTGTCGATTACCCTAGGTGCCGTAGGTGCCACAGTGGGCTTCGCGATCTCCCTATTTCTAGCTAGGGTTAAGAGGGAGGTTAGGGAGGTGTAGGTCTTGGACCCGGTTACCGTAGCCCTAGCGGTACTCCTCTCAGCCCTCTCCTGCCTACTCTACATCTTCATCGGGATACTGCCCGGTACCGACGAGACCGCGACCATGGCTCCGGTAGCCCTCACCCTACTACTAGCCGGGGTAGACCCCCTACTGGTCCTGGTGTGGTTCGTGGCCAGTATAGTGGCCTTCAAGACGGCCGACAGCATACCGGTAGCGCTAGCCGGGATACCCGGGGGTGTTATGGCCGTACCGCAGGTTCCTGATGCCCTGGTAGCTAAGGAGCACGGGCTGGCCGACACGGTACTAAGGAAGGGTATAGCCTCGAGCGTGGTCGGCCAGTTCGTGGCCCTGGTCGTAGCCCTAGCCCTCTCCTACCAGCTGATGCCTGCGGGTGAGTGGCTGAGGACTGCGGACACGGTCCTCGGTGTTAAGGTAGCCCGCTGGTTCTGGCTAATACTAGCCGGGATGGTCGTACTAGCCCTAACCTCTAGGAGTAGGTGGGTAGCACTACTATCGGTACCCTCCTTCGCTCTACTAGTCCAGGGGCTTAGGTCAGTCTACGGGAGGCCTATATACATAAGCTTCTTCCTGGGGATAACCATAGGTCCCCTAATGTTCGACCTCCTCTCAATGCTCCACAGAGAGCTTAGGAGGTCATACGCCCGAAGGGGGTTTAAGGAGGTTAGGCTGGTTAGGGTGGGTAGGATAAGCCTGAACCCGCTCAGGATACTGACTAAGGAGGAGCTGGCCCACAGTATACTATGGTCGGCCGTTACCTCGGTCCTAGCTACTGTGATGTCCCCCGTAGGGCTCACCACACTGATAGGCGACCTACTGAGGGAGAGTAGCAGGGATAGGGTAAAGGGGGCCGTTCTAGCGTACACCGTTAGGGACGCCATAAAGAACGCTACCTACGTAGGTGGTACCCTGATACCGCTACTAGTGATAGGCCAGCCCTCCGGGCCCATGACCGTGGGACCTGCCGCGCCGTTCTTCACTAAGCTGGAGAACCTGGGTATGACACCCAGGGACTACATAGTCTCCAGGTACGACTACGCAACTATAGCAGTATCCCTCCTCCTAGCCTCGGCCATAGCCTTCCTAGTAGCCTACCCACTACTCGTGAGGTACTCTAGGAGTATGACCCTAGCTGTGTTCAGGAGGGTCCCCGCGGAGGCCCTGTACGGGCTCTTCATAGCTATAGCCATCATGCTGGCCTACTACGACGCTAGGGTAGCCGGGGTCTTCGGGACCCTGGTAGTTAGCCTAGTATCCGGAGCCCTCTGGAGGCTCGGGGTCTCACTCGGGGTCATCTTCATGACCCTAGTAGCAGCACCTACCCTAGTAGCCCTACTAACAGCACTACCCCTGTAGCTGAGTACTTTTTCACTCTCCCGCTACCGATCTTTTATAAACCGCTGGTCTAGAGCTTACCACGGAGCTAGGTTAGGTAGGGTATGGGTGGGGGTAGGGTTAGGCTTAGGTTCGACTTCGTAGACTTCGGCTCGATATGCAGTAACTGCACCGAGAACTGCTGTAGGAGGTTCTACGCAGTCCTACTACCTGAGGAGGAGGGGGAGTTCTCCTCAAGTAGCTTCGAGGTCCCCACAGAGCTTGGGTGTGTTAGAGCTATAGGAGCTAGGAATGGGAGGCCCTGCCATACCTAGACGAGGCAGGTAGGTGTAGGATATACCGCGATAGACCCCTAGACTGTAGGCTGTGGCCCGTCATGGTCTACTACGACTTCAGAACCGGTGAGAGGGTTGTGCACCTAGACCTAGACTGCCCAGCTGTTGCTGAGGGCCGCATACCTAGGGAGCTGGTGGATAGGATCGTCGAGGAGATTAGGAAGCTGGAGATCGATGAGGAGTGGTTGAAGAGGTATACCCTAGCACCGTGGCCTAACCACCTAGTAGAGCTCTGCAGGTTTAAGCCCCAACCCGCCGAGTACCCCAAAACCTAGACCGGGCTCTTTTACTCAAGCCCTACCCTATCGCTAGTCTGGGGGCTTTAGCCCTAGCCACTACGCTGGAGACCACCCTACCGACTGTCGAGGCTATGAATACCGCGTTCATAGGCTGAAGACCTAGGGAGGCTATCGACGCCCCCAGCCGCGAGGTTACCGATGCTACGGCGTTAGAAGCTAGGTTCAGTAGGGCTATGAAGTACACTCTGGACTCCCTCCTAGGTAGGTAGAGGGTGTAGATGTTGTTAGCTAGGTTGTAGGCAGCCCATACGAAGCCCGAGTACACCTGGACCGCTAGCTGGGACCACAGTGTGGGAGCTAGGATGAACGCTACGGGGATGGGGGATGTGAGGGCTATACCTACGTAGAGACCCCTCCTGGTACCCACCCTCCTGAGGATCTCACCCCACAGTCTGTACCCAACGGCCTGGCTTAGGTTAGCGGTTACAGCCTTAAGGGTTATCCAGCTCTCGCTACCCCTGAAGACCGTTAGTAGGTAGTAGTTCCAGAGCGCCCCCGGTAGGTTGACGACGGCTGCGAATAGCGCTACCAGCCCTACGTAGCTGGAGCAGTCCGAGTCCCTCGAGACACTGGCGAACTCCCTCAGAGCCTCGGTAACCCCGGTCGAGGAGCTGGGCGGGTTAAGGTCCTCGAGCGTGGCTAGTAGGGCTGTTGAGGTTATCGAGGAGGCGAGCGCGGTACCGTAGGCTACGGTGTAGGCCTCCGCGGCTGAGCGCACCGGTACTACGTAGAAGAGGGCTGTGGCTGTAGCTGTACAGCCTGCCGGGCTCCACTACGTCGGTGGTGCAGGCCCCGTCCCCCCAGCTCATGTTGAGCCTGACCGGGTTCTGCGTGCCGTAGACCGCGACCCCCAGCACC
>Ga0080004_1127383_pt1 | contig 25530 bp, 26 predicted proteins | sample WasSprMetagenome_FD_69207 | JGI IMG/M metagenome (GOLD analysis project Ga0080004, IMG submission 69207) | Sulfidic aquatic microbial communities from Washburn Spring, Yellowstone National Park, USA - WS (SPADES assembly) (version 2) | ecosystem: Environmental > Aquatic > Thermal springs > Hot...
CTAACGGACAAATGTAAAAACCATGATATAGGAACACTAAAAGTTGTTTATGAAGTTTCTCGTCGGGAAGGTTATTTTAAAAAGAGATTACGGGAAAAATTCCCGACCTAAAACGGGCTATTACGGGAGGCTTCCCGATCGGGAAGTTTCAGAAGCTTCCAACGAGTAAAAATTAGTGCTATGGCAGTTTTACAGACTTCTTGCTAAAACTAAACGTTAAACATATAAACCCCTCCTGGGTAAAAAATTTCGGATGCAACTAAGAAAGAATTGAAAGTGTTCAAATAAAGCGTCCTAGCACCAATCGTTACTTTCAGCCAATAGATGCAACTAAGAAAGAATTGAAAGAATACTGTCACCAAGAACCTGGCTAGCCAGAACAAACGATGCAACTAAGAAAGAATTGAAAGGGAAAAGTCATGGTGGTCGGGGTGCCCATCGTTAAGGACAAAGATGCAACTAAGAAAGAATTGAAAGGCGTAAGGCGTACATGGACAAGTGGGGCTTCCCGCCGCTGAGATGCAACTAAGAAAGAATTGAAAGGCATAGTTGGTGAAGAATGATTGGAATTTATAAATTGTATAGATGCAACTAAGAAAGAATTGAAAGTTATTGCTTTTTTCGTGAGCGATGCCCAGCGGATAGCCAATGAAGGATGCAACTAAGAAAGAATTGAAAGGTCCAATAACGGCGCGGCGCTCGTCGTTGCGGCCAAGAAGATGCAACTAAGAAAGAATTGAAAGGAAAGTGGAAAAATTCCCGCGCAGAGCACGTAGACCCAGTACTGCGATGCAACTAAGAAAGAATTGAAAGATAAGCGTGGTGATGCCGGGCGCGGGCTGGTATTGATACTCGCGATGCAACTAAGAAAGAATTGAAAGGTCAGGTAAGCAGCTTGCAGGATTTGCTGTACTAGGTGTTTGATGCAACTAAGAAAGAATTGAAAGCCAGCGAGGTGCTCGGTAAGGTGGTGCCCGAGGCTGTACGTGATGCAACTAAGAAAGAATTGAAAGATAAGCATTTACGAGCAAAAGGGGCGCTCTACTCGTTGGATGCAACTAAGAAAGAATTGAAAGGCCGTCCGGCCCCTCTTTCCCGCCCTCCCAATTTCGCACCAGATGCAACTAAGAAAGAATTGAAAGTTCCTTCACTGCTAAACTCTTCCTCGTTCATTGCTTCTTTGATGCAACTAAGAAAGAATTGAAAGTTGATGGCGTCAGCTATCGCAGAGATTACGTTTCCAAGTGCCTCCGATGCAACTAAGAAAGAATTGAAAGGAAGAGTCTCTGACTGCGCCATTTGGCGTAGGATTCGTGTTCGGGATGCAACTAAGAAAGAATTGAAAGTTTCTGTAGCTCGCTTACGAGCCTCGCGTTGAAGAACACTGATGCAACTAAGAAAGAATTGAAAGACGACTTTGTTTGCTTGTGTGACTAGGCCCGCTTCCTGTCTAGATGCAACTCAGAAAGAAAGGAATTGTCTAGGGTGCACAATATTTAAAATGCACCTTTCCTTGACTTTTAGAGATATGTTTGAGGAGGATCTAAACAGGACGATAGAGGCTAGGTTGAACATGACTCTTGCAGACATTGCTTATACTGCTCTGAGGAAGGTCGCGCTCCTGGGGCTACCCATCAAGCCCCAGAAAACGAGTAACAGGACTGTGGTGGTTTTCTACGAGAAGAGGAGGGCAGTTTTCCGGGTCACTGTGGCCAGGGGCCTCGGGTCGAGCCACGTAGTGTGTCTCAGGACTTATGTTTCGGACTGTGGAAAGGTTGCAACGATTAGTGGGGATGGCCAATTGACCCTTGAAGTAGATGGTATACCTGGCTATCTGTCTTCTCCGGGCGAGCTATTTAACGGGTTTGTTGCAGATGTTTGGACGGCCCGGGTGAAGGCGATCCAGCGGGGAGAAGTCGTACCGTTTTCTCGAGAAAAGCTTCCTGCTTATCTCCTAAGCAAAGTGGGCGAAAAGGTGGGCCTGCCTCTCGATAGGCTAGAAGTTTACTTGATGCCTGCTACAAGCGACTATGCGTTTGGGAGGAATGGCGTGTACCCAGTATGGACGGACATGAATGGATTGGTGATTTCTGTCTCTGAAATTGGGCTGGAAGAGCTTAGGGAGCTGTTTGAAAAAGAAGAGCTGAGGAATCGCTAGGGCGTCTCGGCGCTCTATGAAGCTTTTTCGTTGAGGAGCAGAATCCAGGTCTTTGAGGGCAGAGTTTTGCAGAAAGCTCTTTGCTCGTCTTGATGACTTGTTGCAGGTCTTGAGAAAAGTTTCCTTATATCGTATGGAAAAGAAAATAATATAAAGACACGAGGGGTTCTATAGTTGTGAAGAAAATGTTAAACAAAATTGAGAAAAATTCTCGATACCTCGCCGTATTCTTCTTGGTGATAATTCTTGCAGTGGCTTTTGCGCCAGCATTTTCACAGCCAAACCTACCGGGCATACTTTCCTTTGCACAGCAAAACCCCGCTACTAACATTGGCCTGGGGAAACCCGCAATTGTTCAGCCCGGCGGCACTGTCGAGGTTAAACTCCAGCAGAACGTCCAGGTCGGCACAGTTTCCTCGGCATACATGTATACAGTGGTCTACGACTCTGGCCTGAAGATTAGAAACTATACGGTCACGGTCACTAGTAGCGGGAACACCCTCACATTATCTATACCTCCAAGCGTGGAGCCCGGCCTATACGACCTCGTCATCAAGGGCCCTACAACCATTAGGCTACCTAGAAGCGTCTGGGTCTACAAGGCTTTGCCATCTAAGTTAAAGATTGTCCACTTTAGCGACCAGCACTACGGTGCAGGCCAGCCAGACGTTATAACAGGCGACATGAACAGGCTCGCAGGATACCTTGTGGCAAGCCTGCTCGGCCCCGACCTCATAATCGACACGGGAGACATTGCCGACACAGCCTCTGCAGACCAGTATGCACAGGCAGTCTCGTTTGAGTATGCGTTCCTCTATAGCTATCCAATCCTCGCAGTCCCTGGAAACCACGATCATCCCCCTGACAGCTTCACAAAGTACTACGGCGACACCACGTGGTATAGGGTCATAGGCGGCAAGCTCCTCATTATTGGACTCTTTTCCCCTGAGCAAGGGTATCCCCCGATGGAACAGCTACAGTGGGCAAGCCAAGTGCTCGAGGCCAACAAGGATGTTCCCATCAAGATCATCCTTGTGCATCACCCAGTGTTCTACTATCAGGGAGAACTCAAGACGAGGTACGACGACCAGAACGTTATCGCTCCCTACGACCCACAGAAGAACCCCAACTCGCCCGTCTCTTCGTATTGGAGCGCCAACATGGATGCAGTGAGATACTTCCTGAAAATGATAGAGGACTACAAGGTCAACTATGTGTTGTCTGGCCATGTCCACAGGGACCTGTTCACGAAGTATACGAGTACGAGGACGGGCTCCACTACCTATTTCATCACGATCACAACCCTGGGTATGGGCTCCGCCATATACGACGGCTTAGACTTCTACACGCTAGACCTAACCACTGGGAACATAGACTTCCCAGTCAAGCCTCCCACATTTATAGGCTTTAACAATGACTCGAGAAAGCTTGCCCAGAACTCTATACCCGTAGGAATCTATCCTCCCAGAAACAATCTGGGAGTCTCTAATCAGATCTTTACTCCGACCTACTACCTCCAGGCGGGAGAGGCCTATGTATTCAGCGTTGCAAACGACCTCTCTTACCTGGACCTCGAAAACACCGTTGTTTGGTGCCTTCCATGGACAGGCGACTTCAACATAAAGGTTTTAAACGCCCTTAACGGTGCAAGCATACAAGTCTTGGACAAAATGTATCTTGACGGCAAGCTCTATCTAGCCCTACACGTTAAACTGCCCTACAAGGGCCGGCTCGAATTCGCATTGTACAGGGCCCCCGACACGCAGCCACCAACAATAAAGGTAAAAATGCTTAACCCAGCACAGCCAGCCAGCGGGGCAACAGTTAACGTCTTTGTGGAGGTAGCCGACCCCGGGTGGGGCGTAAAGAACTTCACGGCAAGCTATGTTCTTGCCGGGAAAGAATACAAACTCACACCGGAACTTTACTCGCCCAATACGCTCGTCTCCCCAGTAACCTCCTTCGTATACAAACTTACGATTCCGCCTATCGAGAACGTCGACAGCATAACCATAAAGATGGTAGCCTTCGACAACGCCGGCAACCAGGCCACAAGCGAATATAAACTAGCCTACCAGACTCCTACGCCCTCAACCCAGCAGCCGCAACAACCTAGTCAGCCTTCTCAGCCCAGCCAGCCCCAGCCAAACCAGACAGCCCCAACACAGCCAACAACCCAGCCATCACAGGCACCGCCAGCCCAGCCGCCAACTCTTCCTATCCTGCCGATCGCAGGAGGCATACTCATCGTAGCCATAGCTATGCTGGTTCTACTAGCACTCAGAGAAAGGAAGAAGAATCCATAAAACGACCGCTTAATTTATATAGTTTTTTCTCATTCTAATTACTCGATAAACATGAACACCAAAAAAATCCTAATAGTAAGCGTGGTTCTCGTAGCCGTACTAATCTTCGCGGCAAACAGCCATGCCCAGCCAATAACAGTAGCCGTCGACCTAGGACACGGAGAGAGCAACAAGTATCTAAACTATATCATGGGAAACATTACAGGCGTACAATGGAGAATAATAACTACGACAATTACACCCGATGTCCTCAAAGGAGTAGACATTCTACTCCTAGGACAACCCACGGTCGCCTTCTCGCCGGACGAAATACAGGCAATAAAGGACTGGCTCTTCTCTGGAAACAAGGTTCTCTACGTGGCGGGCGACTCTGACTACGGCCCTGGACAGAAGACAATTCTACAGATAAACGACCTTCTTGCAGGCATTGGGACAAAGCTACGCTTAGAACATGGATCAGTTTACAGCGATTATCCCGACATGACTGCCGGGGCCTACTATAGGATGCTGACCTTCGTGGAGCCCGACAATGTTCCAGGACTTTTCACAGACATAATCAAGCAGGGGATCACTAAGCCAATCCTCATGCACGGGCCAGGATGCATTATCTGGCAGGATGCTCAAGGCAAGTACCACGACCCCGTAAAGGAAACCTTCCCAGGGCTCATAAGGATCGTATGGGCCCACAAGGCATACATCGGCGACAACACCCCACCACTACCATACGTCTATGACCCGATGACCTATGGTAAAGGGACAGGAGACCACGACTTCGTAATGTATGCTGCCGAGTACTTCAGCGACAAGAACAGCCTGGTAGTAGTCGCAGGCGAGAGCCTCTACGGCGACTACGAGCCAGCATGGGCGTCAAGCTACTACGGCGTCTCACTTGACGGCCCACTATTCGTACAGAACCTCATCAAATGGTGGGTCAAACTCATAACGACGGGACCAATCGAGAGAAAGCTGGGCGACCTCTCGCAGTCTGTCTCAACTCTGTCCGGCAACCTAAACCAGCTAAGTTCCCAGGTGTCATCTCAAGGATCAGCGATTCAAAAGATGCAGGGAGACATCCAATCCATAAAGAACGATGTAGATTCTCTAAAGGCAACAGTTAACTCTCTAGCCGGAACCGTAAACGAGCTCATGATCCTCGTTATCGTCGAGGCTGTCCTTATAGTAGTTGTTCTGGCATTAATGTTCCTCAGGAAACCTAAGGCTACTTCTGCAACGGAGGTCAAAAAATAAACATTAAAAATATTGTTTTTTCTGTCTTTTTCTCTTTTGTGATCCAGAACAATACAAATATAGAACCACTGCCATTATTTTACGGCGATAAAAATGGACAAGAAAACAACTGTTCTAGCTCTAGCCGTACTTGCAATACTAATTGTTTCAGCCATCTTTATTACACTATACAAGCCCCCACAACCTAGTCAGCCTTCTCAGCCTACGCAGCCTAGTCAGCCGTCTCAGCCCAGCCAGCCCCAGCCAAACCAGACAGCCCCAACACAGCCAACAACAAACCAGACACAGCAACAGCCACCGCCTCCTCAAGGCATAACACTCTACGTTATCACAAGGCACGAGCAAACAATCCAAGACGTGACGAGAACCATGTTTCTCAATAGTGACGTCGCGAAGAAGTATAACATTCAGAACATAGTTTTCCTCCCGATAAACGCCGAGCAGTGGCCCGACTACATCAAGAACGCGGCCCAGAAGGGCCAGGGAATAGACGTAGCCTGGGGTGGCGGCCCGACACTCTTCAACCTCATTGACGACATGGGTCTTATTGAACCAATAGATGTCGACAAGCATCCAGAGTTCAAGATAATACTAGACGAGGTTGCAAAGCTACCAAAGACCATAGCTGGTGCAGAGACCTACAAGGTGGGAAGCGACGGGAAAATACACTGGATAGGAGCAAGCGTAAGTAGCTTCGGCTTCACAGTAAACAAGGACATTCTAGCTAGATACAAATTGCCCACACCGCTACGCTGGTCAGACCTTGGAAGCCCCAGTTATGCAGTAACTCTTCCGGCCCTACAAGTAGTGGGAATCGCAGACCCCACAATGAGCACGAGCAATACGAGGATCTTCGAGATTATTCTACAGGCCTACGGCTGGGACAAAGGATGGAGGGTTCTCACACTAATCGCGGCAAACTCCAAGATATATAGCGGGAGTAGTGATGTCAGAGATGCCGTTATACGTGGAGACCTCGCAGTCGGAACAACAATCGACTTCTACGGTTACACTGCACAGCAACAGAACCCGTCGTGCCTCTACATTATTCCGAAGGGTGAAAGCATTGTAAATGCAGATCCAATCGCAGTCCTCAAGGGAAGCAGAAACCCGGCAGCTGCAGCCGCATTTGTAGCATGGGTCCTCAACGAGAACGGGGGACAAATTGTATGGCTTGACCCAAACATCAACAGGTTGCCTATAAATCCAAGGGTCTTTGATACTCCACAGGGAAAGCAGAGGCCAGACCTAAAGAAGGCTCTTGACGACGTCATTAATGCTGGGGGAATACCATTCAACGAGACCCTCTCATCCCTATGGGTAACGGCCGTTGTAGACTACTTCAAGGCAACACTCGTAAACGCCCACGACGATCTCCAGCCCGTATGGGCCCAGTTAGTCAAAGCCTACAACGACAAAAAGATTACAGATGCGCAGTTCCAGCAACTAGTCAATATGCTTACTGACCCCATAACATTCACAGACCCACTAACAGGGCAACAAACAACATTCACAATTGACTATGCCATAAAGATAAGCTCGAAACTAGCAAGCGACCCTGCAATCTACCAGAGACTCATGAACGACTGGACAAATGCCGCCAGGGCGAAGTACCTCAAGGTACAGGCAGCTCTAAAACAAATGACTGGAGGGTAGCCCCCATTAATGTATTTATTTTAAAACTATTCTTTCTTTTTGGAAGTATTGGGAACAGAGGTTCTCACACCCTAACTCATTTTCCGAAGAAACTTAAAAATAAAAGATGGCTTTCAACATTAAATGGGGCTCCTAATGAGGCTGGGACGTAACTCGATATGGGTCGTGGGAATAGCTCTAGCGCTAATCTACGAATTCTTCTATATTTTTTCTCTTGAAGGAATCACGTCGCTCCTACTTTTGTTGCTAGGTATTCTCTTGGGCCCTATAATTCTACGCCTCGGGTACGACTATAGGTGGATCAAGTTCAGTTCCACGCTAAGCTTTCTTTCGATTTTTTCCTTCATATACAACTTCTTCATTTTCCTTATAAATATCCCATCCATACCGAAGGCTTTTGGTTTTTTCCTGCTTCCCTTGCTATCAACTTCTGCGACTGGATACCTATACGAGAAGCTGTCCAATCTGCGGGAAGCAAGAAGAGTTAGAGCAAAGGCAGTTCCGCTTTCTAGGAGGCTTAGAAGCGTCCTTTATCAGCTTGACCCAGTAATGTGGCTCTTTATACTGCTAAGTGCATTTATTCTTGTTACCTTCTTGGTTACCCCGATTCTCCTAGTGCTGATAGGCGCCTTTCAGCCTCCTGCAGGTTTGCCGTGGTATGCAAACTTTCAAAGGATATTCTCGTCTAGGGACTATGTGAGGCTAGAGCTTCTCCCAGGCGAACAGGCAATAACCGCTCTTCCCTATGGGGAAGGTGTACTCTACATCATTAAGGGGGTAAACTATGGAATTCTCCTTAATAGTTTAATAAACTCTCTTGTTGTAACGATAAGTGCCACTGTTCTCGGTATAATAGTTGCCTTTATAATTGCGAGGTACAGTTTCCCCGGGAAAGAGCTTTTAAGGTTGCTCTCAATGATTCCCCTCTTCGTAACACCATTTGTGAATTCCTATGTGGTAAAGATTCTCTTCAGCGAGTATGGGCCCGTATCGATGCTTACCTCTAAACTGTTCGGCTGGAGCATCAGGATAGACGGCCTTGCAGGTGTAGCATTGGCCCAGATAATAAGCTTCTATCCCATCGTATTCATGAATGCATACAGCGCTTTTCTCAACATTGACCCAAGCACAGAGGAACAGGGCGAGAACCTAGGCGCAAAAGGATTCTACCTCTTCCGGACAGTCACGTTTCCACTCGCGTTGCCTGGCATAGTCGCGGGGGCCATCATTGTATACATCTTCAGCATAGAAGATGTAGGCGCGCCGCTAATCTTCCAAGAATGGAACCTTATGAGCGCACAGATTTTCAAAGGCTTTATTACACAGACAGGCATTGTGTCGCCCGAATCAGCGGCATTAGGCTTTGTCATGCTTTTTATAGCCGTAATGGGCTTCCTCGCGATAAGGAACTATGTTGGAATGAGGAGCTACGCTATGATAAGTAGGGGAGGAAGGCTTGTCTCCAGGCAACGTCCCCTTGGAAAGCTCGGCCTGCTTGCCGTGTATTTACTTGTATTCCCATTTGTTCTGGTTACGGTTTTCCCACAGATAGGCGTCTTCCTGTTAGCATTCAACATTATGCCCCCCAGGGGCTTCTCGCTGAGCTTTTCTTCCCTCAGCTTAGACTATTTTGAGAAGCTGTTTCTAGACCCAGGCATCTTCAATTATATCAGGAATACCCTTATCTATGCCACCTTATCAGTTGTAACGGCAGTTCTCCTAGCAATAATGGTCGGCTACAGCGTGAGCAGGGTAAAGGTAAAATGGTTGTCAAACTTGCTCGACACTCTTGCAACGATACCACTAGCTATACCGGGCCTAGTTATAGCTCTAGGCTATTATTTCTTCTTCACGAGGTTCTTCGCGAAGACCCCGCTAGACCCAGCATCCATAGGCGCGTTCCAAGCATGGGTGGTTCTTGTGATCGCATACAGTATAAGGAAGCTCCCATATGTCGTTAGAAGCGTTTTTGCCGGTTTCCAGCAAGTACACGAGGGACTCGAGGAGGCGGCACTTAACCTTGGGGCAACGAGGTCTAAGGTCATCTTCGGCGTTGTCTTGCCATTCATTATCTCGTACGTGTTCAGCGGCGCGGTCCTCGGCTTCATATATATGGCTACAGAGGTCAGCACAAGTATAACGATTGGCAACTTTAATCCGTCCCAGGCCCCCATGACGTATTACATGATGAACGTGTATAAGGGAGGATCCCCCATTGGCGTCCAGATAGCTGCGGCGATGGGTGTGCTATTAATTTTAATACAGCTTGTTGCAATATTGATAGTGGTAAGAGTCTTTAAGCAGAGGTACGCGTTTATAGGAATATAGGTGGATCCCGTGACAAGGATAAGGCTAGAAGGAGTAACTAAAACATATGGGGCAGTAAAGGCAGTCGACAATGTTTCGCTCGAGATAAGGGACGGCGAACTCTTCACAATTCTCGGCCCAAGCGGGTGCGGAAAAACTACGACCCTCAGGATGATTGCGGGCTTCGAGGTTCCAGACGAGGGAAAAATCTACTTTGACGACGAAGACGTGACTTTCCTAAAACCCTACCTGAGAAACACTGCTATGGTCTTCCAGAACTATGCCTTGTGGCCCCACATGACTGTCTTCGAGAACGTTGCGTATGGTCTCAAAATAAGGAAGAAACAGCTCAAGCTCAGCGATGAGGAGATAGAGAAAAGGGTCAAGGAAGCGCTCCGCCTTGTGAAGCTTGAGGGCATGGAAGACAGGTACCCGCTACAACTCAGCGGTGGGCAACAGCAAAGGGTTGCTCTTGCACGTGCACTCGTCGTACAGCCAAAGGTATTGTTGCTAGACGAGCCTCTCAGCAATCTTGATGCAAAGCTTAGGATAGAAATGAGGGAAGAAATCAAGCGTATACAGAAATCACTGGGAATAACTGCGGTATACGTTACTCATGACCAGCTCGAAGCCATGAGTATAAGCGACAGGATAGCTATCATGGACAAGGGAAAAGTTCTCCAATACGGGACACCCAGGGAAGTATACTTTAGGCCCACAAATCTCTTCACGGCAGAGTTCCTAGGCAGGAGCAACATCTTCCGCGGGAGAATAGTTGAAAAGCGAGACAGCTACCTCGTCGTCAGAGTTGAAGACCTAGACCTCGACCTAAAGGCTACACCTATACAGCCAGAGCTTACTGGAGAAGTAGCACTCGTAGTAAGGCCAGAGTCTTTTAAGGTTGAACAATCCAGCCAGGAAGACAACATTGTTAGGGGGAGGGTCGACTTTGCCATGTTCCTTGGGGACAGGACAGAGGTCAGAATCAAAGTAGGAAAAAGTAGCTTAATAGCATATCTCCCAAACAACTTCTATCCAGAAATAGGCTCAGAGCTAGCTCTCGGAGTAAGCTGGCGCAACGTGATAGCTCTTCCATACAAGTAGAATTCGGAAAACAATTTATCTTTCTTCCACAAGATTATCTCCGATTAGAATGCCACCATTCAAACTTGAAGAGTTCTCATACAAGGAACTAGAAGAATTCATCAAAAAAGAAGGAATAGACACCTTCATTCTACCCGTAGGGACAATAGAGCCGCACGGCACCCACCTCCCCCTAGGTACAGATGCACTGATCCCAATCGCGATGGGAGAATATATAGCTGAAAAACTCAAAGCTATACTTTTGCCTCCCATCTATTATGGCGTAACCACAAGCCTTCACGGCTACACAGGCTCGATTAGGATAAAACCAGAAACACTGGAACAATACGTCTACCAGATACTCGAAAGCATGAAAATGCACGGCTTCAAATACGCCCTAATACTAAACGGGCACGGCGGAAACACACAGGCACTAGAAAACGCCGCTAGGAACGCCTGGCTCAACCTCAGAATGGCAGTCATGGTCGTAGACTGGTGGACCCTAGCAAGGGAAAAAGGACTAACACAGAAAATACTTGGAAAAGAGGGCGGCCACGCCGCAACAGACGAGACAGCAATGATCCTTGCAACATTTCCAAACCTTGTCAAGAAGAAACTCTACGACCCAAAGTCCATATATGTTTACTCCAATGGCATCAGGACATATCCAACCCCCGGCACGATCATTAATTATTCGGATAAAGAGGGAGAGACAGAATTCAAAGACCAAGTCTCCCGAGAATACTTTGAAGTTGTCTCAAAGCTTATCCTCGAAGCCTTCATAGAATTTAAAAGCAAGGTTTCAAGCATAGTCGAGTAGTGTTCGCAGGTTTTTTATCATTTTTATTTCTAAATAACCAGTTAAAACAAATTTAAGTATAAAACTTTACATAATGATTTTTATATTACCATATCATTATATAGACTTGACCAAACATGACAAAAGGATTAGCGATAATAATGTTCTCAGGAACCGCCGACAAATTCATACCACTAGGAGTACTAACACAAACAGCTGCAAACCTAGGTGTCCCCGTAAGGATCTTTGTAACAGGCTTTGCAACACCCTACTTTACCAAAAACAAGCCCCAGCCACGTTTCCCAAAGGAATTTGAGGACATGGTTCCCGCACTGCTCCAAGGCATGGAAAAAATAAAGGCACCAAGCTGGTACGACATGGTTAAAGAGGCCAAGGAGACAGGAGATGTAAAAGTTTACGTCTGTAGCCTAATAGCTGAAATGCTGGGTATAAAGAAGGAACACCTCGACCCAATCGTGGACGACATTGTGGGAGCAACTTTCTTCATGAAAGAGACAGCGGAATACGAAGTAATATTCATCTAAAGGGTCCTAGACATGCCAGAAATAACTGTTGATGCTAGAGGAATGGCCTGCCCAGGACCCATCTCAGCGTTGACAAGGGCATACAGGAACGCAAACAATGGAGACGTCATAATAGTGATGGCGACTGACCCCGGCTTCGAGCCAGATGTAAAGGCATGGATAGAGAGAACGAAGAACGAGTTGCTGGAGCTGAAGAAGGAAGGAGGAGTAATAACTGCCAAAATAAAAGTCGTAGCTAAAAAATAATTTTTTTGTTTGGTGTTTTTGTATGAAAAGAGTTGTTATTCTAGGTGGCGGAGGAGGCGGAGCGATCCTCGCAAACCTCTTGCCACGTGAAGAGTTCCAAGTGACAGTTGTTGACAAGAGTCCTCTACATTTCTTTCAGCCTGGGAATCTATGGATAGCGTTCAAAGGTGTCAAAAAGGAAAAGTTTCTAAGGCCATTGAGAGAGCTCCTGAAGCCTCATGTAGATTTTGTCCAGGACGAGGTTGTAGAGGTAGACTTGCAGAACAGGTCTGTGAAGACGAAAAATGGGAAGCAGCTAGGCTACGACTACGTTGTTTTCGCAACTGGAGCAGAGCTGGACTACGATGCCCTGCCTGGGCATAGGAAGCTTCTAGAAACCTATGGAGACTTTTATTCTTCACCTGAAAGTGCAGAGAAACTCTACAAGACGCTCTTGGGAATGAATTCAGGCAGATTCGTTATTGCTGTTGCTGACCCTATCTACAAGTGTCCCCCGGGACCCCACAAGGGAGCATTTCTTTCTTGGGAGCTATTTTCAAAGAGGGGCCTAAGCAACAAGGTGAAAGTTGTCCTAGCTGTTCCCGTGCCACACGCGTATCCATCCAAAACGATTGCCGACATTATTGAGCCCGAGCTCAATGCGAGGGGGATCGAGCTACATACCTTCTTTACAGCCAACGAGATTAATCTAGACAACAAGAAGATAATAAGCCTTGAGGGCGAAGAGCTCTCCTTTGATGTTGCAACAGTTATACCGCCCCATAGGGGTCCCAGCTACATGGTTACTCCTGAAAGCGTCAAGGATGGAAACGGCTACATAAAAATAGACAAATACACAAGCAAGGTAGAAGGCTTTGACGACGCATTCGCCATTGGAGACTGCACAAACGCGCCAACCTCTAAGAGCGGAGTAACAGCACACCTACAGGCAGAGGTTGTAGCTGCAAGGCTCCAGGGCATCGATGCTAGGTACAGTGGCAGGACAAATTGTCCCTTAATAACTGACGGGAAAGGGCTATTCGTTATAAGCGATTATGACCATCCGCCGATCCCAGTACGCTTTTCCAAATTCAAGAGGCTAATGGAGGACCTCTTTGTTGCCACGTACTGGAGTGCAATTAGGTATCCAGAGTTCTGGAGCCCAGTGTTTAAGGCATATTTTGAGGCAACAGACGAGATGATTAGAAAAGGTGAAGGGTGGTAAAGGTGGAAACAATATTGACCAAGGAAAGGAGAGAGGCGCTAGAAAAATTACTAGACATGCTCGTTAAAATGAACGAGCTAGGCCTGCTAGACACCATACGAGACCTACTCGACCCAGAATTCATTGGGAGACTGTCCGAGCTCTTAATGACTCCGGGCACACTTAAACTATTAGACCACATAGACGACCTCCTAGATCTTGCAGGCTCAATAGACGTTGAAGCCATAAAAGGAAACATGCCCCTCATAAAGGCCGCACTAGAGGCTCTATCCCGGGAACCTAAACCAGTCGGCATTACCGGCCTTATGCGTGCAATGTCGGACCCAGACGTCCAGAAGGGTCTCGGCTTAATGGTGGAGCTTCTAAAAGCGATAGGAAAAACCAAAACAAAATAATTTTTTCTTTTTTATTTTTCCTAGCAACCAAGCATTAAAGTAGCTCGCGCTACCAAACACACTCCAGGAGCTTAGCCCATAACCCTAATACCCAACTCTTTTTCAGGAAACTCTTGGGGAGACATCCTTGTGAGGAGCCTTGCAACCCTGTTTCGTAGATCTGTGGCAAGCGAAGCTAGTTCTGCAAGTTCCCTGTTGTCGAATTCATAATTTGGGAAGAATAGCTTAATCATTCCTGACAACAATTTTTTCACGGCTTTCTCGTCACGTATCGTATAGTTGCCAATAAGTTCAAAGTGCTCGTTTACGACTCCCTCGGCAGACTCAGACCTAAATCTGTGTAGAACCTCTGCCAAGTAGTCGGAGGCCAGCCCATAGCCAGAAGCTAGGGAAACATCGCTCTTCATTATTTTTGGAAGCTCCCAGCCAGGGATAAACCCATGTATCCTGTCGAGGAAGGCAGAGTCATGCATAAAGCCTGGTAGGTAGCTTAGCACGGATCCCACGTCCTGGACTTTTTCCATGTCTATGTTGCCTACGAAGACAAGTGAACATGTGCTGTGTGCTCTTTTCAGTGCTCCTCTTTCAAAGAAGCCGTCGACCATGTAGTCCTTCAGCTTGGACGCAAGCTCGTCTGGGTTTTGAAGCTTCACCTTGCTTATCTCGTCGAAGACGAGTATGTCATGGAGAGCCAGGTCTCCTGGGATAGAGAGCCTAGCATCGAAAAACAAGCGAGCAGGAGTAATTGTGCCCCCTGCATAGATCCTCGCATAGTAGACTGTGTTTCTGTAGAGCGACGTCTTCCCAGTAGCCCTGGGTCCGAGCTCCAAAAGGTTTACGTTTGTCTCAATTGCTGGGACGAGCCTAAACAGGAGCAATGTTTTCTGGAGTGGTGAATATGCTTCTGGGTTAAGCCCTATGCTTGTCACGAGCAGGTCTCTCCATTCTTCAAGACTAAAATAACGCCTCCCCTCACGGAAGAGATTCAAGTCAACATAGGAAGCCTGGAACGGCCTGAAATCCTCCAAAACGATGGGTGTCATGCTTCTCCTACTCTTCAAGGCGTCAGGAGAATAATAGAGGAGGCCTATCCCCCATAGGCCAGAGAATATCCTCTCGTTTTTCTTGACAATTTCATCGTTTACATACGCGTCGAAAATCTGTAGCGATGGGATCTCCAGTATGTATGCGTTGTTTTTCAAGTCGACCCTGACTTTAAATTCGTCTAACAGCTTGAGCTGGCCATCTTCCTTAAGCTTGCTTAGGAATAGGTCGCGCTGAGAAGGTTCAGGATAAAGCTCGGCTATGTATCTAGAGAGACTAGAGATACAGGAGGCGTCCTGTTTGTCCCCGCACTTATAGCTTATCAGGTACTCTGAGATAAATCTAGGTATTCTGGCAATCGAGGCATTGTTTGATATCTTCTTGTTTATTGCTACAGGTCCAAAAACCCTCCTTATCTTTGAATCTAGATTTTCCCTCATATTTACACCTCACGGCAGAAAATCGTCAATGAGATTTTTCCTTGCTTTATACGTATCTTCGTTATCTTTGCCAGTCTTCCTCGCTTCTGGTTTTGTATTTTCAAGCCCATCAGACATTCTCTCCGCGATAGGCAACCTTTCTTTTCTCGGGACTCGTTTCGCTGACGCCCTCTTTTTCAGCCTATCCTCAATCCTCGCCTTCTTAGGGACACCTCGTAGTTTGTAAACCCTTTCCTCTGTAAAAATCTCTATCTCCTGGAAAGGGGTACGAGTGAAACGGCTAGAAAGTTGATTTTTTGTTCTAATAAGATATTCGCTTGAAAGGTCTACTTTTCTACTCTTAAACGATAAGTCTTCAACACTCAAGCCGTTGATTACTAGTTCGTTGGCCCTCAGAATGTAAATAGTATTATGTGCCTCAATGTTCAAGAGGACGAGAAATACTAAAGACGTGAAAGACAATACTATGCTGGGGAGAAATTGCTGAAGCCCTTCTATGCCAAAGTTTGGGACGAGGAAAGTTAAATAATAGAGTAGCACCAGTAGCCTCTCCATATTTGTAGTTTTTCCAAAAACAATGCTGGTCAAACCCAAATAGCCTAGGGGTAGCCATGTTAAGGTCTCCGATAAACTTGTTGCTACGCCGGTGAGGAGTAAGGCAATTATTCTGAGGTAGCTACCAAGCCACCCTAGAGGCACAGGCTTTACGATAGTCTGGTTTGTGCTAGCCATTTAGACCTAGACAGAGAACATGGGACACGTAATAAAACTTACTGGGTTCCGGAAAGCGGGCCTATGCATGAACGATAGATACATCAGATTTATATCCATGTGATGGAATATTACTAATTGTGGATACCAAAAGGTTTATTGAAAGAGTCAAGAAACGCATAAGGCTCCAGAGGGAATTCTTGGAAGAGCTCTATAGAGCTTTTCTCCCAAGAGAGCTTTTCAAGCCAGAGGAGAAAAAAGAAATAATTTAGGGGCGTGCAGGATATCTTGTATCAACTATTATGGCTAATGCTTTGAAGGTTATAGCCATGAGAAACGGTGACAGGATTAATGCTACTATGTTGCCAAGTTCAGAAACAATTAGATTGATAACGAGAAGCACTATGAAAATGACTAGGTAGTTACCCAGCCCAATTGTCTGAATAAGGCTCCATGCTTCGCCGAAGGCAAATATCTTTGAGGCATCACCAGTTCTTAGAATTATTCCCAGAAGTGGGTAAGCAATGAAAGCAATGGCAAGCAAGAGTATAAAGCCCAGCAAGAAAAATATTCCTCCAGCCAGTAGCCTGAGGAAACCTATGCCAGTCATTCCCAGTGGATGGAAGGCCCCGCTGGTAACCATGCCGATACCTATTAAGAGAAGGGGGACAAAGAAGTAGACCAGCGATATTAGGATAACCTTGAGACCCTCTACGAAATATTCACCCAGTCTCGATGTTTCTAGCTTCGGCGGCTCCTCGGGATTTTGCCAAACAATTTCTGCAAAGTAGCCTATAACAACAAAGTTAACAATTGGTATAATCGACAGGACAATCAAGATCAACAGGTTGCCGACGTCTTTTGTCAGCTTCACGGAAAAATCTATTGCTCTAGACAGTACATTTCCCGGGTCAATTGTTCGTTGAGTCACACATAATAAATAAAAACCCTGAATATAAAGCTTAGCATGAGTTACGGTTTTTTATTTAAGACGTGGAAAATTCTTTTCAACAATTACAGCTACCGGGACACCAATAATAACAATCGAAACAATGGAGCCGCCTAAAACTCCTAGCACTGACAATATCAGTGGGAGATCAATACCCATAGCCCACTCGAGCAAAAACTTGAGATAAGTACCCACGATAATAGAGACTACAACTGCCTCTGACGCCGCGCCCAAAATCTTAAGCTTAATCCCCGCTCCCCTCTTAGCAATCAAATAAGCCAACATACTCGCCACAAAGTTAGCAATAGATCCAAACACCGCATCAATCATTGATAAAGACAAGCTCCCCCACGGAGCGGCCAAAAAGTTTCCAACGAAGCATCCCAGACTGACGCCGACAGCCACCGGGAACCCATAAACCATGGAAAGAGGGAGCAATGCATCAGCGAGTCTAACCTGGAAAGCCAGGAAAGAAATTGGCTGGAGAACAACTACGAGAACGGCATATAGAGCCGCAATTAAGGCCGAGAGAGCTACATCCTGTGAACGCATGCCTTTGCACCCTTATTCAGTGATGTCTCGCACCTTATAAGTGTTCCTTCATCATAAAGGAAGAACAAAAATACGGCTCGCAATGATGGATATAAAATTATACGTTAGAGTGAAATACGAAAAAAGAAAAATATTTTTTGATTTTACTCGGCTTACTTTGAAATTTCTTTTTCTGATGAGCGTCTCTTTACAGCCCTGTCAAATATAATCCAGTTCCTGTACCACTCCTCGTTCTCCTTCTTGAGAAGAGTCAACACTTCCTTCATAATCTCTTTCGTAGAAACCTCTGTCACATTACTTTTAAGAATGTCCCCCTCCACAATTTTAGCTATTCTCCTAGCTACATCCAGGGGTGCACCAGCCTTTAGGCAACTAACAACAATTTTTTCAGGAGCGAATTCTTCCTTTGAACCGTCTCTTTTAACAACATAGACAGTCATACTAATCATTAATTAAAAGATTTTCTCATACTTAAAGTTTATTTTAAAAGATATTTATAAAAAAACGAGTCATTTAAAAATATTTCTTTGCAAGATATACTTTTAGGGGTTCAAAGGCTAGAGGTATCAATGAAGTAGTGGCAACTACTAAGAGAAGGTTTGGAGTTAGCTCCGTAAAGATTATACCAGTATAAGCGAGGAGAGTAAAAACAATCAGTGTACCGAGCAATGAAATAGTTAGTTCTCTCCCAGGTCTAGAAGACCATAGCCAGTTCCTTTCCCTAACCATAAGTATTCTCACTTGACTCGTGTAGATGAGTGACAATAGCACGGCAGAAACGGTAGCATTCCAAGATGAGTTAAGCACGGAGAGGGAGATATATGTGACAATCACTGGTGGTATGAGCATCGCTATAGATAAGAAGAGCGAGAAAATCATTATATTTTTCACATTCCACGTGGCAGGCTTCTTTGATGGCCGAGCATTATCAGTCGAAATAGTCATTGTTAAAAAGTCGTTGGCGAGCAGAAGGACGGCCATCCCCATAGGTGTAATAGTCATTTTTCTTAACCAAAGCATTCCCATGAGGATTACGAGGATGGTCTGGAGTGTCTTAGTAATCTTGTTTATAACCCAGGTTAAGGCTCTTTGATGCAGGATTCTCCCAACTGTAATTGCATCAACTATGACGGATAATCCATCCTCGAGCAAAACGAGGCTTGCAGCCGCTTTTGCCGCGTCCGTGGCTTGTTTAACGGCTATACCAGCCTCTGCTTGGCTTAGTGCAGGTGCATCGTTTACTCCGTCACCAGTCATGGCTACTCTATAGCCTTTAGATTGTAGAGCCTTTACTACGTTGAATTTGTCTTCAGGATATACCTCTGCTAGACCATCAGCCTCATCAATAATATCTTCGAGTTTTACGTCCTTAGACATAATCTCACGTACTGAAAAAATCCTTTCACCAATAGCTACGTTTCTTGCAATCTCCTTAGCTATAGCTACATTGTCCCCCGTAAGCATGACTGGCCTCACGCCGTGTTCGCGAAGCTTAAGTATCATTTCCCGCGCATCCGGGCGAGGCGGATCCATAAGGTGGATAAGTCCAGCAAATGTGACTTCCCGTGAATCGCCTCTTTGGACAGCTACTGCAAGGGTTCGTGCACCTTTCCTTGAAGCTTCCTCGATGTCTTTGAGAACTTTATCTTTAAGGTGCTCATTATTTGTGCATAGAGATAAGACAGTTTTTGGCTCACCAAGGATAGCCCTAACCTTTTCGTTGCCGCAGAGCGCAACACACTCAGACCTCTTCAAAGATGGTTCAAAAGGAGTAAAGCTTAGCTCCTTACATAGATCTCTCGTGACACCAATTCTCTTACCATACGTTATAATTGCATCATTTAATGGATCATGGGCCTCTTCTCGAGACGCCAAAACAGCGTATAGAACTACATCTTTCTCCGTGAAGCCATAGCCTTTAACGCCGACAACCTCCAGCTGGTTGAGGGTTATTGTTCCCGTCTTATCAAGGCAGGCAACATTGACGGCACCGATGTCTTCAACTGCGCTTAACCTTGTCACTAAAACGTTTCTCCTAGAAAGCTCCATTGAACCATAAGCCTGCATTATTGTTAATACTGCTGGCAGAGCCACAGGGACACATGACATAAGGAAGACTACGGCTAAGTCTATTAGGGAAAATACGCTCCACTTCTCCATTATTCCTATAGGAATTGAGACTGCGAGGGCCACTAGCCCAGCATAAAGCATGTAACGTGTAATTTTGAGGACGGCTTCTTCCTGCATTGAAGTTGTCTTTGCCTCTTTTACAAGCTCAATTGTTTTACCAAAATATGTCTTTGTTCCAGTAGCAACGACAATGCACCTAGCTTCTCCCCTCTTCACTATGGAGCCAGAATAAATTATTCCTCCGGGTCCAACCTCTACTGGCAGAGACTCCCCTGTAAGTGCAGACTGGTCGACAAGCATATTGCCGTTGATAACTTTTGCGTCCGCTGGCACGATGCTTCCAATCCTTAGAAAAATAATGTCGCCTGGCACAAGTTCCCTTGCATCTACCTCTATCCATTTTCCGTCTCTTAGCACGCTAACCTTAACCGAGAGCTTTTTCTTTAGCAACTGTACCGCTTTCTCCGAGGATCTTGAATGGAGAAAACCTATTGTTGCATTCAGAACCAGGAGAAAGGCAATTATCTCAGCCTCAAAGATCTTTTCTGCAACAATAGAAGTGATAATCGTTATCTCCATAAGCCAGGGAAGCGGTCCCCAGTAACGCTTCAAATATTCGAGCAATGGATTCTTTTTCTTTTCTGGAACCTCGTTAAATCCAAACTCTTTGAGCCTACGTGAAACTTCTTCAGAAGATAACCCCTCCTCACTAGAAGAGAGATAGGCAATGACTTCTTTAATACTCATGTTTTCCATGTCTCTGACGGAATAACTTCGGCTTTCTTTCAACATACAAGTCACACAATTTTCTGAAATTACATGTAAATACTTAACCCTTCTTCTTGTTCCTTGGTAGATAGAATAAAGAAAAATATAAATAGAAGTGTAACAAGAATAATAACGGTGTAAACCAAGAATGAAAGCCCGCGTCGTTGCAGGTTGGCTCGCCAGCTTCCTTATAGGGCTCGTTATCGGCCTCCTAATTTATCAATTTTTGCTCCCTACCCCTTATAGAACATCCCCGAGCCCACCATCTGGAGCAACAAAGCAAGAGACTCCAACACCCCGTAAACAAGTAGTACTCAGAATAGCTACAACTACTAGCTTAGACGCGACAGGTCTACTTGACGCGATAAAGAAGCGTTTTGAGAGCAAGTATCCCTGGATAAACGTTACATGGGTTGCGGTCGGTACAGGACAAGCAATCGAGATAGGCAAGAGGGGCGACGCCGACCTAGTAATCGCCCACAATAGGGATCTAGAAAACAAGTTCATCTCGGAGGGCTTCGGAGTCCATGGTATAACTTTTGCCTACAATGACTTCGTGCTCTTGGGTCCCCCCGAGGATCCAGCGAGGGTTAAAGAGGCTAAGGGAGCTATAGAGGCTTTCAAGGCGATATTTCAGGCTGCAGAACAAGGCAAAGCAGTGTTTGTCTCCCGCGGGGACAAGTCTGGCACCCATTTAAGAGAGCTCTTGCTGTGGTCTCAAGCAGGTGTTAAACCGGCCGGTAAGTCGTGGTACAAGGAAACTGGTCAAGGGATGGCACAGACACTCATGGTAGCAGATCAGCTTGGCGCCTACACGCTGAGCGATAGGTCTACTTATCTTGCTTTCAAAGACAAAATACACCTAGTAATCCTGAATGAAGGTGACCCATTATACCTAAATCTTTACAGGGCTATACTCGTAAATCCTAAGAAGTTCCCGAATGTCCACTACAACGAGTCCCTGCTATTCGTGTCTTTTCTCGTGTCTCCCGAGGGACAAGAGTTAATTGGAACATATACTAAGGGTGGAGCAAAGCTGTTCAATACTTGCTTTGGAAACTTGACGAAGCTCGGCATATATGACCCATACGAGTACGACGAGGAAGCCGGACAGGTGAGATTCTACAGGGAGCTTCTCTCCAGAGGCTAAGAGAGTTTATGTGATAAAATGGACGCAGGAGAGCTCACACAGATCACATTACTGTCGCTCCGGGTATCTGGAACCGCCGTTTTTCTTTCGTCGATTATAGGAGTGTGGCTAGGCACATATATAGCTATAAGTCGTTTTAAAATGAAGAAACTTGTCGTCACATTGATTGACACCTTTATGGGCACCCCACCTGTCCTCCTTGGCCTCGTACTCTACCTCTTCCTTTCGAGGTCTGGGCCGCTGGGCTTCCTTGGAATACTATTTACGCCAGAAGCTATGATTATTGCACAGTTCCTCTTAACACTACCCATAGTTACTGGCCTAACTATACCTGCAGTGGAATCGTTGCCTAGAGAAATCAGGGAATATATTAAATCGCTTGCTCTGCCGGCACACTATGAAGCCTTGTTGCTTATCAACGAGGCTAAGATAAACATTATCGGTGGTGTTCTGGCGGCGTTCTCTAGAGCTGTTTCGGAGGTTGGAGCAGTAATAATCGTGGGTGGCAATATAAGGTATTATACAAGGGTTCTCACAACCGCAATAGTGTACTATACAAATAGTGGAGAGTTTGACACAGTGCTGTGGCTGGGACTAGTATTGACTCTTGTCTATTTTGCTATAAATGTCGTAATCCTTCTGATTAGATACAGAGTGGGTGAAAGAAGTGATTAAGGCATCTAACATTGTAAAAAATTATGGTGAAGCAAAAGTATTAGACAATGTATCTATTGAAGCCCACAGGGGTAGAATCACTGTAATTATGGGCCCAAACGGTTCGGGTAAATCCACCCTCCTGAGGATACTCGCCCTCCTTGTTCCCCCCGATAGTGGACGCCTAGAATTAGATAATACACCAATAGATTTCAATAACGAGGTTGAAAAAGTAAACTTGCAGAAGAAAATAGGCTACCTCCCTCAAAGGCCACCAGTTCTTTCGACGAGCGTCTACAACAATATTTATCTCCCCCTCAGACTCAGGGGAAAAACAAAAGTAGAAGCCAAAAAGACAACTGAAAGCATATTAACGATGCTGAGACTAAAAGACCGTGCCAATATCAATGCACACAGGCTCTCGGGAGGGCAGAAACAGCTCTTAGCACTTGGCAGGGCACTAGCCCTTAACCCAGAGATCTTATTATTGGATGAGCCCACGGCTAGTCTTTCGCCCAATACCGCTGAGTTTGTCCAAGATATTGTCAAGAGCTATGTAAGGGAAAAAAATTGCCACGCGGTAATTATTTCCCACAGCATTCCAGAAGCTAGAAAAATGGCAGACAGTCTCTATCTTTTGGTCTCAGGAAAAATAAAAGCGACATTTAACGGCCAGTTCTCCGAGGCAGAAATTTTGAAGTGGATATAGCTCCATTCGGTGCTTCCTCTAGAAACCTGTAAGTAATTTTTGGGTCAGGTGGCTCGTTGAATTATTATATTTGTAAAGGGATTATCTTTTGATTGGTCTTGATGAATGCTGAAATGATGAGACTCTTACTTGAGCTTAAAGACGCAAAGCCAATAGTAAACGTGGAACTCGAAGTCTCCGGTCATAAAATAACACAAGAAGACATAAAGTTGCTGGAAGCTATACAGGAAAAAGGGTCCCTTAGAAGGGTCTCAGCAGAGCTTAACGTCAGCTACAGAACGGCCTGGCTAAGAATAAAAAGAATGGAGGACGAGCTTGGCTTCTACCTCGTAAAAAGGGAGAAAGGCGGAGTCGGCGGAGGAAGAGACATCCTAACGCTACAGGCACAAATACTAATTGAGAAGTACAGAGTGCTCTCGAAGCTTGTACAGAAAAGCATAGGGGAAACAGACCTTACGCCGAGCCTGAGAATTGCTGGAAGCGATTGTCCAGGAGTTGAACTCCTCATGCACCTCTATGAAGAAAAAGGAAAAGTGGCTGAATATTTGAAGGTAGGATCACAGCTCGGCCTAGAGCTTTTAGTAAATGGCTACTCTGACCTTGCAGGAATACATATCATCGACCCAGAGACAGGAGAATACAACACAAATGTCTTGAGGAAAAAACTGTACCAAGGCCTGGTGTTGATACATGGATACTGGAGAGAAATAGGATTCATCGTGGAAAAAGGAAATCCAAAAAACATTCAGAGCCCAAAGGATCTCCTAAGGAGCGACGTTGTTCTGGCAAACAGGAATAAGGGAAGCGGCACCCACCTATTTACCCAATACCTATTAAGGGAAATCTCCAAGGAAATAGGCTCTCCGATCCAGGCCTTGACACGCAGAATTAGGGGCTATAGTTCAGAATATTATTCCCATCGAGAGGCAGCTCTAGCAGTACTCATGAAAAAGGCAGACGTAACAATAGGCCCCAAGTGGGTTGCAGATGAACTAGGACTCGACTTCATACCTCTAGCCAGGGAAAAGTTCGACTTCGCGACAAGAAAAGAGCTTCTCAAAAGAGATGCCATGAGGGATTTCATAAGTCTACTACAGTCTCAACAATTTAGAGAGGAAGCTTCAAAGAAGGGTATCTACATTTCTCATCAGACAGGAACATTGTTGAACAAGTAAACTAAGAAATAGTTAAACAAACATAAAATTAAAATCTCAGTATGAAAAAATCATACATAGTATGAGAAAAAAGAATGTTTTATTACAAGTTCGTGTACCTGAAGTTATAGTTGAGGAACTTGACCGGCTAGTTGCCTCAGGCTACTTTAAATCAAGAAGCGAAGCTGTAGCTGAAGGCATACGAAGGTTACTATTAGCCTACTCCACTCCGTCGAAGATCCCTGGATCTATTTTTAAATTGACCATTGAAGCGTCTCCTCAACAAGATCTTGGACCAGGAGACACCTTTGAAATAAACGTGGAGGAAGCCAGGAAACGCATATTAGAATTCTTCGGATCAGACTCTGTAGATGATGTTGTAAAGAAAATGAGGATGAGAGTTTGATAGCTCTAGATACAGATGTTCTGGCTGTTTATTTTATATTCAAATGGGATAAACGTTTCGAAACTGCTACTCTCGTGATTGATTCAGAGGATGAGAAGGCAATAACGATAGTAAACATGCTTGAGCTAGCAGGCTTGATGGCTATATCTCAAGGAGGAGTTAAAGCTCTTCGCCTTGTTGAACATATAAAGAGACGTAGAGATTTTAGAATTCTATCATGGCAATCGTGGAGTGATCAAACAGTATTTGCTTCTAAAGCATTGGAATATATTACAACAAGAAGAAGTCTATTTTCAGATGCTTTGATCGGATGGATACTTGAGGACAATGGCGTAGACACACTTTTGTCTTGGAATAAGACACATTTTGGCTCAAGGTATTCTTTCGATGTACTCACTCCTGAAGAATATTTGATGAAGAAGAGAAGACCAGATAACATCTAGCCAAAATGTGACAAAACAATTCAGCAGGTAAAATTGAGCTAATTGGTCAGACAGTAGCGGCTTCTTCACGGGGAGCCGAGCTTTGTCCCCTCTTCATCCCATTAGAAATTGTTTTACCATCCTTAAGTATTTTTCTAGCCTCAACACGTCAAGTGGAAAGCGCCGAGAATGCTCTTTTCACGTGTAGCTATCTCGTTGAATAGCCTAACCGCGTCACGTGTCGGCAGAGCGTATGTCTCTATGCCTTTTTCCTCTAAGAAACTGTAAACTTCCTCCTGTACCTTGACAAGTCCATGGTAACCTGTCCCAAAAACGACTATCCTGGGAGAGTATTCTAGCAAAAATTGCTTAATGTCTTCAAGGAAAACTTTGTGGCCCTCTTTCCTCCACCACTTTTCGCATACTACTTTCTCAGGGGTAACAATCACATCGTTAGTATATGTCTTTCCGTGTACACGTATTTTGCCGAATGA
>Ga0080004_1161663_pt1 | contig 25478 bp, 23 predicted proteins | sample WasSprMetagenome_FD_69207 | JGI IMG/M metagenome (GOLD analysis project Ga0080004, IMG submission 69207) | Sulfidic aquatic microbial communities from Washburn Spring, Yellowstone National Park, USA - WS (SPADES assembly) (version 2) | ecosystem: Environmental > Aquatic > Thermal springs > Hot...
GGCTGGAAAAGCCATTAGAGCGTTGTCGTAAATGATGTAGAGGTTGTGTATGCCTTTGGATTTGAGCCTTTTCGCAAACTCCTTTGGCAGGGTTAGGACGTATTGCGCATATCCGTCGCCGTTGCCATGCTTGTTTTCCGAAATCTTTCTCAACTCGATTTTAGGCAATTCCATTCCTTTAATCACCCATAAGAAAAATATAGAGGTAGAAACTGCCGCCCAAACACTGTCGTTTAAAAATTCGTTATTATGTTAGTGGTTTGTTGGTTTTCCGTTAAGAAGTGTTAACAGAACATTAAAGTCTATGAGCCAAAAACGGGCCGGGAGGGTTTCTTAATAGAATTTGCTGCTAAAAAATTAATTTTCGCGCTGGACGGAAAGTTTAATTATATTTTTGAGCCCGTTTCCGGGGAGATCTCCCCCCGTTTTTGTTAGTTATTTATCAATTTATCCTTTGAAGGCTGGTGAGAGTTGTGCCTAGGCCTAGGAAGCATGCGGAAACGATAGTTAAGTCCTTCAGCCTTGAAAGGCAAGTCTACGAAAGGCTTAAACAAGCTCTGGCTGTTCGGGGCAGGGGCATAAGCGAGGAAGTAAACGAGCTCCTGCACAAGCGTTTAGCAGAAATTGAAGGTTCAGAGGCTTTAGCCAAAGAAAGCTCGAATTATGAGGCTTTAAAGCGCGAGCATGTAAAGCTGGCTGAAGAGGTTAACCGCCTAATTAAATTGTTGCAGAGGGACGGCACATACGACCAATTGATGGAGACGGTTGCAGAACTAGGCCTAGACACAGAACTAAGCAACGCTAACGAAGTCATAGCCAAACTCATGCAAAAATGGAGCGAAGACAAAACAGCCCTCCACATATTCATAACCCTCATAGAAACATCAAAACAAAAGAAGACCATAGAAAGAAAACTCGAAGAAATAAGACTAAAACAAGCATCCAGCCATTAAACATTACTAACAGAAAAACTCTATGAAGGCTTTGCTTTATATTCATTAATGTTTGGTGACAGAAAAAAGGGAAATGAAATCAGCACAAAAAGAGAGAAAAACATTATTTTTTGGCTACTTTGGCTATTGCTTTTTCAAATATGTCTAAGCCTATTTTTGCCTCTTCTTCTGTTATGCATAGTGCTGGGATCAAACGTATTGCGCTTATTCCACATCCTAAAAGTGCCAATCCGTTCTTCAAGGCTTCTAATAGAATTTTATCTCGTGCGTCTTTTGCGTACTCTTTTGTTTTTCTATCTTTTACAAACTCCACTCCCCAAGCTAGTCCTATGCCGCGGAAATCTCCAATGATATCATACTTGTCTTTCATTTCTTGTAATCTTTCCTTAAACAGGTTTTCTAATTTCGCTGCATTTTGCATAAGCCCGTTTTGGATAACTTTTATGGTAGCTAATGCTGCCGCGCATGCGAGCATGTTTCCTCCGAACGTGTTGCTGTGAACGCCTGGAACCTTAAAGTCTAATTCTTCTCTGAAAACCGTAGCTCCGATGGGTATTCCGCTTCCCAGAGACTTTGCAAGGCAAACAATATCTGGGGCTATTCCAAAATGCTCGATCGCACACATTTTTCCAGTTCTGCCCATGCCTGTTTGGACCTCGTCGCAAACCATTTTGATATCGTATTTATCCATAAGTTTTTTCAGTTCTTTAAAGAAATTTCGGGGTGGTACTATGTAGCCGCCTTCTCCTTGTATTGGCTCAAAAAAAACTCCCGCCACTTCGTCCGCTGGGACGTAGTGATTGAACATTTCCTCTTCGATATAATCTATGACCCTGTTAACCAGCTCGTCTGGATGCTCGTAACCGTCAATCTTCCACGTGTTTCTGTAAGGGTTTGGAAATGGTATATGGAACACACCAGGCATTGTAGGAAACATTCTTAAACGGTGTACTGGCTTGCTGGCTATTAAGCCTAAAGAACCGAAAGTTCTTCCATGAAATGCTCCAATAAAGGCTAGGAATAATTTGCGGTTTGTCGCCCACTTAAGCACTTTAATGGCTGCCTCGATGCTCTCTGTTCCGCTGTTGCAAAGAAAAGTTTTCTTTCGAAAATCGCCTGGAGTTATTTTTTCTAGAGTTTCTGCCAATTCTACTTGTTTTGGATTGTAAAAATCGGTTCCGGCAGCATGCCATATTTTACCTAACTGTTCTTCGATGGCTTTTTGCACTTCTGGATGCCTAATACCCGTATTAAGGACAGATATACCTGTTGAAAAGTCAAGTATTATGTTGCCATCTACATCTTTAAACCATACACCCTCACCGCTTTCTATGACTAAAGGTGCATATTCGGGGTCATTAGTGGTTGTCGCAACGTATTTGTGATGCTGTTCTATAATCTTCTTTGCCTTTGGACCTGGAATCGATGTGACAATTTTTGGACCTTTAATTTTTGTCATTTTCTTTCCTCCAGCTAAAGAGTTTATTTTTGCTAATTGAGAAGCTTTAAATTTTTTGGAAAGAATTCTATTTTATTATTGTTGTTTCAGAAGTAGAGTAAAATGGTGATTGTGAATTTGAAAGATAAAACTTCCAAAATATTGCAAAGAGATGCAAAAGTGATTGCGAAGTCTATGTACATCCGTTTTTATCCCATGTCTATCGAAGAAGGTGAAGGTGTAATTGTTAAGGACGCTGATGGAAAAGAGTATCTTGACTTTCTTGGTGGATGGTCCGTCGCTGCAACCGGACATAGGCATCCCAAAGTGGTGCAAGCTCTTAAAAAAGAGATTGGCAAATTGTTATTTAATTCGTTTACATCTTTCTCCAACGAAACAACCGTTAGACTTGCTGAAAAACTAGTTCAGATCACTCCTGGAGATTTTCCTAAAAAAGTTTGGTTTGGTTTAACAGGGTCTGATGCAAATGACTGCGTGTTTAAACTTGTTCCTTATTATAAGAAAAGATCACGTTTCTTATCGTTTGTTAACTCTTATCACGGGCAAACTATGGGATCTCTTTCTCTTTCTGGTCATAAGTCTCAATCGGCGTTTGTCGGATTTTCCAACGTTGTTAAAGTGCCATACCCGTATTGTTTCCGTTGTCCATTCAAACATGAATACCCGACATGTGATATCTACTGTGTAGACTATATAGACGATTACGTATTCAGAACATACTGCCCCCCAGAGGACGTTGCAGGACTAATAATTGAACCAATACAAAGCGATGGTGGAGACGTTGTACCACCTGATGGCTACATGAATAAACTAGTTAGGTTATGCGAAAAATATGACATAACATTTTGTGTAGATGAAGTTAAAGTTGGACTTGGCAGAACCGGAAAAATGTTCGCATGTGAGCACTGGAACGTTGTTCCGCAGGTTCTTACGCTGGGAAAACCGCTAGCCTCAGGCATGCCTCTAAGCGCTTGCATTGGCAAATCCGAAATACTAGACTCAAAACCCGGTTCTCATTTGTTCACTTTAAGTGGGCACCCGCTGAGTTGCGCTGCCGCTTTAGCGACAATAGACATTATAGAAAATGAGGGATTAATTAGAAATGCAGAAAAAATGGGTCATGTGCTAAAAAAGAGGCTTGAAGAGTTAAAGGAAAAATACGAAATAATTGGTGACGTAAGAGGAAAAGGGCTTATTTTAGGGATTGAATTCGTTAAAGATCTAAAAACATTAAAACCAGCATCTCTGGAAGTTGCAAAAATATGTTATAGAGCATGGCAACTTGGGTTGATATTGGGCTATGTAGGAATGTTTTCGAATGTTATTGAAATCACACCACCACTTACGATAAGCCAGAAACATGTTGATTCTGCGTGTGAAATCTTGGAGAGAGCGATTAAAGACGTCCAAGCAGGAAAAGTTTCTAATTCTGAAATTGAAAAGTACAGTGGGTGGTAATTTAAGACTTTTTGCTTTTTCCTTTAAAGTTTACATCTTGGAAACTTGAGCTGATGGTGGAGGGCTGACTAATTCCTCTTGGTATTGGGAACAACTTTTATTTTTGTTTTCAAAGTATAAAAGTGTTAATACACATGGGGTTTGAATATGGACCAAGGCGAAAGCAGTCACATAATTTCCGATGAAGAAATGATACGTGAAGCGTGTCGGATAATTGAGAAAGCGAATGAAAAGAAATTAGTTTTGAGGCTATTAGGCGCTATGGGAATAGTGGTATGCTGCTCGACCGTTTCTAAGGATCACTTAGAAACCTACAAAAAGCTAGGAAGGCTTGGCAACAGCACTTTAATGTTTACCGACATAGACTTTGCTGCTTACGCTAAACAAAAAAAGGATATTGAAAAATTTTTCAGAAGCTATCTAGGGTTCAAACCGGATATGGCGATAAACGCCCTCTTTGGCAACAGGCGACTTATATACTATAACACGACCAAAAATTACTGTATTGACGTTTTCTTGGACAAACTTGAGTTTTGCCATGATATCCCATTTATAGATTCACGAGGGTGCGGTCGTCTTGAATTGTTCAGTTATCATATTCCGCCAGAAGATCTACTTCTAGAAAAGCTGCAAATACATGACATCACGTATAAGGATATAGTGGATGTTTCCATGCTTTTATTAACTCACAAAATTACAGACGCGACATCTCATAGCGGATTGAACGGTAGATATATAGCGAACATCCTCTCTGACGATTGGGGTTTCTGGTATGATGCTGTGAATAATCTACGTACCGTTGAAAAATACATTAACAAATTTGTGGACGAGAATAAGTTCACAAAAGAGCAAGCCTCAATAGCATTGAGCAACTTAACAAAGCTTATCAACATTATTGATGAAACTCCAAAAACAAACCGATGGAATAAGCGTGCAAAGGAGGGAACTAAAAAGTTATGGTATCGTCCCGTCGCCGAATTAGAGAAAAAGTAAGCCGTTCATTTAGGCAAAATTTTATTTGAAAGCAAGCCGGTTAATCGGTTGATAATTTTGAAAAGAGGCAAAGAAAAAGAGGCTCAGCGAAAAGTCGATGAGCTAATGAAGATTGTCCGATGGATGGATGATTATCGAGTATTTAGAGTTGCAGATCCAAAACATATTGAGGCCTCCATTCAAAGGCTTTGTCCCTCATATCTCCTAGCGAAATGGAAGCGTGTTAAAAAAGACATAACCGCCATGAACGAAGCTTTAATTGAAAGCCCATTGAGGAAGCTTATAGCAGTTGCCACAATTATGCGTTTAGTAGCGATGACAAGCATAATGGGTTTTATCGTTCTATTTATGGTTGTTGCGTTTTTTCGGGTATCCTTAAAATTCTCCTATCCTGCTTTTGTTGCGTTGGTGCTGCTCTGCTTAGTGATTGTCCCGAATTCATATCTTTATTTAGATCGTTACGTGCGTATTAGAATTCGTGAGTATTATAGAAATTTGGAGTCGAGATTTGCACCAAGAATAGAGAAGGTCAAGGATTTTGCTCAAGACGTGATTTTTTACATGAATGATGTTATACGAGAATATGGCCTCAATCCAGACAAGAACAAGTTTCGCCTTCGCCATTGTGATTACGAAGGGGTGGTTCTTGTTAAAAAGCAACGTTTTTCAAGATTGTTTACTGTTAAACCTTTAATTAAATGATTTTTAGCAGAAATGCGCACGCATAGTCGTTCTGCAAAAAGCTTATAGCCTATAAACGATCTAAAAAAGAAAAATGTCTACCATAAATGTGGAAAGAAAGGGATAATGCATGAGCGAAGAATTATACGTGAGAAGGGCGTCAGGTCTGATAAAGGAAATAGGTCCTTTTACTGTGATGTCAATCGGCGTTAGCTATGTCATATGCGATGGATTCTATTACTTCATGGTCCAAGCACCATACCAGTTTCCAGGAGTTAACATACTTTTATCAATGGGTATAGCTGGTATAATGCTTTCGCTTGTTGCATTGGCGGAGCTTTTCTTAACCGTTGCCATGCCGCGCGCTGGAGGAGAATACATCCACATTTCAAGAGTAATCCATCCAGTGCTTGGTTACTTCACAAGCTGGCAAGTCTGGCAAGGAAACACTTTTATTACGGCTGTTGTAGCCTGCACGACTACGGCGTTTTTTGGGCAACTTTTTCATGTGATCGGAATGATAACAGGCTCTAACTGGTGGATTAGCCTCGGAAAATCTTTGGCTGTTCCACTATCCAATCCGACATTCTACATAGGCTTCGCCATATTAGTATTAATAATATGCTGGATCTTGCTTTTAGTTGGCATACGCGCCTATAAATGGTGGATAAACATACTCTTCATAATACCTCTTATAGGCGGAATCGTCACGTTAGCGACAGACGCTTACCTCTGTTATGCTGGCGTCGATGCAATCCAAAGAGGGTGGGATGCAACCTTTGGTGCAGGGGCATGGAATGAAATTGTAACAGTTGCAAACAAAAATGGCTGGGCTGAATATGTTGCAGGCGCTCCTGGATGGCCTGGATCATGGTCTATGGACGCTACAATGGCTTCTCTTATCAGTTCTGGCTATGCATGGTGGGGAATAGGCATGGCGAACTATGTTGCTGGCGAAGTTAAGGAGCCTTCAAAAGCATTTGGTATTGGAATACCAAGCGCAATTGCGATTATAGGCGCATATTACCTTATTGGTGCGGCTTTGCTCTTCCAAGCCTATGGAAGCTTCATATCTATGTATGACTACGTTGTGCTTGGCGGATATACTGATCAACTAGCTATAAATCCTGGCTTAACGCCTACTTTTTCACTGTTCACATATGGACCAATACTGTCAAGCAACCCCATAGTAGGTCTAATCGTAGCATTCACGGCCGCGCTCTGGATGTTTAACGATATACCTATATTCCCGCTAGTATCTTCGAGAATAATGTTCGCCATGGCTTTTGACAGAATGCTTCCTGAAAAGTTCGCTTCTGTGAACCGCTTTGGCAGTCCCTCTTGGTCTATCAACATCTGCATGATAGTCATTATTTTAGGAGTGTTCTTGACGTGGTGGAATCCTTGGTTCTTAGGCATGATTTGCTTCGCCGGTGTCTTCTGGCGCTATTTCTGGAGCAGTTGGGCATGTGCGATAATGCCATACAGCAGACCAGACTTGTTTGAACGTGGGTACACGTGGAAGATTGCTGGTTTTCCAGTAGCCTCAATTATCGGTTTAGCATCAGCTTTCTTTACAGCGTGGCTAATGTTTCCAGTGATGATGTGGATAGTGAGCGACTGGTCTTACATATGGTGGAACGTGTTTTGGTGGATGTTTTCTCTAGTGCTTTTCATAGCCTTCTACGCGTACAACGAGAAAAGAGGCATAAAATTAAGCGAACTATATCAAACAATACCTCCAGCCTAACTATCATCCCACCCACAACCTTTTTATTTTTTACATGCATTTAGAAATGAAAAAGTCAGGAGATGAAAAATGACCAGATTGCTATTTGCATCCGATTTTCATGGGAGTATAGGATGCTGGCGAAAAGCCTTAACAGTAATAATGCGTAATAATGTGGATGTTGCGATACTAAGCGGCGACTTAACAGCAAAAGCCATAGTGCCTATAGTTGAACAGAAAGACGGAAACTATAAGTTTACATTTTTCAAAAAAACATACAACGTAAAGAAAAAAGATTTAGAAAAAGAGATTGAAAGAATAAAAAACTTCGGGCTATATCCTTACTTGTGTACTGAAGAAAGAGCAAAACAAATCGCACAAGAAAAAGCGGAACTTTTAAAGCTCTTTGACGAAATGGCTGTGGAATCAATCAAAGAATGGCTAAAAATTGCAGAACAGCACATAGGAGAAAAAATCAAAAGTGGGCAGTTAAAACTTTTCCTTATTCCAGGAAACGATGATACTAGAAAAATCGATGAAGTCATAAAAACCAGTAGAATTGCAATTTACCCGCTTGGAAAAATAGTGAAAGTCGATGACTTTCATGAAATGGTTAGCTTTGACCACGTTAATCCAACACCGTGGGAAACTCCGAGAGAAGCGCCAGAAGAAAAACTGGAAGAAATGTTGAAAGAACTCTGCGAAATGGTGCAGGACCGGGAGCATATGATTTTAGCTTCACATTGCCCACCATACGATAGCGGTCTAGATTTGGCTCCTAAATTGGATGAAAAGCTAACTCCAATCTACACTTTTGGGCAACCAGTTATGATTCCCGTTGGATCAAAAGCTGTTCTAAAAATCGTCAAAGAATATCAGCCTAAATTGGGCTTATTCGGTCATATACACGAAGCGTCAGGATTTGTGAAAATTGGGCGGACACTGTGCTTGAACCCTGGTTCTGAATATGACAGAAACGTGTTCAGAGGGTATTTGGTAGACATCAGCAAAGACAAAATTGAAAAATATTGGAGAATAGAAGGCTAAAAAGCTCAAGTTACGCCTTAGCCAGCTTTATTACGGTATTCTTCACTATTTCGCATACTGCCTTTATATCGTTCGGGTTCACTTTATCTGGAGTATCTTCCATGCTGTGATAGTACGGGTCATCTGGCTTCCACAGCCAAGACGCTGGCACACCAGTATCTATAAACCGTCCTTCATCGCTTGTCGCAAAAGTGCATATTCCATATTCAGCAAAGTAGCCAAGTTTATTCGCTTCTTCGATGAGTAGCTTGTTGATCTCCTTTGAGGTTTCCAGCTTACCCCTGTCTGGCCAAAATCCTTCAGTGATCACTTTTAGTTTGCTACCAACAGCAACCATGTCAACATTTATGACGGCCTTTATTTTTTCCAACTTGTTCTTGTGCATCTTGCAATAGTTGTAGGAGCCGAGTGAGCCTAACTCTTCTTCAGCTCCAACGGCCATTAACTCTACGCTTCTGTCAAGTTGATAATTTGGCAGAATATGAGCCAATTCAATTAATGTTGCTAATCCAGAAGCGTTATCATTTGCTCCCGGGGTGTTCGCCGTGTCTCTATGCGCGATAACTAAAATTTTCTCGTCAGCTTTTCTCCCGCCCTCAATTGTTGCACGGACGTTTTTTGTTTCTTTTTCCTCATTTTTTACATCAACAATTAATGTTGCCTCAACTTTTCCTTTAGAGACTTGTTCAAGCAAATATTGTCCGTCGTTAGAGTTTATGGTTACAGCAGGAATCGGATTCGGTTCTACCGGGAGGAAACGTTTTTGAATGTCGAAATAGCCACTTTCCAAAGTGGCTGTAAAAATCCATGGGTTATAGTCGATCATTATAACCGCTTTTGCACCATTTTTTGCCGCATTGGCGACTTCTTCCCAAAAAGCATCTTTATCTTTTGTTCTGGAAAACATCACAATTTTTCCATTAGCATCTATCTTCGCAAAATCTTCTTTTCTGCATAGGCCCGCGTATACTAGTTCTCCTTTGACGCCTTCCGGATCTGTTGGAACAGAGTAAAGCATAGCTCTAACTCTGAATTCCCTTCTAAGTTGATGTGAAAGCAACACTTTTGCTTCGTTTTCGATGAAAGATGGCGCAGTGAAAGTATCATATTCAACTTTTAATCCCGCCTTTGCAAAATGCTGGCTCATATAGTCAATTGACTTTGCATCACCTTCTGTTCCCGCCAAACGAGAACCAAAACTGGCAAGACGTATAACATGTTCAAAAGCGCGTTTTGCACTACTTTCAACTTCAGCTTTTTTAGACTTCTTCAAAGGCAATAATTCCCTCCTTTTCACTTAACGTTAAGTCAAATTACGATTCTAAGCTTAAACTTTTCTTTGACACGCATTAATTAGCCTTAAACATGGTATACCTTCAAATTTAGGCTGGCTAGGCTGTTTTATGTGCGCGTGGGACTGGCAAGCCACCGGATGATATTTTGCCTATGTATCATGCGAGTAATATTTCCAACAGTATCTATTTCTTTAACGCGGAAACGTCGTAATATAACCTTTCATGATAAGTCAAAGTTCGTTACAAACTAGCGCTTAGAGCTAACATCAATCTAGAAATAATTTTTCGTCAAATTCTTCCTACTTGCGTGTATGTTCTTTTGGTCACCGTTAACAGGAAAGTGCGCGCGAGAATTTTCACAAAAATTTTAAATGGGTGTGTTTTGGATTGATGGAGTAAAAGTTGATTAGCGTGGTGGAGTGTGGTGTGCTGTTTAAGGGTGCTTGGTTCTTTAGTGGCTTTGTTTCTTTTAAGCTTTCCTTGGTTCCATTGTCTGGGGCTTCTTTGGCTTCCCATACCCCCATTCACATTAGTGGCAATGCGGATTTTACAGCATCTAACGGGGTTACTGGGGGTCAGGAACTGCTTCAGGAACTGCGAATGACACATATGTAATTGAAAGTTGGGATATAACCGAGGTGAATGTGCCCCTTGATTATGGGATTTGGCTTGAGAACACTGACGGATACGGGGACACGCCATACAACATCATTGGAAGTGCAAACGCAACTAATACAACGATTTTTGCAAGCAAACTGACGATTTTGAGCTTGTTACGCGCTGTAAAAATCCATGCCCAATTTTGAGGCTTTCACTCTTGCTGAAAATTGACACCAAGTTGGCTTGCAAAATCGTTTCAGAGCCCGTTTGCAAATACGTGTTGCATAGGCTTAACCCACGACTGGCTTTTGAGAGAAACTATAATCATATAAGGCCTTATTCAGAAAGCTGTGAGGAACGCATATATTTAAAAAGTTAAAACTGTTTTCGCATTAAGTTGGCCTATCTTTTTCCGTAACTTTTAATTTGCTTTGAGGCGTATAGTTGCAAGGTTAAGTTAGGGTGGAGGTTTTGAGGGTTTGTTTGGTTTCTCCCCCATACGAGTCGGATGTTAAGTCTGTTGTTGGTGTTTCGCCACCGCCCATTGGCTTGGCTTATCTAGCGTCTGTTCTAAGGGATGAACATGATGTTGAGGTTTTAGATGCTAATGGTTTGGGCTGCGGCCTCGATGATGTTAGGAGGGAGCTTAAAGATTTTTATCCTGACGTTGTGGGCATAACTTCTGTTACGCCGTCCATTTACCAAGCGTATCAGGTGGCTAAAATTGCAAAGGAAGTTAGAGAAGACTGCAAGGTGATAGTTGGCGGCCCCCATGCAACATTCCTGCCAGATCAGACGTTTAAAGAGTGCAGGTTCATCGATATAATCGTTCGCGGCGAAGGGGAGGAAACCATAAGAGAGCTGGCTGAAGCCCTCGAGAAAGGCGAATGGGAAAAGGTTAAAGGTATAACGTTTAGGAAAGGAGACCGCATCATAAGCAACGAGCCTAGACCATTCGTAAAAAATATTGATGAAATTCCGTTTCCAAGCTGGGATCTACTTCCAATGAATAAGTATCAGTTTTGTGGACGGAGGTATGCATCCATGCTCACAAGCAGGGGATGCCCGTTCAACTGTTCTTTTTGCGCTTCATCTCGACTATTTGGCGGTTTTTGGAGGGGTAGAAGCCCAGAAAACGTTGTTGAAGAAATCAAAATTCTCCGTGAAAAATTTGGCATTGAAAACATAGAGTTTGTTGATGACACCTTCACGCTTAACCAGAAGAGAGCCGAAAGAATCTGTGATGAAATTGTTAGGGAAGGCTTGGACATAAGCTGGGGTGCATCCTCAAGGGTTGACACCCTGTCAAGAAGTCTTGTTGAAAAGATGAAGAAGGCTGGATGCTGGATCCTATTCTTAGGCATAGAGTCAGGATGCCAAAAAATACTTGACGCAATAGGAAAAAGAATAACCGTTGAACAGGCGAGAAAAGCCGTAAAAATCGTCAAGGAGGCTGGCATCCAAGTTTTAGGCTCATTCATAATAGGCTTCCTACAGGACACGATTGAAACAATCAATGAGACGATAAGGTTTGCTAAAACCCTAAACTTGGACTATGCAGAGTTCTCCATACTGACGCCGTATCCAGGAACACCAATATATGAACACGCAAAAAAGAACAATCTTCTATTAACAGAGGACTGGAGCAAATACACAGGTCTAGAACCAACAATAAAAATAGAAGGCGTAAGCAGTTCAAAGCTGAAATCGCTACTGCAAAGGGCATACTTAACCTTCTACCTAACACCCAAAAACATCTACAACTGGCTCAAAGACAGACAACTCAAATTCATAAAGTCAGCCCTAAAAGCCCTAACAAACCATCTTAAAATGGAAACAATGTTAAGGAGAACCTAAATTGGCAATTAAAGGAGCAGCAGAAGCCGAAGAAAAGGCGAAGGAAATCCTTAAAGAAAGACACCCAAACGTGTTTCGCATAATTATCAACAAAGTAGACCGAACAAACAATTCATGGCTCATCCAAGGCGAGATCTACTACAAACGCTTAAAACTTTTCACAATAAAAGAAAGTTTAAACTTGAAATAAACACAGAAAACGGAAAATTCATAACCTACCAAGAAAAACGCACCAGCAAGGCATTAATCGCTCTTCCTTCTATTAGTGTCTCCTAACAGAACGCAAGAGAATGTAAATGAATTAGGCTTTAAGCTGAAAATAAAGATGTAGGGGTTAGTAATGGTATGTTATTGTTACGGTTTCTGTGGCTCCGTTGACGATGTTTGAGTTGCCCACTCTTATTTCTATGTTTGAACATGGCAGAACTGGGAAAACTGCTGTCCCACTGGTTCCAACGGTTATTTGATGGTCATAGTTAACGCCATATGCAGACCATATCACACGAACATAAGTATTGGTTGTTGTCGACGTTTGAACTTGAACAGAAATGTATCCAGCATAATCTGCAGAAACCGTCCAATAAGTATATGAACTCGCTGGCTGGCTAACTGTTTGGTCGTTAACCCAAACGGTTGATTTCTCAAGATTTATGATGCTGTTAAGATCACCCACCTGGTTTTGCAATGAAGCTATAGTGTCATCTTTTCCCTTTATTATTGACGTGTAATTTGCAACCGCCACGATTAGACCAACCACAAGGATTATGCAAATTATTCCAAGCGCAATAGCAACATTTCTACCCACAACTTTCCTTTCGCTCATAATATTAACCCACGATTCATTTATTGATGTTCAAATTAAAAATTTTTGGTAATGTAGACACTCACTTTTAACAATTCGATTTCTTCCGTTAGTTTAATACTAACAGAATATCTTTGCAGAGTTTTTAATTTGTTTATGTTAGCTTATGAGGGATGGGTTTATTTCGTATGTTATTGTTCCTTCTTTTGATGGGTTTGTTATGTTTGGGCTTATTATTCCTCCGCCTTTGAATTCGACTATGAGCTTGTTCATGTTTATTTTCAAGTTGTGTTTTTGGCAGACTTTTTGGATTGTTTCTGGTGTGATTTTCACCATTTTGCCTTGGCTTTTAGGGTTGTTTACCTCTTCTATGATTCCCTTGAAGATATTCAGCATTTTGTCTGCTTCGGGCTCCCCTATTTCTTTTAGGTAATTTTTGACTGCTGTTTCAGGGTTCCATTCTCCTGTTTCTTTTGCGTGGAGTATCAGGTGTTGGATTACGTTGGGCATCTCGTAGGTTTCGCCTGGTTTGGCTTTGAGTGTTCCGTCCTCCCAAGCTAGGGATATGGAGGCGCTGGATGTTTCAATAGGTAATAATAGCCTCTCTTTATAGGTTAAAAGTAGCAGGTTTCGCTTTGTCTCTTCATCACATTTTATTTCTTCGTAGGAGATTTTCCCTTTTTCCGCAGCTAAAGCCAACACTTCCGCTAGGATGCTGGCCTGTTCGCCTGGATATCGTCTCTTTAAAACTTCCTTAAGCCTGTTTAGCTGTTCCATTATTTTCAAGCCTCTAAAAAATAAAGGAGGAGGGAGAGGCGGTTTCAGCGTGTGGTGAACGGTTTCTTTACGGGTTCTATGGCTTTCAAGGAAACGATTTTTGGCATGTAGTGGCTTATTGTGAGTATCGTTCCCCACGTGACAAACGTGGCTATAGACATTGCCGTGCCCACAGTGGCCATTTCATGAAGCATTACCGGTATGTCTGCTGGGTTAGCCATGGCTGTCAGGAAAGGCGGCCACGGAACAACTTCCGCATGCCAAACGTGCTCTAACGCCAGGAGGATTACGCCTCCCCACAACAATGCGTTTAGGATCCATAACTTCAACTTTTCAGCTAGGCTTCTCGCTGTTTTCTGTATTATTGAAGTCATTATTGCCAAAGCCATTGGGACTAGGAAGCATGCCATATTTAATTCCTCCGTAACACTAAACTTATATTTTGTAATACCAATATAAGGCTATCGGAGGAAAATGCATGTGGCTAATAATATTAGCGTTTGCAGCTGCAATAGCCACGCCAATATGGTACAGTATGGCTGAAGATGACAAGTATTTGCTTAGGCTTCTATGCCTCATACTTTGGGGTGCAACAATAATGGTTTTCGTAGACCATGTTATGGGCTATCTAATGGAGGGCGGAGAATTCCTTGAGCTTAGATTGGATGCCACCGTTTTGGGCTTTGCAATGCTTACAGCCGCACTTGTCATCTGGGAGATTATCCTAATACTCAAAGACCCTAAAAAGGTGTTATACAAAAGGAAGAGCGAGTAGGCCTAACCATGAACCTCCCCTTTATTTCTCCAAGCAAAAGTCGGAAGCGCGCTTGGCTTGATTATTGCTTATCCGTGGACTGTTACAAGTTTGATCTGCCTTATCCCTCTAACCCCGCCGAGTTTTTGGCTTAGGCTTTTAACAAGCTCCGCCTTCCCTTTAACTGCAAGTATTTCGAGGCAGCTCCGTTCGTTTAAGTGTAGGTGCATTACAGAGTTTATAATGTCCCTATAACGGTGTTGGATGTCTGTTAAAGCTTCTTCAAGTCCTCGAACAGTATGGTCAAACAATAGGATTATTGCTCCAACACCCTCACCCTCCGCCTTTTTGAACTCAAAGTCTGTTATGAAACCCCTCATTGCAGCCTGTATGGCCTTAGACCGATCTTTAAACCCCATCTCCCGCATTGTCCGATCAAACTCTTCAAGAAGTTCTGAAGGAACCGAAACCCCAATACGATGGACAGGCAAAACACTTCACACTCCAACAGTTAAGTTTGGCTTAACAGCCTTAAAAACCACACTTTTATGGTCTGCCGGCTTAATTAACTTAAGTTTTTCGAATATGGCGTCAGCCTTTTCCGTCAAATATTCCCTTTCATAAATTGGTATTTTGCTATTTTTAATCCTCTCTTTTAAATCATCTAAAATTTTGACGTAGTCAAGACTAGCCTTCTCCTTTCTCACGTGGAATGATTCAATTTTTAAGCCGCACTCTTCAACAACCATTTTGAGAAGTGAGGGGTAAGTTGTTCCATAACGGAACATGGGAATCAAATCATAAATATGCGCTTGCAGCCTTTTAGAAGTTGTTCCACGCCTAATTTTCAGGTATGTTTCAAACTCGGATTTTAGGGAGTCGATTTCTTGTCGAAGGGCTTCACCTTCAGATCCGACTGAAGGCTCCTCTATGATTATGGCTCCATTAGGCTTGAGCAACAAGGCCAACTCCCTAATAATCTGTTTAAGAACTTTATATGGGTGGTGATGAAGCATGTTGCTCACGTTAATTGCATCGAACACGCCTTCCCGGAATGGAAGATATGCTGCATCTGCCAAAACGAGATTGATGGCCTCTTTTGGCAAAATTGCTTTTGCAAATTTCAAGGCACCCCTGCAAAAATCAACTCCAACAGCCTCAATTTCAAGATTAAGTGAGAACATAGCCAAAAGGTCAACTCCGCTTCCCATGCCAACGTCTAAAACACGACCATAAACATGTAACCCGCAACGCCTAAACTTTCCAATTCTAGTTTTCAGCCTTTCCTTCGCATCGCCCATATCAAGCTTAGCAACCCTCCCCTCAACCCAAGCAATCTCCAACAGCTTCTTTGAAAGATAGACCCTATTCATATAAAGGCCTCAAAACTTCGAGATATAGGTGTTACGGTAATATATAAAAGTAACACTTAGCTTTTTATTTATGCGCGGAAGGTGATAATTTGCTAGAGGGATTATCTCTTGAGATTCGGAAGTTTGAGGTTAGGCTCCGAGAATATGTTGAGGCTGAAGAGAAAGCGGCTGAATCGTTAAAAACTCTCATAGAAAAACTTAAAGAATTAAATAGTTTCATGGAGACGTTGCCGACAGAGAAAAATTCAGAAATGCTTGACAGAATTATGGAGCTTCGCCTACAGGCCATAAAAGCCTTCAGGGAAGCATTAAGCAGCATAAGCAAAGCTGAACATGAAAAAAGCCACCTGTCAGAATCCTACGGATCAATCATATCAGCCCTCGAAGAACAAATTCAAAAAATTACCTATAACGCGGAAAAATAGAAAAATGGAGTATTAAAATCACTATCTTCTCTTAGTCGCTGTTAATAGAACTCTAAGTTGTAGTGTACTGTGATTTAAGAGTTAAGGATCTTGTATGGTTTTTTGGTCTTTTCCTAAGACCAATTCAAAATACTTTTCCGGCTAGCTAGGACGATGATAATTGTTGAAAGGATCACGGATATCGCCAAGAGTGCGGTCGACGGGAATTCTGGTATAACCGTGTAGGTGTAGTCTTCTACTATAAGGTTTCCAGCGTTATCGTATGCGATTAACTTGTATTTTACTAGCGTTCCAGCTTGTTGTCCTTGAATTGATGCTTCATAAAGTCCAGTTGAAACATTTAAAGTCATGGTTGTGTTGGTCCATATTGAGGTATTGTTTATGTTATAAGATAATATTACGTTTCTGATGCCGCTTAATGAATCGACGACGTTGATTATAATCTTCACCGGCTGGTTTGGCTGAATGTCATTTTCTGGTTGCTGTTCTACCTCCACTATAAGTGGTTTAGTTGTGTCTAAAATGATTGTATCTGAATATGTGGCTGAAATGAGCCCGGCGTTGTCCATAAATTGGACATATACCGTTTTAGCACCATCCACACCAGATAACATCCAAGCCTTGTTTGGTGTGTAGTCTTCCCATGGCTCAGTATCCCATATACCATCATTACTTAATCTAATTTTGGATACACCTGATGCTTCATCGGACCCTGTTATACTGAGTAATACTGAAGTTGAATTAGTGTATGGCGAATCATTGTTTATTGTTATAGAGCCAGTAGGAGGAGTTTTGTCTATTTTTATAGTTTCTGTTCTTGTTGGTTCAATGTTGCCAGCTCTATCCAAAGATTTGAAATAAATTGTTGTTCGCCCCTCATTACCTATAATGAAGGGTTTAACATATTTCTCCCATGTTACGTTATCAAAACTGTAAAGGATTGAGTCCACTCCCGATATCGCATCATCAGCTATAAATGACACTGAAACATTTGAAACGAACCAGTTGTTTTCACCAATTATTCCAACAAGACTTATAGAGGTGGAAGGTGATGTTTTATCATGGGTGGCTATTACTGTAACATTTCCGCCTTCACATTCATAAGGTTCCGTACTTCCAGCTGTTATGTAGGCTAGTTGAAATCTTGAAAAATTGGCGATGTACGTGCCTGCTGGACTTGAAATGTAGAGAGTATTGGATATCAAAGATGCTGTGAGTGGATTTAACCAGTAACCATCTATTATCTTATATCCATCTGGGTATGTTTCGTTGTGAATCACTACATCAAGGTGATGGTTATAGTATTCAACAATCTGGATTGAAAGGTTTTTGGGAGAACTTAAACTTGAGAAAAGTCCAATTACAATACGTGGATTAAATGGCTCCGAATTCTGAATCCATTCTATTTGATTATTGATTTTGACTGTAAAGTTATCTAGTAGAGGAATTGCCGTTAAGTTGGTGAGTATATTTGATGTTTCGTTGAAGGAACTATAGGGAAACATTATTTCAATCAGTTGCTTAGTTTCTCCAGGTCTTTTCGATCTGGCATGCTCAATTATTTCATCGTTGTAAGCAATTAATGTCAGCGCGGTAGTTTCGCAGTTGGCTGACCCGATAGGCATCCCACTACTATCTGCAATTGATGTTATTCCACCAGCTTCATTTCCGCTTGTTTTTTGAGCATTCCATAATCGTTGCTGAATATCTGTTAGGTCCGCGTTAATGTTTAGAACCTTTGCTCCAAAGATAAGTAATGCAAGTTTCATGTTGTCATAATAAGCTGTTTCTTTGAAGTGCTTATCCGCGACTCCCTTGCCATCGAACATTTCATAAGCTTTCATGTACAACTTCACGCACCACTCGTACGGATATCCCAGAACATAATAGTTTAGGGCTTGATAGACGAGCGTATCCCCATAAGACGCAAAATCAAGATATGTATTGCAGTCCGGCGTACCATTGTATAAGGTTGAAGCAATTATGTAATTTGTGGTGTTCTCGAAAACGTAAGTGTTAGGCACGTGAAGAGTAAGCGGAATACTTTTTCCTTCCAGTATTTGATATGGAATATATGGCCCTTGATAGTACATGTTTATTGTTTGATTAATTAATTCGGAAAGTGTGCGGTTGTAAGGTTTTAATGCTAACGACGCAAGATAATTGTCGCTTGCTATCCAATAAGTTTGGTTAGTGTATTGGGCATACGTTGTTCCATTTGCAGAGGTTATGTTTTGCAATTCCCCAACTATGGTTTCTCGACATAACCCTACTGAAGGATTATAAAGCTTTTGCAGAAAATTTACAGCGTTAAGAATTGGGTTTTCGAGTAGGTAAATGCGAAGATCATCAGAGCCTATTACAACTCGATTTCCTTGTGGAGTATTGTCCACGTCAAGCACGTTTTCTCTCGCCATAAAGGAACAGAAAAGCTCTCCAGATGCATTATAAATTCGGAGTCCTTCACTCCCCGAAGCAACTAAAAGAAAGTTGCCGATAGATGAAATTGAAGTGCCCTCTATTGAATGCTGGACTTCTGTGAGATTTAATATCCAATCTCCGTTTCTGTCAAGTAAGGCAATTTCGCCGTAACTTGTCCCTACGCCTATAATTTCACCATTCGCTGAGGTTGAAACGTAAACGTCACACTCTTCTCCAAGCTTTTTATCCCATAAAAGTTTCCCTTGATTGTTAAACAGGTAGGCATAGCCTTTATAGTCTCCAACAGCAACGTATCCTCCACTTTTTGAGATAGAAATACTAACAATGGAGCCTACGGTGCTAAAATTCCATAATTCCTGACCATTTTTGTTAAGGAAATGAACCCAGCCTACACCTATTGGATAGGTGCCTACAGCAATGTAATTGCCGTCATCTGAAATGGAAACAAAATTCATGCCTTCGAATTCTTTCTTCCAAATTATATTACCGTCTTTCTGAGTCAGGTAAGTTGCTCCTTCAGATCCGACAGCTATGTAAGAGGCGTTTTGAGAAACCGATACATCATGTATCCAATTAGCATAACCAAAGAGTGCACGGGAATCTTTCTTCCAAACTAATTCACCATTTCCAGTCAAAAGATAAAGAACATCATTTCTACCTACGTCGCTTTCCCAATTATCGCCTACAGCAGCTATGTAGCTTCCATCAGAAGAAATTGACACACTTTTGATAATGTAATCGGCCTTAAACTCCCAAACAAGCGTCCAATTTCCATAACAACCTCCTAAAAAATTGAACCCCTCCATTCCAGTAACCTGAAACTTAACAAGGGAAGAATTACCGACAATCAGCTCGATAAATACAATTAGAACAAAAGCTAAGGCAAAGTGCTTCATACAAACCTCACCTAATTTTATTATAGCTTGAGCTTTTATTTTTTAAGATTTGTGCATAAGCATGCGAAAATTCCACAGCTCTATCAACGTTTTAAATTATGGTTTTGCTAAAAAATAAGGCTACACAATTAATGTTCTATTAAATCGCTAAAGAGAAAAGCGATGAGTCGCGTTAATGTTTTTTAATCAGTATTTTTCTTGATGGCAGTACGCTTACAAACTGCCATCCTTCAGCCAAGTATTTCTCAAGCTCTTTCTCGTGGATTATCCTTTGAGGGTTATGTTTTCCATCTCTAAGCCTTTTCAGCTCCCTCTCGTAAAGCTCCAATTCCTCATCCTTGTTTAATTCTCTTCCAAGCTGCTTCTCTTTTGCAACCTTAACGTCAACAAGGTCTATTCCCAAGAGGCTTTTAGCCATACTCTTTAAGGCTTCTATTTTTGCTTCTTTAACTATGCTCGCCTGTTCTAGGGGTTGCGTTGCGGTGCTGAGGAAAGGCTCGCATTCCTTGTAGGCTTTTCGCATATCCTCGATCATGGTAGGCGGTAGCACACCCTTATTAGTGCTGTACCGCGCCTCAATGTCGCCCTTATGCCCCATGATAAACTGGAGATATGGATGGCTTATTTTGCCCTTGGATTCGGCTAGGATCATGTTTGTGTCGCAGTAAGCCCTAAGCACATAAGGTCTCCAGCTGAAACCAGCCCGCAGAATGGCTTCTTTAACATCCCTCGTCACAAGAGTTGTCCTCAAGAACTTGTTCTTTTTAATTCCTCTGGGATCAAAACCCAGCAGTGGAGAGTCTTTGCAAAGCCTTTCGCCCTGCTTAACCCTCTCCTCCAAATACTCCTCAATGTAGGTTATGGTTTGCTGCGGAACGAAAGTGAAGTACTGGTGCCTAGCCTTGCTTAGGCTTTTGCGCACCACAAGAATTGTGGGCACTTTGGCGAATTCCATACCATCTTCACGAATTTCAGCTTCAACGAAGTCTCCAAGCCTAACGCCATCGCTACCATTATAGTTTCCAAGGCTTTCTGGTCTAAGTCCGCTGAAAGCCATAAGCGCAATTGAAACTCTGCCCCGCGGAGTTGCCATCCTAAGGATTCTGTCAAGCTCCTCTTTATTTGGAACCCTCTCGTCAGCTATCCGTGGCGTATCAGACTCACCTCTAATGTTAACTTTAAGTTTCACGTTAATGCCATTATAGGAGAGCCAGCTGTTAAGCACCTTCTTAAACCTGGACAGGTAGGAGCCAGCTTTGCCTTCTTTCTCCATTCTCCTTATGAAGTCTGTGAAGTCGTCCCTGAAAGCCTTAGTCCTGGCAGCCTTAAGAATCGCTTTAGGATCAGTCTTGTTAAGCTCGCAATAAAATCCTAAAGTTCTAAGGTAGACTGTGGCGGTTACGACGGACTTAGCAGCCAAATTATCAAACCAGCGCCGCACATCCGCATCCTCAAGCAGATGCGCATACTTAGCCCGCATACTCCATCAATTGATGGAGAGAATGTTCCAATATTTAAGGATTCACTTAAAAATTTAAGTGGGCCGGACCGGATTTGAACCGGCGACCTTCCGCACGTCAAGCGGATGTCCTAACCGAGCTAGACTACCGGCCCACTGAATTAGTCTTGTCGTTTCCCTATATATAGCTGATTCGCCTTCGCTTTTAGGTAAAGATTTAAGGTTGCAAGGTGTGTGTTATTTAAAGTTGGTGTGCCGGGATGGCGGAGTGGATAACGCGCAGGCCTTGAGAGCCTGTGGCCCGTCTGGGCCGCGTGGGTTCGAATCCCACTCCCGGCGCCAACATTTTAGCGTCTGGGGATGGTGCGGTTGCGTTGCCTGCGTTGTGGGAGATGCTGCCAGAACACTGAGATGGAGCTTTCGGAAGACGATGTTAAAAGGCTTGTGAATGCCGGCTACACGCCGGAAGATTTTATAGTGGTTCGTGATGGTATCCCACGCCTGAAGAATGTGGATGGCTGGTGTTATTTTTTCAATCCTTCGGAGAAGCTTTGTAGGGTTTACCCTTTTAGGCCTTTGGGTTGCCGCCTTTATCCCGTTGTTTATGTGGAGGGGGAAGGCGTGACGTTAGACGAACTTTGCCCAGCGAGGCTTACAGTTTCGCCAAAAGAGTTTAGGGTGAAAGCTAAAGCCCTTAATGCTCTTCTGGAGAGAATAGATAGAGAACGTGAAACGCGACAAAAGCGGACTTAACGGCGGTTTAGCGTCAATTTTGCCTATTGGGAAACTCGTTTTTAAGGTATTTTTCGAACTGTTCGGCGTACTTGTATCCGCTGTCCGGAAAAATTAGGACGTATATACCCTTCTCTTGGGCTATCTTCTGGAAGGCGTGGACGACTGCGCCTGAACTTAGCCCCACTAGGAGGCCCTCTTTTCTTGCAATGTTTATGGCTGCTTCTGTGGCTTCACGCTGCGATACGTCTACTATTTGGTCGAATGTTGTCCATTGAATCCACTTCATGCCTGTTTCAATCCTTCTTATGCCGGGGATCACTTCGTTTTGTGCCGGTTGGACCCCTACAATTTTGACTTTGTCGCCATATTTGGTTTTGAAGTATAGGGATATGGCGCTCATGTGTCCAGAAGTGCCTAGCCCTCCAATTATGCATGTTGGTTCTAAGCCCAGACTCACCAGCTGCTGGTCTATTTCCCTTGCCGTGTGTTTTAAGTGGGCTTTGAAGTTAGCATCGTTTTCAAACTGATTTAAGTGAGCCGCTTCATGGGCTTTTGCTTCGGCATCCACATGGCTTATGGCTTCAACTGTTAGGCTTACGGGCAACCTCACAACTTCGGCTCCAAGAACGTTTAGGTAGATGTCGCTTGCCCTCTGCACGGTCATAGGAACGTAAACCTTCGTCTTGGCTCCAAAAATGTTTGCTATCGAAGTCAAGGCTATTCCAGTGTTTGTGGACGTTGCTTCATACAAAATGCGTTTAAACTCGCCCTTCTCCATTGCCTCCTTAATCATATACCAAGCTATTCTGTCTTTGACGCTGTTGCTGAAGGGGTTGTAGCATTCAAGCTTCGCCCAAACACTTCTACCGTTTGTGGAAAGCGAATTCAGTTTGACGAGGGGTGTCGGCCAACCCCCTAAAAGCAGTTCAAGACTCCCGCTGTAGACTCTTAACGTTTTTACATCATGTCTCTCCGTCCCCCGAAGCTTTTTCAGCGGGACGCTTATCTTAACCTCTCCGCCCATGATAGTAAAGCTTTTGGGCGGAAGCTTTACACCTTCAATAGCCGCCTTAATAATAGCCTCCTTCGTTAAGCCTTTCGCTGTTTTAACTTCAACTTTGTTTATGTCAACTTTAAAAGCTGGAACCTTTTTAGCAGAAAGCAGTTCCAGGGCTTGGAACGCTTCATAGCCGTAAAGCAAAACCTTCGTTTTCTTATCCAAAACCAGCGGAGTGTCGGCAGTTTCCGTTTTCAAGAATCTAGAGTAAATTGGGAGAACGTCTTTTAAATCCACGTACATAGCGGTTTTAACCATTTCTAGCGGTACATATGTGAGTTCGCTTTTCAAAACCTCCAGAGGGACATCTACCTTCTGTTCTATGGCTGAAATATGCACTAGGACATCGCTGTTCCTTATCATATGCCGAGAAGTTTTAGGCGGAAGCCTTTTCCCCGATAAGGCGGCTTCAACCACGTCCCGCTTTGTAAGGCGGCAGTTTTCCTTCCACGCTTGAACTATAATGTTCGGCGAATCATAGTCCACATATACGACTGGTATCCTCCTGCATCCAAGGCTTTTTAACACAGTATAGCGGTGTTCACCATCAAGGATGACTTTTGTCTTGCGGTCTGCGACTATTGCATACTTTAAGACACCGTCTAAGGCTATTTGTTGGATTAGCTCTCTTAAGTGGTCTGGGTCCACCTCTTCGTGAGGGTGTAGCTGTTCCAGCTCCACGAGGTGTGTTTGGAGGTTTGTTTGGGACACGTTTAACACCGTTAAACCAAAATTTAACACCGTTAAAAATATATAAATTTACCGCCAAAAACAACATGGGAACAAAATGAAACCTCCATGTGTCGTCGTCGTGAAATACCTCCTGCCAGCCATAAGAGTGCTTGTAACCAAAGAGCTCATAGAGAAGCATAACATGCGAAAAATCGAGGCTTCTGAAAAGATGGAGTTGACGCCTGCCGCCATAACACAGTATTATAAGGGCGAGAGAGGAACGGTTTTAGCCCGCGAAATAGAGCAGTCGCCGGAAGCCATGAAGATGATTTCGAAACTTGCTGAAGCCCTAGCCAGAGAAGAATTCACAACCGAAAACGTCATTGAGAAACTTTGCGAAATATGCACAACCATAAGACATGAAGGGGTTATATGCAAGCTTCATCAAGAAGACCTTCCAGCCCTTGATGCTTGTAAATGCGCCACATGCTACCCGCAGCTTAAAGCCGAAGAGTCCAAAATTTGAGTTTCGATTCAACGTTTAGCCATGACCACGGCTTTCATTGGTTTACCCTTAACCTCAACCCTGACAATTTTTACTTGAACCTTGCTTAGAATTTCCTTTGCCGCTTTTTGGGCTTCCGTCTTCGTCTTGTATATTCCCTCTAACTCAATCCAAGGCATTGTCTCGCCGATTTTAACCCATACGGCGTACATTTTGCCTGCACACTCCTTGCATGTCTGGTTTAGCTTTAAACTCCAGCCATTAAAACGGTTATGAATTTTGGATACGTAGTTGAAAAATTAATTAAGGTGTTTAATAACCATCTGATGGTTTGGAGCGATAGTGAAGGTGAAGTTTAAGGCACGCTTTTTCCAGCGTGCCTGAAGGAGTGCCCATAAAGCATGAATGAAGCCCAAAGAAGCCAAGAAGGCGAAAGTGATGAAAACGGCCTGCAATGCGCGGAAAATTACAGGTGCCGAAGCGTGTTTAGCCAGTTCACTCCATACCGAAAGATTATGCCAGAACTCCACGTTTTGTAGGCCTTCACATCCAAACATTGTTCTGTTTCAAAAACTTCAAGGGAGGGGTTGATGGATTTGACCGTTGATGCCAAGCCAACTTTCATCAAAACCCTTAAGCAGTCGGTGATGGCCTATGCGTTTAATATATTCGGGATAGCCGCTGGAACCATAGTTGCCTACAATTCGGGGATTTTTGAACGGGTTCCTTGGAGTGTTGTGATTTACCCTGCGATTTTAAGCGCTAGGGGGGTTATAGGAGGCTTGTTCTGTGGGAGGCTGAGCACAGCTCTTCACCTCGGCACCGTTCAACCCTGCTTCTTCGGAAACACGAAAAGCTTCTATCTGCTCTTTCACGCAATTGTCTTCCTAACTTTTGAGGCCAGCCTGTTTATGGGATTGGTGGCTGTGTTTTTTATAACAACATTTGCTGGTTTTTCCGCTGAACTCTGGGGTATGATAAACGTGCTCGTGGCAACTATGGCTCTAGCGTTAATCGTCATTTCTCCGCTAACCCTAACGGTTTCCTTCCTCTCTTTTAAACATGGCTTAGACCCTGACATAATTCTGTACCCTGTGGAATCCACTGTTTCAGACCTCCTAATAACAGCCATCTACATTTCCGTGTTAAATCTATACCTTATGCATGTCCTCTTTTGGTATCTTCTCATGGTCGTAAGTCTAGCGTTGCTTTTCGCGTCGGTTTACATTGTTATCAGAAACTTTCAGGAACCAGAATTTACAAAAACCCTCAAAGAGTCCCTACTGACCCTCATAACGGTTTCCTTCATAATCAATGTTGCCGGAACATTTTTAGGAAAGGTTAACGAGCTTATACGCTGGAGATCTGAGATTTACGAAGTCTACCCTGTTTACGTGGTTTACCCAGCCTTAATCGACACTATTGGCGACGTCGGCGCCGTTGTTGGTTCAACTTCAACCACAAAACTCGCCCTCGGCACGTTGAAGGCGTCATTCTCCTCAATAAAAG
>Ga0080004_1083819_pt1 | contig 25477 bp, 24 predicted proteins | sample WasSprMetagenome_FD_69207 | JGI IMG/M metagenome (GOLD analysis project Ga0080004, IMG submission 69207) | Sulfidic aquatic microbial communities from Washburn Spring, Yellowstone National Park, USA - WS (SPADES assembly) (version 2) | ecosystem: Environmental > Aquatic > Thermal springs > Hot...
TCTCTTTATTTTCTTCAAGTTCCTTTTTTAGTTCTTCCACACTCTTTTTTACCATTATATTTCCAACTATTTTTAATGCTTCCTTTTGTTGTGTATTTTTCAGTTCTTCTAAAGCTTTTTCTATTTCTAAATTTTGTAACTTAAGGCTTTCTTTTTGTATGACTATGCTTTGTAATTGTTGTTGAAGGAGCTGAAGTTGATTAAAAAGTTCTTCTTTTTCTTTCATTTTTTCACCTTGCTAAAACCTCTTTAATGACTTTTGGTCTGACTTTTATCAAAATTCTTGCTCCACAATATGGACATCTTACTCTATCTCCCAATTTTTCAATCATTTTTTTACATACAGTGCATTTATACATAATATCACTTTAATGGATAATAGGCTGAGCCTGCAAATTTTGTTTTACATTTTTTACAATACCATATACCTTTTGCTAATCTTTTTACATAAGGCATTTTGCATTTTGGACATAAATGTTTTTGCCTTTTCTCCTTTTCTATTTCAGCAACAACTTTTCTTATTCTTTTTCCATAGCGAGGGCCAAATTTTCCAGCAGTTCCAACTTTTTCCATAAAATCACTTTATAATTCTAAATCTTTTTCCTGAGCTTAAAGTTTCAAGTATCATTTTCATTTGCTCATCCGTCACAAATTTAATTTTTCCTGCTTGATAAAGCTGAATTAAATAAATTTCAAGTTGTTCAGCTAATTCAGGCTTTACTATACTTACTCTTTTCAGTCTTTCGAAAGCTTCTTTTGATAAAATTTTTTTAAGTATTTCCTCTTTCATTTCTTCCTCATTCATTTACTCACTTCGCTTGCTATTTTTTCCAAAAATTTTTTTCCTTTAGCAGTAATTTTTCTTCCTTTCTTTTCAACTTTCTCAACAAAGCCAGCTTTTTCTAACTGCTGCAAAATGACTCTAATTATCTTTCCAGAACCTTTAGCAAAATGTTTTGGATGTCCTGGCTTTCTTCCACCATAATAGCTTCTCAATCTTTCAACTCCAACTGGTCCGTCAAGATAAATTCTTCTTAATATGCTACTTGCCCTTATATACCAAAAATCCTTTTGTTCTGGAGGTCTTTGCCTATGTACTCCAGACTTAACAAATTTCGCCCACTCAGGCTCTTTTATTTCTTCAATTTTCTTTAATTCCTCTTTTAACCTTTCTATAAATTTTTGTGGATTAACATCTCTTACTGAAACCATAGTTAATATTTTAAGCAGAGAAAATTATATAAACTACTCCTAAAATGCTCATTATAAACCCGCTGATAAGCAAGAGAATAAAAAGCATGGCTAAGCTAAATCCAGATAAAAGCTTGCAAATTTGCAGATTTTCAATTTTGCATCTATCTGCAATTTTTGAAAGGCTGTCAAAAATGTAAAGAAGAGTAAAAACTGAGATGAAAACTACAATTAAGCCAATGTAAACATGTTTTGGGAACATATTATTTGTAAGGGTATCTATAAATTTTATTGCAATTTTTACATCTTATATTTACACTCTTTGTTCTTTTGTTAAGCCTTACTTCTGAGCTTAAGCCTGGAATAAGCAAAGAGTTGCAATTTTTACAAAAGCTTCTTTTAATTTCTTTTGGCAAGCGAATATTATAGCGCAATCCAATTTTTCTTAAAAGCTGAATATAGCGTTTGCTTCTTTCAGGATGAGTTTTGAATTCTTTCTTTGCTAAATCAAACAAAATTTGAATTCTCTCTTTTGCAATTTTTATTTGCCAAGCAGGTTTTCTTCCTTTTCTCATAAGTAATTTTTAACTTCAAGAATTAAAATGAGTCTTTTTATTTTTCAAAAAGAATTGTTCCATCTGGCTTAACAAATGCATAATTTAAATTTTTATCAATCGCCATGTAAATTACATAAGTATGAATTTTCTCTAAGAAAAGCTCATGAAGTTCATCATATTGCCTTATTTCTTCTTCATCGCATTCTTCAACCGAAACAACAAAGCCCAAAGGGCCCTCAAAAATCTCAAAATACGATTTTGAGTCATTTTTTGAGTTATTGTTTAATTTAATTGCATATGCAACAAAATCTTCATCACTATATTTGCTGCAATCTCTAACACTATGCACAGTCATTATCGATTCTTTCGTTTTCTTATTATAGATTACCATACCATTTAGCAATCCTTTTAGTTTTTCTTTTTTCCTAAACTTTTTAATGCTTTTTAATGCATTATCTTCTAAATAAATGTCAATTTTTTCGAAATCAGGATAAATAATTTCAAACAAACTTTTTTCCTCTTCTTTCATGGTTTGATTATTTACTGATTAACTTTTTATTCTTTTCGATATAGCCTATTCTATCAGAAAAAGTGGGGACGCTGGGATTTGAACCCAGGTCTTAGCCTTTCTTGCTCGAGACCCATTGGCCTTACATAGGGCCAGATCCTAGACCAAGCTAGACGACGTCCCCTCAATTTTTAAAGTAAAATGGGGCTGCCGAGATTTTCAGCCTAAGCTTTTGAACTCGGGTTTCCGGCACCCCAAGCCGGAGTCCTAGACCATTCTAGCTTATGTAGCTAGACTACAGCCCCATACTATTATTTCCAAAAAAACAATTTTAAATATTATGGAGAAAATAGGAGGAATAACTTACGAAACTGTTGTTGGAAGGACAAAAGAGGAGTTGGAAAAATTTGGTTTAAAGGCAGTAGGTTATATAGGAAAGCATATTGTTGGAACTGGTGAAGATATTCACTTAACAACAAAGGTTTTTATTGATCTTTTAAAACCTCATGTAATTTTATGCTCTGGCAAACGCGGCACAGGAAAATCTTATTCAGCTCTTGTTGTTCTAGAAGAATTTTGCCAGCTTGAAGAAGATTTTAGAAAAAAACTTGCTTTTGTTGTTATTGATCCGATGGGAATTTATTGGAGTATGAAGTTCCCAAATGAGCAGCAAGCAAGCTTGCTTAAGCAATGGGGTCTAGAACCAAAAGGGTTTAAAGATTTTGTTCAGATTTATGTACCCGAAAAGCAGAAAGAGGCTTATGAAAAAGCTGGTATACCAATAGACGGAACAATTTCAATTTCTTTAAAAGAGTTTTCGGCAGAAGATTTAATCTTAGCTTTTAGCTTAAAAAGAACAGAAGAGATTGCCATTACTTTGGAAAAAAATTTTAATAAACTTTTAACTTCAAGCAGAACTTTTGGGTTTGAAGAGCTGATAGAGGAAATAAAAAATGATAAAGAAAGTAAGGTTGAAATAAAAAACGCTTTAATAAGTTTGCTCGAAGTTTCGAGGCAATGGGGCTTAATAGTTAAGGAAGGAATAAAAATAGAGGATTTGGTCCAGCCTGGAAGAATTACAATTATAGATTTATCAAGACTTGCTTCAACTGAGCTTAGAAGCTTGTTGGTTGCTTTACTAGCAAGAAAAATTTACCATACAAGAGTTTTAGCTAGGAAGGAGGAAGAAAGAGTAAAAATAGAAGGGGGAAAGCCTAAAATTACTTTTCCAATCACATGGTTTGTTCTTGAGGAAGCTCACAATTTTATTCCTTCTGACAGAGAAGTTGTTTCTAGCGATGCTATTAAAAGGTTGGCTAAAGAGGGAAGAGAGCCTGGCATAGGTTTGTTTGTTATAACACAAATGCCAAACAAAGTTCATCAAGACATTTTATCACAATGTGATATTGTTATTTCTTTTAGACTCACAAGCAAAGATGATTTACAAGCCTTGCATGCTGTTATGCAAACTTACATGGCTGAAGAAATAGAAAAGTTTATTAGCAGATTACCAAGGTGGCCTGGTGCTGCTATAATTCTTGACGATAATTTGGAAAGGGTGTTTACTGTAAATATAAGACCTCGCCTATCTTGGCATGCTGGTGGGACAGCAGTAATAATTTAACTTGCATACTCTAAAATTTTTGTTATAGTGCCAATACCTTTTGTTTTTCCTTCTCGAAATACAAATTTGTCATCAACTTGAACAAATTGAGGCTTATACTTAAATCTCATTTCAACTTTTCCGCTTTCTCCAGATTTCAAATAATCTTTGTCCAAAAGCTTAAACTTTACAGATTCAGCTATAGTATTGCAATGCAAAACTGGTTCATAGCCACTTGCTATTCTAGTAGGATGATGCAAAACAAAAATTTCAGCTTCAAAACTTTTTACAGCTTTTGGTTTAATTGCTTCATCACAAAGTATCATCCCTCTTTCTATTTCTTCACTTTTTATCCCTCTTATTGCAATACCAACAATTAAACCTGCATTTGCTTCTTCTAAACGACAATAATGCATTTCTATACTTTTTGCCTTCACTTTTTTAAAATTCCCTTTTTTATCAGGGCCAATTAACAATTCACTTCCTGCTTTCAATTTTCCTTGCTTTATTGTCCCTGAAACAACTGTTCCTGCTCCTGGAACATTATAAACTCTATCAATAAACATGAGGAAAGGTTTTTCAGAAAGTTTCTTCCTTTCTGGCAAAATGTAAAAAAGTTTGTTCAATAGATCATAACCTTCAAAAGTTAAAGCAGAAGTTTTTATTAGAGGAGCAACAACATCAAGCTTATCTATTATTACATTTAAATCCTTTTCTTCCTTTATCAAAAATGGAATCCTTCCAACATGTTTTAATAAATCTTCAACTTGTTTTTCAACTTCTTCAATTCTTTTTTCATTTACGCGATCAATTTTTGTAATGCAAATTATTACTGGCAAATTCATAGCGAGCAATAAACCTAAATGCTCTTTTGTTATATGAGTGACTCCATCGTCAGCAGCAACTACAAGCAAGCCATAATCTATGCTTTGGCCAACTATACCTCTAATTGTAGTACGAATCCATGGCTCATGACCTACAGTATCAACAAAACTAATTATTTTTTCAGCTTGCTCAACAATTTTTGCTCTTTCCTTTTTGTCCAAAGGATTTTTTAAATTTAAAACTTTTCCTTCTTTAAAGCCGTATAAAGCATAATGCAAGTCTGCTGATAAGCCACGCTCAATTTCATGAGGTAAAACATTTAGATAAAGCCAATGTTTTCCTTCTTTATCAGGTTTTCCTCTCATTAATGTTCCGATTAAAGTGGATTTTCCATGGCTTACATGCCCAGCTGTTGCAATCACAATATGCTGCTTAATTGCTTTTATTTTTTTGCTTATCAAAATTTTTCCGATTATTTTTCCATTCTCAGAAAATTTTTCAATTTTTTCAATTTCTGCATTGTTTTCTCTTGCTATCGTTCTTAATACATTCAAACTTTCTTCAAATTCTAATTCACTTAGGCCTTTTACATTACCTTTATCATCAACTCCTAAAATATAAATTGCTTTTCCATTTCCAATTTCGAGTTTAAATTTCATTTGAGTTGCTAAGTGTTGCTTTTTATCTTCTTTTAAATGAATTTCAGGGCTAAGCTTTTCCTTAAATTCTATGTTTTTATTTTCCTTTTTTGGAATTGAAAGCTTCATATTAAGCAATTAACTTTATTTTTATTTAACTTCTATTTAGTTAAAAATTCTTAAAAATCAATCCCTTCTAAAAAAGAAAGTAAATAGAAGAACTTTCAACCATACTTATGAAGAATATATTTTTATGAAGATTAATTATTAACGTAGGAAAATATCGAGATTTGAAAAATAGGGTAGTGATGATGAATAAAATATTTGTGTTATTAATATTAATGCTGGGAATCGTAATTGTTTCGCTAACTTATCTTTATTTTGAAAGTAAAAAATACCTTACAAATGTCATCCCTCTAGAAAAGGTAGATGAGAGCAAATTAAAGATAATTTCATCCAATCCTGATCTAATTTTTGTAAAAGAAAGATGGCCAGGTAACTATTCTCTTTTACCTTGTTATTTTATGAGTGGCGGAATTCTAGAAAAAGAAGGCACTAATTCATCTTTTTTCCTTCCATGGTATGGCAATGCTGCCTATTGTCCTCCTGAAATACATACTTTCATAAAAAGGAAAGGAATCTTTTCGCTTCATCCAGTTTCTACATCTGTTCCTGCCTTTTTAGCTCAGAACATAACTTTACCTAAGAGAAGATGTTTTTTGGTAGCGAGTGTAGCTAATCTTGCTGATGTTTGGAATAGTTCATGTCCTATCTCCTGCTCAGATGCGGTAATTAAGATTAAAATTTTTGACTATGCGGAAGGAAAAGAAGATACTATATACGAAGGCGTAGTAGATTCAAGGGAGGGATGGAAAGACATATACTTAGAAATATCTAAGTACATGGGAAGAAATATTACTTTTAAAATAGAAGGGTATGCTGGAGGGCCTTGTGGAGAGTGGTGCGGAGAATATGCAGCAGTAGATAAGTTTTATATTGCAGAATTAATCTCTTAAATATGCGAACTCTTTTTGTATACCCAAATTTGATGAAACAAGAGTTCATCTCGATGGGTATAGCCTATCTTTCTGCAATTTTAAAAGCTAATGGCCACAAAACAGCTCTACTTGATATGACTTTTGGAGTAAGTAACAAAAAAATTATAAAAAAGATTAGACGGTTCAAACCTGATATTGTTGGCTTCTCCGTTAGAAGTGGGGAATTAAATTACAGTTTAAAATTAGCAGATTTTATAAAGCAAAATTTTGGAATACCCATAATTTTTGGTGGAGTTGGGCCAACGGTTGAACCATTAAAGGTGATAAGGGAAGAATCAGTTGATATGATTTGTATTGGCGAAGGAGAGTTTGCATTACTCGAATTGTTGAATAAAATCGAAGAAAATAAGCGGATTGAAAAAACAAAAAATATATGGATTAAAAAGGAAGGAAGAATAATAACAAACCCAGTGAGACCCTTAGTTGAAGATCTTGATTTATTACCTTTTCCTGATCGTAAGGTCTTTAACTTTAGAAAATATTTAGAAGCAAGGAGTGGAGTTGTAGATTTCATAGTCTCACGTGGATGTCCGTTCAATTGTAGTTACTGTGTTAACCCTGTGTTAAAAAAATTATATTCAGGCAAAGGCAAGTTTGTAAGGTTTAGGTCACCTCAAAATGTATTTGAAGAAATTGATAATGTAAATAAAAAATATAAAATTCGTTTAATCGACTTTCAAGATGATGTGTTTACTTCCAACTTTCCTTGGCTCAAAGAGTTTTGTAAGGAATATCCAAAATTATTTGATATTCCATTTAGATGTAATGCTCATGTCAAAACATTAAATAAGTTCACTTGTCGTTTGTTAAAAAGAGCTGGTTGTGAACTTGTACGTATTGGTATTGAAACAGGAAATGAAAAGATAAGACAACAAATCTTAAGAAGACCTATTACAAACAATGAAGTATTTAAAGCAATAAGAAATGCCAAACAAGCTGGCTTAAGGATTTGTACTTATAATATGATTGGCTTACCAGGTGAAACTATAAAAACAATATGGGAGACTATAAAACTAAATAGGAAAATTTCTCCGGATAGTATACAAATTAGTATTTATCAACCATATCCTGGAACAGATCTAGCCGAATTTTGTAAAAATTTAGGATATCTTACGAATAAAAACATACCATTTAGCCACCAGTTTGAAAGTATTTTAAAATTACCAACTATTGATGAGTTAAAAATCAAGAAATTTAGGAAGTTTTTTCCATTCTATGTTTATAAAGAAAAAAATTACACAAAATCCTTGTTCTCATTGGTAGTGGAGCATCTTTATCCATTTTTCATTAGGTACAGAGAGAAAATTCCATTAAAAATGAAAAAAGCAATTTTTAAAATTTTTTACTCCTATTATTAGGGAAAAATTTGAGAGAAATGTTCTCCCATAAGGAAAAGCAGATAATATAGTCCTTCATAGAACCCATAGGGCTTTCTCAATTGTTTAATATTTAACTTTTTTTTGCATACAGTTTCAACTTTCACTATTCTTAGCAGACAAAAGAATATACTCCCTGTAAATATTAAGTGGAGACGGAAGTTGAGAATTAAGGCTATTATTGAAATTAGAAGAGGGATAAGTTGCGTGAATTTTAAAAGCGATAAAGTTTTGTTAACACCAAAGGTAATTGGAAATGATCTTATACCACTTTTTTTATCTATTCTCATATGATCAATTTGATGAACCAATTCTACAAACATGAAGTAAAAGAAAAAGATTATAAAAAAAACGAATGCTTCGAATGTTAATTTAGTTGTTAATGAGAAAAAGCCAAATAGGAATAGCAATCCTCCCATACAAATGCTACAAGTTAAAATTGATAGTAGGTAATGTCTCTTTAATCGAAATGGTGGGCAAGAGTATAAAAAAGAGAGGGAAAAATAGCAGAACAGAATAAGGAAACTAATTGATGAAATATAAAATCCTATTATCAATGCAAATATAAATGGAAGTAATATTAAAGACTCTATAATTTTTTCACCATATCTTTCCGAAATTTTGGAAATATAATTTCTTTCCTTTGCTAGCTTAAAATCAAAAAAATCATTTAATGAGAAGGAGTGTGCTAAAGCTAAAAGAGCGGATAAAATTACTAGAGAAATTAGCTGAAAATTAAATTCAGTCAATAATATTCCAATTAATGGTATGCCAACAATTTTAGACCAAACATTAACTCTATAAAATTTTATTAAATTTATTTTCAAATTATCAGATTGTTGCATAAATAGAAGTTTTTATCTTTAGTTTCTTTAAATTTTCTAAAGCTCGGATTTTTATTGACCATTTGCATTAACTATTATTTTGTCCATTAATTTCTCTATTTCTATATTTGCGGTTGCTGATGGTATATAATTGAAAGGTGTGACAGCTTTACCAACAAGAATTTTGAGAAATCTATCTTTTGATAGGGACGACTGAGGTAAAAAAAACATTCTAAATATTTTTCGAATAGAAACAAGCTTTATAGAGCATTTTATTAGATTTTTTAAAATTTTAAAGAAATTTCTACTTTCAAAATCCTTATTATACTTCCTTATTTCTGAAAAATTAAGTACAGGCTTAATTTGACCATTTCTAACATCAACTAAAATACCTGGCATGAGCGGATTTAAATTTTTCGGGCAAATATGAAGTTTCTCAAGAAATTCGCGTATATTCACTAAAAGTTTTCTGAATTGAATGAAGTATGCTTCTGTTGTTACATTGTTCAATTCTAAAATTTTTACTATATCCGAAGATGTAAGAAATTCCTTTACATCAACATTAAATCTGCCAAATGGAATTAATTCGATGAAGAAGATTGAATTTATGAAGTCTTTATTCTTTATTGCAAAGTTGATTATCACAGGGATTTGATCTTCATTTACACCTTTTGCTATTGTTGCATAAATAGAAGTTTTTATCTTTAGTTTCTTTAAATTTTCTAAAGCTCGGATTTTTATGTAAAAGTCTTTTTTACTTCTACGCATTTTTTCATAAATTTCTTCTTTAAATCCATCAAATGATAAGCATACCTCTTCTATACCACTTTCTTTTAACCTCTTTACATAATTATAGTCTCGTAATTTTAGCCCGTTCGTGCATAGAAGCGGTATATTTTTAGATTTTTTAATCAAATTAATGATTTTAAATAAACTCTCATGAACAGTTGGCTCTCCTCCAAATAGAATAATTTTCTTTCCCTTACCTATTTTTTTTAGGATGTATATTAGCTCATGTATGCATATGTTTTCAATTTTTTTATTTGCTTGGTAACATACTTTACAATTTTCGTTGCATAAAGAAGTTATGCTTAAGTAAAGAGTTGAATATTTCTTTTTAATAATATTCCAATCTTCCTTTTTAGGAACAAAAAACCATTCGGAATGAGTGAATGGTGATTGCGGAACATATGTTTCTTTAAAATAATGAGCATCATTCTCTAATAAAATTTTAAAAAATCCGTGTTGTTCACATGTTTTCTCCAAAAATACTTTTCCATCCTCTTCAATAACTTTACCATGGATTTTTTTAAGGCAGACAGGACAAAATGTTTGTATCGTAAACATTTCTTTTGTTTTTGGAATAACTTCTACTTGTTGAGTTAATTGAGGGGCCATAATTAAATTTATTGTAAGTTATTTAAATATTTCTTAGAAAAGGAGATTCTTATGAAAGTAGCGTTCATCCAACGTTCTATGTGGGAAATAATGGGGATTATGTTTATTTCTGCTGTCCTTAAGGAAGCAGGGCATAAATGTGAGGTATTCATTGGAGGCAAAAATATAGTTAGAAATTTGAAGAGGTTCTCTCCAGATATCATAGGCATTTCTGTTGTTACAGATTCGTACCTTTGGAGTTTAGATGTGGCAAAAAAAATTAAGGAAAACTTAGATGTTCCAATTGTTTTTGGTGGTCCTCACCCAACTTTTTATCCTCAAGTAATTAAGGAAGATTGTATTGATATGGTTTGTAGAGGCGAGGGCGAATACGCTATGCTTGAATTGGTAAATAAACTGGAAAATGGAGAAGATATAACCAAAATAAAAAATTTTTGGATTAAACAAAACGACAGAATTTTTAAAAATGATGTGCGACCTTTTATAAAAAATTTAGATGATTTACCTTTTCCTGACAGAGAAATTTACTATAAGAAATACAAATTTTTGAGAGACTATCCTATAAAAACATTTTTAATAAGTAGAGGATGTCCTTACAATTGTTCATTTTGTTGTAATTACGGACTAAAGAAACTCTATAAAAACAAAGGAAAATTCGTAAGAATAAGGAGTGTGGACAATGTTATTGAAGAAATAAAACAAGTAAAGGAGCAATATAAAATAGGTTGGATTCAATTTGTCGATGATATATTTATTTTAAATCGCTCTTGGTTAAAGGAATTTTTCAAAAAATACCCAAAGGAAGTTGGAATCCCTTATGCTTGTACTATAAGAGCAGACTTGTTAAATGCAGAAATAGTAAAGGGACTAAAGAAGAGCGGATGTATAAGAGTAAGTTTTGGTATAGAATCTGGTAATGATTACTTGCGTAATACTGTTCTAAACAAAGATTTGACAAAAACTCAAATAATTAAAGCAGCTACTCTTTTGAAAAAATACAAGATTAAAATGTCAGTTTACAATATGGTAGGAATTCCAGGAGAAACTATAGAGAACGCTTTTGAAACTCTTAGGTTAAATAGAAAAATTAAAGCTGATTGGCCGTGGTGTTCTATTTTACAGCCTTATCCAGGCACAAAAATAGCTAATTATTTCAGGAAAGAAAATTCTTTAATTGATATAGAAAAAATTAACTCAAATCGAAGTTTATTAAACCAAAAAAATGTACATGAGTTTGTAAATTTACAAAAATTATTTTATTATTACGCCAAATTCCCAATACCTTTTTCGTTTGTAAAATTTTTAATAACGCTACCGCTTGATAAGTTCTACGATTTGTTGTTTTATACTGGATATGCGTATAGGTGGGTTCGATTAAATCAAAATAGCGTAGGTGCATTACTATCCACTATTGTTCAAAGAATTTCAACTTAATAATTCCAAAAAATTCATTATATTCGGAGCAGAGTAGAGTGTATACGTATAAATAATAGAAAAATAGGATGCGGAATATAGAAAAAGAACTTTCCTTTTAACTCTTCTGAGAATTTTGAAAATGAGCTATACATTCTTTTCGATATTCTTTTCTTACTATTTTTTTCAATTTTTACAAAACAATAATCAAAAAATTTTATATTCTTCTTCAATAATTTTCTAAGGATTTCTTTTTTATTATCTGCACTTAAAACAATGGAGTGAGAAGGCAACCTTACTATACTTATTAATTCGTATCCAATATGTTGTGAGCTATTTAAAAGTTCTGAAATTAGCGATTTTCCTTTAATCACCGGAGAAAGTGTTATGAGAAAAAGTCGTTTTGCATTAGAAGAAAGAAAATCTTCAATTAAGTTTTTAGTAAATTCGAATCCGGTCTCCCCTCCACATGAATAAAGAATTTTTGGGTAAAAATCTGGTTTATAAGGTGGGTTACAAACAATTGTATCAAACTTGTATTTTTTAATAATACAAGTATAGTTACTATGCAAAAATGTTATTCTTCTTGCAAGGTGTAATTTTTTATTGAAATTAGCAAAGAAGAGAGATCTTTTATTTATATCGCAGCCAATAATGCGCTTGTATTTATTGATTCCTAAGGCAAGTACTCCATTTCCACTACCAACATCTAAAATAACATCGTTGGCTAAGTTATACTTATTAATAAATTGTAAAAACCAAATCGTTTCGATGGCAACGCCAACAAAATTTTTCCTCTTTTTAAACTTTTGCGGATCAGAGAAAATAATTTTTCTCGCAGGTAGAACAAAAAAATTAGGACTAACTCTTGAGTCTTTAAAAGTGATTGTTTTAAATTTTGAGAGCAGATTTATTTCACTTAAGGAAAAATTTTCTACGAGTTCTCTCAATTTGATATCTTCATTTAAGTAAAAAAGCTTAAAGAGCAAAAATGTCCTTTTTTCTTTCTTTAATTTTTTATGCATTAAAGAAGTAAGCAGGGAATGCCGGTGAACATTTTGAAGGCTAAAGTTAGCAATAATCTTGTATAGAGGTGAGTAATATTTATTAAAGAAATTTCTCAATTTAACATAGTCTTTTGATTTTACTTTAATTTTCATATTTATACTTAATTTAAAAAGAGATTAAAATGAAGGTTGCATTAGTTACGCATTCCTTTTTACCAAATTCAATAGGAGGAAGAGAGAAATATATTTATGATCTTGCACGAATGCTGATCGAAAAAGGGAATGAAGTAAAAATTTTTACTTGTAGTGATAGCATTTTGAAAAAATCTTTTTATACAAGAAATTCATTGGTCATTGATTATCTTCCGACTTTGCGTTTTCCTTTGCTGGAGGGAATTTACAGGATTCCGCTAATGTTCTTCCTTCGTTTGTTGAAAAAAGATTTTGATTTAATACATGCTCATGATTTTCATCATTTCACTACTTTTATTTCCTCAATTGCAACAAAAATTATAAACAAACCTTTAGTAGTAACGGAGCATGGGTATCCTGAGCAAGTAGGGCTTATGAAAAGTGCAATGAGTTTTTTTGACACACTCTTCTTACCAAAAATAAAAAATTCTTCTAGAAAGATAATAGCGGTATCAAACTTCATTAAGAACGAGTTGGTCAGTAAATATAATATTCCAAAAAAGAAAATAGAAGTAATTTATAATTCGATAATATTGAAGGAGTACAAAGAAAAAAGTGAAATATTTAGAGAAATTTACGGATTAAAGGATAAAAGAGTCATTCTTTCAGTAGGAAGAGTCATCAAAGAAAAAGGTTTTCAATATTTGATTAAAGCTTTACCTATTATACTGAAAAAAGTAAAAAATGTAAAAATAGTTATTATTGGTCCACCTAGTCAATTTAAAAATGCTTTAATTTCTTTAGCAAAAAAGATAGGAGTTGAGGATAAAATTGTATTTTGTGGAGTAGTTTCTGATGAAATGCTTAAAAGTGCTCTGTATTGTTCTGATATTGTTGTGATTCCTTCCTTATACGAGCCTTTTGGCATTGTTGCGCTAGAGGCTATGGCTTACTCCAAGCCTACAGTGGCTTCAAAGATAGGGGGACTTATGGAGATAATAACTCACAATCAAAATGGATTACTTGTGCAGCCAGGAAATTCATTTCAATTAGCTAATGCGATAATTAAAGTGCTAGAAGATAAGAACTTAGCGAAGAAGTTAGGAAGAAGAGCGAGAGAATGTGTAAAAAGATACGATTGGAAGAGGAACGTTTGTGAAATTTTAAGAGTGTACGAAGAAGCTATCTCTTGTTAGGATTAAATATTTCTTAGAGAAATATTAAACAATAAAGGATGTGTTATCATGAATAAAAGTGAAGTTAAAATTTTCCTTACATTTTTTGTTATTTCCGCACTTTTTTCCTACTGGACAAGTTGGAATGAGGAAACGAATTTCTTTTTAGTAAAGGCAATCGTTGATGATAGAAGCTTCTATTTAGATCCTTATCAAAATGTAACGGGTGATAGAGTTTATGTTGGAAAACATTATCTCGCTCCATTCTCTCATTGGATGTTTGCAATTATCTGTACTCCTATCTATTTTCTCTTTAGTGTCTTTGTAAAAGAAACAAATGTGTTAAAGTATTTTCTTACAATTTTGAGTAGTAGCTTGTTTTTTTCCCTTTCGATTTTACTTATGTATAAATTTTTAAGGCGATTTTTAAAGAATGAGAATCAAAGGATATTTCTCGCTTTTTCTTACGGTTTTTCTACTTTGATTTTTCAGCAGGCACGTCTTTTCACCGTTCATTCTATGAGCACTTTCTTTGCTCTTTTAGCATTGTACCATTTTCATTACAGTTACAAAAATAAAAATTTTAAGTTCACGATATTATTAGGAATTTTAATAGGAATATGTTTGTCGTTGATACTTTCACTAGACGTATTTATTGGTGTTGTTTGGAATTTATTTTTGCTTAAGGGTTTATTACCAATTTTAAGTATTTTTTTAACTTTGTTTGTGATTATAAAGAAGGATGAAAAAATAGTATTTATTTCTCTCATAGGTTTATTAACTTACACTTCTGTAGCTATAGGCTACTTAATGACAGAAGAATTCAAATTATTTGTTCATTCGATAGGTGATATACCTTGGCTTCCTAAAGATTTTGAAAGAAGGGTAGTTTTTCCTTTGGCGAATTTTTTACAATTGACAATTTTCCCGTCAAAGGGTTTGTTTTTCTACTATCCGGTTTTAATTTTTGCAATAATAGGATTATTTGTTAGAAAAAATGAAATAACAAGCAACATCTTTATATTTCTTTTTATTCTATCTACACTTATACTTTTCTCTTTTGTACCACTTTGGTGGTATGGGTGGGTAAGTTACGGTCCTTCACGAGTTTTAACTATCTTAATGCCATTTTTTGTAATTGGTTTAATAGGATTTATAGAAAGGTTTGGTTTGAAGGTTATTATTCCATTTGTTTTGATTTCCGTTTTTAACAACTTTTTATTGCTTCAATATGGCGAAGATAAAATTTCAACTCTTCCTTGGGAAGAGTATAAATACAAGATGGAAAATTTTCAAATTTTATCAAATCCTTTATTTGAACACTATCTGCCTTTAACATTAATCAATGGTCCAAGAAGCATTTTGTTGGAAAGCTTACTTATAGACAAAAAAATAAATATAGATTTAAAACATCCTTATAATTCGATAACTCCCGAATTTGTTCCACCCGGATCTCCAATAATAAAAAAATTTGAAGTTTATCTTTTCTCTTTACCAAAAATTGGAATAGTTGTTTTAAGTTTACCTTGGCTCTCATTATTTATTGTAGCTGGTTTGCTAATCTTAATATGGAAAAATGAAATTTTAAGAAAGATTAAGATAAAGGGCTGGATATTGTTCTTGATTTTAATCTTAATATTTTTTGCTTTCTTTATAAGAGTTAGAGATTTTGTTTATGGAGATAATTGGTGCGCTCCACAATGGAATGAAGATGAAAAAAAGTTAACTGAAGAGAGGTGGATTGGACAAAATGCAACTCTAATTTTATTTAGTAGAAAAGAAATGAATAAAATCTTAAGATTTGAGATTGAAAGTTTTGAAAAAAACCAAACTTTAGAAATTTATTTAAATAAAGAGAAAATTGGCAGTTATACTATTAATCAAAAAAAGGAAATTTTTCAACCAATTTTATTAAAAGAAGGTAAAAATATTATCTTATTACACACTCAAGAAGGGTTTATCGAGCCTTGGTATATTAATGTTAACTGTGACTTACCTCAAATAAGTTTCAAAATTTCAAACATTTCAATTAGCTAGTCAAGGAAATTACACGCTTCTTTTTGTTGTTAAGACCTTTAAAGAACCTCCTTTCTATAATATGCTTTATTGCGTTTGATTTTTCCTTATATACTTGAGAGAAGCGCAAGGAAAAAGAGACCTTTGGTTTACACTGTTGATGCTGCTTGTAGTACTCTTAGGGTGAGCGTCGCTCTTTTCATATCGGTGTTTTCTGGATTTAGAACTAACTTTTTAATTTCTACTTTTTCTTATATTATTATTCTTTTGCTTTTTCCATGAAAGAGCTAACATTAAGTGCTGTCGATTCAATAAAGGTATGCATGGTAATGTTGATAAAGGTATTATTAAACAATCTAATATTCATCGATAAAGGTATCCCCCCCGAATCTACATAAATTCCAACAATGCTATTTACTATATAGTTGTTATATACTTCCATGAAAAGAGGAGCATTTCCAGGAATGTCTCCTTTGTCTAAACTTATACCAAGAGGAACATTTAGTACAGTATTATTTCTGATAGTAGAGAAAGCTACACCTTCAGCACATCTTATTCCTGCCGTGTGATTTAAATATGGAATGTCTTTTATTACATTCTCTTCAATAGTATTGTTTATGATAGAATAAGGCGGCAAATTGCTACTTAGACTAATTCCATGTCCATTTATATTGTAAATTAAGTTCCTTCTAATAATTGAATGATTAATATGGCCCCAGATACCACGACCCATTTTTTTGTTATGCAATAATGGAACTGTTGATGTATTAAAAATTGTGTTGTTTTCTATTAAGAGAAATTCACCAAAAGCACCTATCCCAGCATGATACTCTTTTGTTGTATTTAAAAAAGAAATAGTGTTGTTTATAATTTTATTATTTCTAGTTCCAAGCGAAGTCCAAATACCACGTTCCCAATTTCTTACATGGCAATTTTTTACTGTTACATTAGAAGCATTGATATTTATTCCTATGCTTCCAGCAGAATTTATACCGTCGATTAAAAAGTTATTACAATCTAAAACGATATTGTTTGCCTGTATATCTATACAAATTTGGAAATTTGAATCAATTATATTGGAAGTTAAAATATATGTTACTCCTTCTTGATTCAAAACAGAACAATTGCTAATAGGAATTTGTAGAGAAGATAAAAAATACTTTCTAAAAATTTCATTTAATCCTTCAAACTTATTAAAGAAAAACCCATTTATTTTACCTTCGCTATTTCTCAAAATTATTTCATAGGCTTTAGCTCTTATTTTATTACTTTCTTCATCATTTCCTATAAATTTTCCACCAACAACATCTATTCCAATTTCTCCAAAAATAACACAATCAATACCAAATTTTTTCTTCAATCTTTCTATCTTTTTTAACTCATTTTTTACTACAATTTCATATTCTTCTAAACTTTCAACACCTGCATAAGTAAAATTTGTATTAGGGTCTTTTGCAAAAGAAGTTGTAAAAGGATAAAAAGTTAAACCAATGCAATCGTAGCCAGAAAAATTATAACTTTCATAAAAGCCAAATTGGACTCCTTCTTTTGTTGTTAATATTCCTTTATAGTATTTTCTTATTTCAGCTCTAACTTCTTGAAGCCATTTATTCGTTAAATTAATAGAATTTGGCAAGGTATGAATAGCTAAACCTAACTCATTCCAAACACCATAAATTTCAACATTGTTTTTTTGAGCAAATTTTGCAAGTTCAATAGAAATATTTTTCGCTTTTTCCAAAAATGCTTCAGGCTTTTTAATCATTCCACCTGTATAATGGCCGCCTACAAGATTAGCAAATGGTGAAAGAAAAACTTTTAATCCTTTTTGATGTGTGAGATTTATTTTTTCCTCCAGTTTTGTGAGATTCGATAACAATATAAAACTTTCATTTTCTAAGCTATATTCATAGTAAACATTAATATTAACAGAATTTCCTCCAAGTTCCTTAATTTTTTCTAAACTTTGTTCATTTATTTCGTCATCGGCTAAATAACCATACCACCCAAATCCTTTGTATTTAATTTGTGTTGTTTCTTTTTGTGATGTAGAGTATAAAAACCAAACAAGACATACAAAACCTATTAATAAAGTAATTTTTTTTATCTTCATACAACCTCTTCCAAAATTTTTTCAAATTTCTTATAAATATTTTGCCATGCGTATCTTTCAACAAATTCTTTTGGAACTTTTTTATTACTTTGGTTTTTAATTGTTTCAACTATATAATTAGAGAAAGTTTCCCAATCATCAGCTATTTTTAAAAAAGGTTTTGTCAATTCATTAATCAAACCTTCAGCCCCTCTTGACGTGCTTATAACCGTTTTGCCACAAGCTATTGATTCTAAAATTTTAATTCTTGTTCCACCTCCTGCTAATAAGGGCACAATCACGACATCTGCAGCATTAATATAATCTTGAATGTTATCAACTAAGCCAGTAAAAATCATCGCTTCATGCTCAATTCCAAATTCATATTTTTTTCCAACAATCAAAAATTTTGCATTTGGAATTTTTTCTAAGACTAAAGGCAATATTTGCCATCTTATCTTGTAAACAGCTTCCTTGTTCGGAGGATAATCAAGCTTTCCAAAAAATAAAATGATTGGGTTATCTTTAAGGTTGTATTTTTTTCTTATTTTTTCGTTATTTTTTTTGTTAGCATAAAAAACATTTTTATCAAACCCATTTTCAACCACAACTATTTTTTTTGGATTTACTTTCAATTCTTTTGCTAATATTTTTTTATCTTCTTCACAAACTGTCACAATTCTTTTTGCAAGTTTGCAAAGAATAAGCTCAAGAATTTTCATTAATCTTCCATATTTTGCCCTTATTTCATCTTTAATTTTATATTCAACATTATGCTCATGAAAAATGAAAGGTTTTCTAAAGAAAAATTTTAGAATTAGAAGATTAATTCCTGACCATGGATAATCGCATATTATAACATCAATCTTTTTTGTCAAGATTAATTCCATGCTTTTTAAGATAACTTCAGGATTTATGTGTTTTGTAAAAGGGTGCTCAATTTTTATTAAAGGATGTGGTGTAAAAATTTTTACACCTAACTTCTTTAACATAAGCCTATGTCCATTGATTTTTCTTTCTTCAAATTGTTTGTAGAATGGAGAAACTAAATATACTTCATGTTTTTTAGCTAAATGCTTCACAAGATTATAAGTTCTAGTTCCCCCTCCCCAATATGGCGGGAAAAGATAAAGCGGTGTGATGAAAAGAATCTTCATTAATTTAATTTAATTTGGTATTAAATTTAAAAATTCTTACTAAGTTCTTTGTAAATTTCTACATATTTTTTACAAATTTTTTTCCAATCATATTTTTGCACAAGCTTAAAGGCATTCTCACCCAACTTTTTTCTTAGCTTTCTCGATTTAAGCAATCTTATTATTTGCTTTGGAAATTCACTTATATTTACCACAATAGCTTCCTTCTCATTCTTAACAGGAATCCCCTCTATTCCTTTTGGTGTAGTTATAACAGGTTTTTTTGCAGCAAAATATTCCAGAATTTTCATTCTCATCCCTCCACCAGCTTCTATTGGCACAATAGCTAAATCCGCAGCACTTATATAATTTGGTAAATTTTTAACTGGTCCTGTGAAAATTATTGCTTTAGCTTTAATATCTTTTGGGGGATGATTTCCAATTGCTAACAATTTTATTTTAATACCTTTTTTTCTTAACTCTGGTATTATTTTTTCAGCAATTTTTTTTATAGCATCATAATTTGGCCTATAAGAAAAAGTGCCATGAAAAATTAAAGTTGGAAACTTCAATTTATATTTCTTTTTTACTTTTTTCGAGTCTTGATTTTCATAAAGTTTTAAGTCAACACCATGCGGAATTGTGCAAATTTTTTCTTTTCCTATACCAAGTTTGCAAAGCCTTTTCTTTTCTTCCTTGCTTACTACTATTATCTTATCGGAAAATTTACAGACTAACTTTTCAACAAATCTTACAATTTTCTTTCCTTTCAAGTTTAAGTTTGTTACTTGAGGTAATTGAAATGTTTCAACGTTGTGTTCCATTATTACAATTGGCTTAAGAGTGAGTAATTTAGTAAATAAGGCGGGAATACCAAATGCGGTGAACTCTGCTTGAATCAAATCTATTTTTTCTTTTATAACTACATACAAAAGCTTAAGCCAAAGCTTAAAGTTTATGAGCGGATGATAAAGGACAAAAATATCATTTGGAATTCCAAGTAAGGAAAGAAAAATTTTATGGTATTGCCTAATAGGACTTTTTGCAATGGCATAAGGAAAATTTTTCTTCTTGAATTTTCCTTTCCAAACTTCAAGATAATGTTCATCTTCAGCGCTCACAAAATAAACTTTAATTCCGAGCTCAGAAAGCGTTTTTAAAGTATAAAATAATTTAACTGAAGCACCTTGCGTTGCAGGAAATAAAGGCAAATCTCCTCTGCTTACTATACAAACTTTCATAAGATTAATATTGAAGGAAAAATTAAAAATATGGAGGAAATGCTAAGGAAATTATGGGAAAAAGTGAAAAGGGAAATTGATGACATTTTGTTTTTCTCAATAGTTTTTGGTGTTATTTTACTTTCAGTCGGTGTTTACATAATGGGTTCAAGAATAAATCCAGAAGTTGGAAGAGATTTGATAATTCTTGGTAGTGGTATGTTTTACATTTCAGTTATAATCTTCACTTTTAGGCTATAGCTTTTTTAAGTTGTTCTCTTATTATTTGGTTATATTGCACTAATGTCACACAACATTTTTTACAATAGTCTGGCATATTTTTAGAAAGCAACTCTTTTCTTCTTTTCTCAAAATATTCACCAAACCAAATTTCTTTTAAGCTCTTTTCTCTTATGTTTTCTGTTGTTGATTGGTCTAAAAAGCCACAAGGGCAAACCCAACCATCAACTCTTATTCCCATCCTCCACCAAGGTTCAAAACAGGGGACAGAGAGAAAATCTTTTCTCTCGCTTTTAACTAACCTTTTTATTCCTTCTATCATTCTTCCTGTTTTTTCTATCAGCTCAGGAGAAAAAAATTGCTGTAAATTTGTTTCTAAACCGTTTGTAAGTCCATAAGCTTTTTTTGCTATTTCTTTGAATTCTTCTGCTTCTATTTTATTTAGTTTCAACTCCTTTCCTTTCTCTGTATAAACTGTTATCGGTTCAACGAAAAAGGACTGAACTTTAAGCTTTTTCGCAAACTTTACCATCAAAGGAACTTTCCTAAAATTTGTTTTATTTAAAACTAATCCGATCTCCATTTTTGGTTTTTCTGTTTTTAACTTTTTCTTCCATTTAACAAAACTTTTTATGTTTTTTGTAATTTTCTCAAAACTTTTCCCTTGAGCTAAAAAATCCTGTGTTTTTTTATCTGGACCATGAAGACTAATTTTCACATGATCCCATCCAATTTTAACAAGTTTTTCTATCATCTCCTCTGAGAATAATGTACCGTTCGTGCAGATATAGCCAAACATTCCATTTTCTTTAACTTCCTTCATAATTTCGAAAGTTTCTTTTCTTAATAGAGGCTCGCCACCACCAATTATCCTTATTTCCCTAATTTTTAGCTCATTAGCTTCCTTCAAAATTTTCTTATATTCTTCCAAAGTTAATTCATCTTTGCTATCAACTTTTTTTCCATATCTCCAGCAAAACAAACAATTCAAATTACATTTCAAAGTAGGACTTAATTCTAAACTGTAAGGAAGACTTTTCTTTCCTCTAGCCCATTCTAAAAGTCTTTTTATTTTTTCATCCATGTTAATTCATTTCTTATTCTTCTATTCTCAAAGACTTGCCCGGCATTGCAAATTGAACAATATTTTGAGAACTTTTTCTTCCTCATGTTATTTCTTATTTTTTCGAAATAGCTACCAAACCAAATTTCTCTTAAGCTCTTGCTTTTTACATTCTCTTTCTTTTCATCATAAAGGCAGCAAGGTTGTGCACTTCCGTCTGTTTTTATTACCAAATGCCACCAAGGTTCATAACAAACTAAAGAGAAGAAATTTTTTGAGTCACTTTCTTTTTCTAGCAAATCTTTCATTTCATTCGACTTCTCAAGGAAATTAGGCGTTAAAAAGTTTACATCAGTCCAAATTCCATACTTTTCCGCTAACTTTTTTGTAGCTTTTGATTTTTTCTCAAATTCCTTTTCCTGTTTTCTATTTAATTTCAATTTTTTTCCATTTTCTGAATGGATTGTAAGAGAATCAAAATGAACGATTGAGCAATTAACTCTTTTCGCTAGTTCTATTATTTCCTCAATTTTATTATAATTTTTATTAGTGACTACAACGTTGAATTTGATAATTGGAAGTTTTTTCCCAGTTCTTTCTTTAATCTGATTAAACAAATTTATAGATCTCATCACTTGTTCAAAAGTTCCTTTTCCGCGCACAGCATCATTTGATTTAGCATCAGGCCCATCTAAGCTAAATGTAACTCTATCCCAACCAATTTTTACAATTTTTTTTGCGTCAGCCAAATTAAATAAACTACCATTTGTTGTTATATTTCCAAATTTTTTGTTTTTCTTGATAATTTCCATTATCTTAAGAGTTAATTCTTTCCTCATCATTGGCTCTCCTCCTCCAGTAATTTCAAACTCCTCAACCCCAAACTTTAATGCCTCTTTAACAATTTCAAGCAATTTTTTATCTGAAAGCTCGTAACTAGAATCAATTTTTTCAAAAGATCTTTGCCAGCAATGCAAGCATTTAAAGTTGCATCTATCAGTTGGATTAATATCTAAAGTAAAAGGTGGAGCTTTTTTTCCTCTCGCCCATTCTAAAAGCCTTCTTATTTTTTCATCCATTCAACCGCCAAGTTTTTGAATTTGTTCTCTTATTTTTCTATTTTCTTGAACTTGGCTTGGGTTGCATTTAAAACAAAAATCTGGTAAATTTCCTTTTGCCATATTTTCTCTCATTTTTTCGAAATAGCTACCAAACCAAATTTCTCTTAAGCTCTTGCTTTTTACATTTTCTCCAACATTATCAAACATACAGCATGGTCCAACAACACCCCAAGGTCTTACAATCATTCGATAAAATGGCTGATAGCATGGCAATGAAGACCAAAAACCTCCTTTTCCCTCTCTTACAATGATTTCTCTCATTTTGTTAGTACTTTCTATTAATTCAAACTCAAGCTTATCAACATTTGTTTGAAAGTTATGTTCATGAGCAATTTTTGCTGCCTCTTTTATACTTTTCATCAAAGCTTTTTTATCTTTTTTTCTGAACAAAAATTCTTTTCCAGCTTTTGTTTTCGTTGCAAGTAAAACGATTGGTTCAACCAGTAAACTTTTACAATTCAATTCGTAAGCGAACTCAAGCATCTTCGGTAAAAACATGAAATTTTTGTTGCAGAGCACCATATGGATGTTGACTTCAGGTTTCTCTTTTTTTGCCTTAATTTTTTCCAACTGAATTCTTTTTATTGTTTCAACTATTTTTTCAAAACTTTCTCCTCTCAAATAATCATTTACTTTTTTTTCAGGTGCGTCCAAGCTGAAAACAATTTCATCCCATTCGATTTTAACAAGTTTTTTAATTTTTTCCTCATTAAAAAGGGTCCCATTTGTTATTAGTCTGCCATAAATTTTTTTTTGTTTTATCATTTCCAGAATACTCATTATATCTTTCCTCATCATTGGCTCTCCTCCTCCAGTAATTTCAATTGTATGAACTCCCATTTTACTGCAATCATCAATCATTTCCTTGTATTTACTTGTGCTCAATTCCTCCCGATTTAACTTACCATCATCAAAATCTCTTAGCCAGCAAAAACGACATTTTAAATTACATTTGTTTGTTGGATTAAATTGGACTTCAAAAGGTCCTATTTTTTCTTTTTTCCATTTCAGAATTCTTTCTGCTATTTTTTCTTCAAACATTGTTTAACGCCTTCATCAGCTCATTTCTTATCCTAATTTGTTCTAACATTTCGTTTGAACCACATTTGGAGCAGAATGATTGAGGTCCTTTAAGTAAAGTTCTTCTTGCATTTTCGAAATACCTCCCAAACCAAATTTCTTTCAAACTTTTATTTGTAATATTATCACCTTTATCACCAAAAAGCCTGCAAGACCCAACAATACCATTTGCCCTTATTGTTACTAAATAAAAGGGTTCAAAACAAAAAGCTCTTAAAAAGGGATTTTTCGCTTTAACTTTTTTTGTTTCCTTTTTTCCTAATTCAACGATAGAATCCATCTCAGTAGTTTTTTCAATAACTTCTTTGCTTAAATAATTTTTCAAATTGCTTTTAATTCCAAATTTTTCACATAATTTTGCAGCTTCTTCCAAAAATTTTATCGAATCTTCTCTTTGCTCTTCATTCAAAGACCAAATTTTCTCTATTGTATCATAAAGGATAATTGTTTGTGTATTCAGTATTTTTCCTCCTAACTCATTTAAAAGCTCAACAAGTTTTGGAAAAAGGAAATAATTTTTACTTGTTATTACTGTATTAAATCCAATAACCGGTTTTTCCTTTTTCGATTCTTTCTTAATTTTTTGAAGCAATTTTATGTTCTTTATAACTTTTCTATAAGACCCCTTACAGTCAACCATGAAATCATGAGTTTTTTGATCAGGAGCATTTAAGCTAAATCGAACAACATCCCATTCAGCTTTAACAATTTTTTTAATGTGTTTTTCGTCAAGCAACATACCATTTGTTATTATATCACCATACATTCCATATTTTTTAATTTCAACCATTACTTTTGTTGTCGTTCCAAGTCTTACGAATGGTTCTCCTCCTCCAGAAATTAACCAATCTTTAACTCCAAGTTCAGCTGCTTCTCTCACTATGCTTAAAAGTTTTTTTTCTGGTAGTTCATGCTTTCTATCAAGCCATCCAAATCTTTCATGTGAGCGTTGCCAACAAAATCTACATTTTAAGTTACATCTGTTTGTAGGATCAAGATGAATGCTTATTGGTCCTTGAGGATTTCCTTTTGACCATTCTAAAAGTCTTTTGGTTAATTCTTCCATACTACACTAATTTTTTTACTTTAAAAAGTTAAATAAAATTTATGAGCAAATTTTATTTTCTTAAAGATTTGGCAAGATTTTTATGGAGAACTAAGAAATGGTGGTTAGTTCCTTTAGTTTGTTTGTTGTTTTTACTTGCTTTGTTGATATACACAGCCTCAATTTCACCAGTACCTATTTTTATTTATCCTTTGGTGTAAGTATGCTCAAAAAATTAATCTCACAATTAAAAAAATTGAAAGATTTTTCTATCCAAATAATGAATTTGTTAGTTGCTACAATAGCCTATTGGATTGGTGTAAGCTTCCCATTTCTACTTTGGAAAATATCAAACTTGAGAAAAAAAGAAAATGAAAAGACATTTTGGATAGAAGTAGAGGAAACAGAAGAGGATTATAAAAGCCAATATTAGTGAGTAGCATGTACATTCTCGGTATTTCTTGTTATTTTCACGATTCTGCTGCCTGCTTGCTTAAAGATGGTATAGTTATTGCAGCAGCTGAAGAAGAAAGGTTTACAAGAATTAAACACGATAACAGTTTTCCGATAAATGCGATAAACTATTGTTTGAAAGAGGCGAAAATCACTCCAGGCAAGTTAGACTATGTAGTTTTTTATGAAAAGCCATTTCAAAAGTTTGAAAGAATTTTGCAAACATGCGTTGAAACTTTTCCCTATTCTTTTAAAATGTTCAGAGAAGCTTTACCTCAATGGATAGCTGAAAAACTTAGAATGCCG
>Ga0080004_1117324_pt1 | contig 25476 bp, 21 predicted proteins | sample WasSprMetagenome_FD_69207 | JGI IMG/M metagenome (GOLD analysis project Ga0080004, IMG submission 69207) | Sulfidic aquatic microbial communities from Washburn Spring, Yellowstone National Park, USA - WS (SPADES assembly) (version 2) | ecosystem: Environmental > Aquatic > Thermal springs > Hot...
CGCAAAGCGGGCGGAAGGGGAAGGGAGGGCGGGGCGGGAAGGAAAAGAGGTTTGGGGAAAAGGAATTCCCGCCCCGCCCGAGCGGAAATTATCAAAATTCAGCGTCTGGATTTTCCTTGAAAAAAGCTCGGATTTTGTTCAAGACAGACAGCCAAGTTGTAAAGTTTGCGTTTCCCGCCTCGCTCGGGGCTTCGCCCCTCGCTTCGGCGGACAAATTTTCAAGCAATTTCCAAACGAGCCAATCATTTTTCGCCCTTCGGGCGAACGCAAAGCGACAATTATTCCGCCGCAGGCGGAATTGCCCAAAAGCGATATAAAATAATTTCAAAACTATGACAAAATATTTTCTCTATGCCAGAAAATCAACAGACGAGCCGGACAGGCAAATTCTTTCCATTGAAGCCCAAATAACAGAGCTAAAAGAATTTGCCAAGCGAGAAAATTTAGAAATCGTGGAAACTTTTATTGAATCAGAAACCGCCAAAATTCCGGGCCGTCCGATTTTCAACGAAATGATAAAAAGAATTGAATCCGGCGAGGCAAACGGAATTTTGGCGTGACATCCCGACAGATTGGCAAGAAATTCTATTGATGGCGGAAAAATTATCTACCTCATAGATACCGGCAAAATTATTTCGCTGAAATTCCCGACATTCTGGTTTGATAATACGCCACAAGGAAAATTCATGTTGAATATCGCTTTTGGGCAATCAAAATATTACATTGACAATCTTTCAGAGAATGTAAAAAGAGGTTTGCGGCAAAAAGTCAGGCGGGGCGAACAATCAGGAGTTGCACCAACTGGCTATCTCAACGACAAAGCAAATCACAAAATCATTCCAGACCCGGAAAGATTTCATCTTATCAGAAAACTTTTTGAACTTTACGCCACCGGCGAATATTCTTTGAAAGAATTAAGAGACAAAATAACTTCTTTGGGTTTGAACAGCAGAAACGGCAAAGTTTTGACTATTTCCAATATCCAAATGATTTTGAAAAATCCTTTTTACTACGGAGCTTTTTATTTTAATGGTGAACTTCATCAAGGAATTCACAAGCCAGCGATTGCAAAGAAACTTTTTGACAAATGCCAGGAAGTTATGGCGCAAAAAGCCCACAAAATGAAGCGAGGCCAAAAAGAATACGCTTTTCGTTCTCTTTTGAAATGCGGGGAATGCGGCTGTTCCATTACTTCAGAGACCCACAAAGGACATATTTACTACCGATGCACCAAAAAGAAAGGAAATTGCTCGCAAAAATACATTCGCGAGGAACTTTTGGCAGAACAAATTTCAAACATTATTCAAAAAGTTTCTTTGCCTTCGGCTTGGACTAAAAAGATGATTGAGGAATTGGATAAAGAAAAGGAACAGGCCGAGCAAGCCGAAGAAACTTTCGCTCAAAATCTCAGAAAGCAAATTGTCGAACTTGATGAAAAGCTAGATAAACTTTTAGACCTTCAATTATCGGGCGTTATTTCCACCGAAGAATACGCCGCCAAAAAACAAAAAATTCTCAACCAAAAAATTGAGGTTTCCGAAAAATTGAAGGATTTTGAGCGAAAGGGTAATCGGTGGCTCGAATTTTCCCGAAACTTCATTTTAACGGCTAATCAAGCACAAATTGCCGCTTTGCAAGGAAATTTTTTCGAAAAGAAAAATTTCCTGAAAAGGATTGGCTCGAACCCGCTCCTTTTGGAGCGGAGGGTTTTTGTAGAATACAAAAACCCTTGGAAATTGCTTGAAAATTCGTCCGCCGAAGCGAGGGGCGAAGCCCCGAGCGAGGCGGGAAACGCAAACTTTACAACTTGGCTGCGGGGCCTGGATTCGAACCAGGATCTCCGCGTCCAGAGCGCGGCGTGGTTACCGATTACACTACCCCGCAATCTTTCTCAAATATACATTTAAGGAACTAAATTTTAAGATATCTTTTTATCGCAAAGAAAGTAGAAAAAGAAGCCAAAATTAAAGCAATCAAAAAATTTAATCCCAAAAGCTCTAAAAGATTATTTTTAAATATATCAAAAATTTGAGTTTCTGGCAGCAAGAAATTAGAATACGGAGTTAAAGCTTTCAATGTCAAGGTAAAACCCAAAATCGCAATTAAAATTCCCAAAATGGCCCATAAAATTTCTTGAAATAAAAAAGGAAACAAAATATTAAAATTGGAAGCTCCAACCAATTTTTGAATTGTGATTTCCTCTTTTTGACTTAAAATTGTAAGGTGAACCGTAAAAAAGACGATTAAACAAGAAACGAAAATAAAAAATAAACTTGTGAAAAGAAGACCTTTTTGAATATTCTTTGAAATATTAAAAATTTTATCGATGGTAGATTTTTTTTCAGAATAATCTTCTTCTTGAATTAAATTTTCTTTGGTTTTTAAAAATTCCAAAACTGATTCAAGATTTTGAGAGTCTTTAACGTAAATCGAAAGAGAATTAAAAAAAGGGTTCCCTACGGTTTCTAAAGCTTCCAAGATTGTGGAATCTTTTTGGTGTCTTTTTTTAAATCTTTCTAAATTTTCATCTTTTGAGAGAAACTCTACTTTCTCTACTCCTTGAATCTTTAAAATCTCTTCTTTTATTTTAAAAATTTCTTCTTTTGGAGTTTCTTCTTTAAAATAAACTGAAATGTCTGCTTTTTCTTTTAAATTTTTAATTAATACTTCTCCCACTTTTTCTGAAAAGAAAAAAGCTGTGCATAAAAACAAAGTAATAGAAAAAACGAATAAATTAATAAATCCCAAATCCAGGTTTTGTTTAAAAATTTTTAATCCGTATTTTATTCCTCTTTTTAACCCTAAAAGCATGTTTTTAATTTTATCAGATTAAATTATTATTTTTTTGTAGGGACCATCATAAATTAGTTCACCTTCTTTTAAATTTAAAATTCGCGATCTAAAAAAATTAACCACATCTCGGTAGTGCGTGGCAATTATAACCGTGGTTTCAAGCTCAGAATTAATTCTCTTGAAAATTCTTAAAATCTCTAAGGTGTTTTCTGTGTCCAAATTTCCTGCGGGTTCATCCGCTAGTAAAATTTTTGGTCGGTGAGCAATTGCTCTAGCAATAGAAAGCTTTTGTCTTTCTCCTTGAGAAAGTTCGTCTGGGAAATTGTACATTTTCTTTTCTAATCCCACGATTTCTAAAATTTCTGGAACTTCTTTTTTAATTTCTTTGTCAGAAAAACCTATCATTTCCATAACAAAACTTATGTTCTCAAAAACATTTCTTTGAGATAAAAGTTTATAATCTTGAAAAACTACTCCAATTTTTCTCCTAAGCTTTGAAAGAATTCCATCTTTCATTTTTGGGATTTCTTGATTGTCAATTAAAATTCTTCCTGAAGTTGGTTTTTCTTCTCCTAGAATTAATTTTAATACCGTAGTCTTACCAGAACCTGATTTTCCTACTAAAAGCACTAATTCTTTATTTTCGATCCTAAAAGAAACGTTTTTCAAGGCTAAAACTCTTTGTTTATTTTTTAAAATATAAACCTTGGTGACTTTATCGAAGATAATCATTGAGAATTTTCTTTAAAAATCTTTTTAAAAATTTCTTGCTTTATCTTTTCTGCAATTTCTTGGTTTTCTTTCAAAAATTTTTTTCCCTCTTCCAATCCTTGTCCTAACTTTAAATCTTCAAATTGAATCCAGCTCCCAGCTTTTTTTATCACACCGTACTTTATTCCAGCATTGATTAAATCTGCAAATTTGGATATTCCTTCGTTGTAATAAATGTTAAATTCTGCACTCTTGAAAGGAGCAGCTACTTTGTTTTTTACCACTTTAGCTACAATTTTGTTTCCGATAATTTCTTCCCCTTTTTTAATCTGTCCTACTCTTTTTAATTCTACCCTTACTGAAGCATAAAATTTTAAAGCCAAACCTCCTGGAGTGGTTTCTGGTTTTCCGTAAGAACCAATTTTCATTCTAATTTGGTTCAAAAAAAGAACAACTGTTTTTGTTTTGGAAATTATAGAAGAAAGTTTTCTTAATGCAGAGGACATTAACCTTGCTTGAAGTCCAATTTGAGCTTCTCCAATCTCACCCATAATTTCTGCTTTCGGAGCCAAAGCAGCCACAGAATCTATCACTATTGTATCTATTTCTCCTGACCTCACCAAAGTTTCTACAATTTGAAGCGCTTCTTCACCAGATTCTGGTTGAGAAATTAAAAGTTCTTCTAGATTCACCCCAATTCTCTGAGCGTATTCTGGATCTAAAGCATGTTCCACATCTACAAAAGCTCCTACTCCTCCTTGTTTTTGAGTTTCATAAAGAGCGTGTAAAGCCAAAGTAGTTTTACCGCTTGATTCTGGACCAAAAATTTCTATTATCCTTCCCCTGGGCCAACCACCAACACCCAGGGCCAAATCCAAAGATATTGAACCTGTAGGAATAACTTCCACTCTTACTGGCTTTGCTTCCTTTAATTTCATTATCACCTCTTCTCCAAACTTTTTTCTTAATTCTTCCAAAACTAACTCTAATCCTTCTTTTTTTTTATTTTCTTTTTTATTTTCTTTTTTGGTCATTTTTTATTTTATCAAAAAATTAGATTTTATCAAATTGATTCCCATTTATTTTCTTCTTCATCTTCTTTTTCCTCTTGACCTATTAAAACTTCTCTTGGCTTTGAACCTTGAGCAGGCCCTACAACTCCTTTTTTCTCTAAAAGATCAAGTAATCTTGCAGCTCTTGCATAACCTATTCTCATTTTCCTTTGTAAAAACGAAGCGGATGCCTTTCTTGTTTGAATTACTAACTTTTCTGCTTCTTCTAATAAAGGGTCGTCTTCAACGATAATTTCTTCTGTATCTCTTTCTTCAAAATCCGATTCTAAAACTTCTAAAACCTCGTTATTAAAGTTTGGAAGCATTCCTTTTTTCTCAAACCATTGCATTACTTTTTTTAATTCTGTCTCCGAAATAAAAGGAGTTTGAATTCTTTTGGGTTTCGTTGTTCCTGGCATCAAAAATAGAGCATCTCCTCTTCCTAAAAGTTTTTCAGCCCCTCCCATGTCTAAAATCGTTCTTGAATCAAATTGAGTCGCTACCTTTAAAGCAATTCTTGAAGTAATATTTGCTTTAATTAAACCAGTTAAAACCTCAACAGATGGCCTTTGGGTTGCTAACACTAAATGAATTCCTACTGCCCTTCCAAGTTGAGTTAACCTTACAATTTTATTTTCAATTTCCTTTCCACGAGAAAGCATTAAATCTGCCAATTCATCAATAATTAAAACAATAAAAGGTATTTCTTCTTCATCATCTTTTCTGCTTAATTGATACTCAAAAATGTTTCTTTTTTGTTTTAAAGCCAAAGTTTCAAACCTTCTTTCCATTTCAGAGATTAACCAATTTAAAATCAAAACAACTTTTTTTGTGTCTAAAATTACCGGACAAAGCAAATGAGGTAAATTTTGATAAATTGAAAATTCAACTCTTTTGGGATCGACCAAAATAAGTTTTAAAATTTCTGGCGGATTTTTATAAACTAAAGACAAAATTAGAGAGTTTAAAAGCAAAGTTTTACCGGTACCAGTTGCTCCTGCAACTAATAAATGTGGCATTTTTGATAAATCTGCTAAAACTGGTTCTCCTACCACATCCCTTCCTGCTGCAAAAATTAAAGGTGAAGAGTTTTGAAATTCCTTTAAAGAAAGTAAATTCTTCAATCTCACTAAAGCTCTTTTTTGATTGGGAATTTCTATCCCTACTAAAGATTTTCCAGGAATAGGAGCTTCGATTCTAATTGGATGAGAGGCTAAAGCTAAAGAAAGCTCATGCACTAAAGATGTAATCTTGGAAACTTTTACTCCTTCTGCAGGTTTTAAAGTATATTGGGTTACTGTAGGTCCTATTTTAACTTGCCCCATTTCAACCTCAATCCCAAAATCTTCCATTGTTTTTTTAATTAAATAAACATTTCGTTCGATGTCTCCCGCAACTGATTCGTCTTTTTCTGCTTCAAAAATCTCAAGCGGAGGTCTGGCGTATTCTTTTTCTGGAAATTCTTCTTTTGAAACTTTTTCTTTAGTTTTTATCTCTACTTTTTTGATTGCGGGAATTTCTTTTTCTTTAAAAATAGGGATTAAAAACCTTTTAAAGTAAGAAGGTTGTGAATTTTCTTTTTTTCCTTTTGAAAACAAAAAGAATAAAAATAAGGACAATAATACAAAACTTAGAGAGAAGATTTTAGAAAGAATAGGACCAAAAAGAAAAACTGCTCCTTTGTCTATTTTCCCCCCAAAAAAACCTTCCCCAAAAAACCAAGAAATTCCAAATAAAAAAAGAAAAAAATTCAAAAGAATAAAAATTTCTTTTTTTTTGTACTTTGAAAATAAAATCGTAAACAAAACCAAAAAACAAAGAGGACCTAAAAAATAATGAGCTTTTCCAAAAAGAAAAAAAGTAATCTTTAAAACAAAAGCTCCAAATTTACCTGCAAGGTTAAAAGAACTTAAAGTAAAAATTAAAGTTAAAAAAAGAAAAAATAAAGGAAGAAACCATTTTTGAGAACAAATTTTAACTAAAATTTTTGAAAATTTTAAAAATACATCAAGAATACCAAAAAATGTTTTTGAAAATGATTTAAAATAATCAACTTTCTGTCTTTTTTTGTGGACATTTTTATTCTTTTTCTTCATCCTGTTTCCTATAACCCGATCCTACTGGAATAAGTTTACCCAAAATCACGTTTTCTTTCAATCCTTTAAGTTTGTCTTCTTTTCCTTCGATACTTGCCAAAATGAGTACTTTAGTAGTTTCCTGAAAAGAAGCTGCGGATAAAAACGAAGAAGTGGTTAAAGCTACCTTGGAAATTCCAAGTAAAATTTCTTTTGCTTTTGGAGGATTTTTGCCTTCTTTTTTCAATTTTTCTTTTTCCTCTAAATAAAGATCTTTTTCCACTATTTCTCCTTCCAAGAAATCTGAATCTCCTCTGTCTATAATTTTAACTCGAGAAAGCATTTGTTTTACCACGATTTCAACATGTTTATCATGAATTTGAACTCCTTGAGAAACATAAACTCTTTGAACTTCCTTGACTATTTCTCTCAAAAAATCTTCCCTGTCCAAAAGAGTAAAAAGTTTTCTGAAGTTTAAGTTTCCTTCACTCAATTTTTGTCCTTTTTTAACTTTATCGCCTTTTGAAACTAAAATTTCCAATCCGGGTAAAATTTCGTATTCAAACATTTTTCCTGTTTTTTCGTCCTTTATTTCAATTTTTCTTTCTTCAATCTCCACTACTCTCCCATCTACTTCAGAAACTTGAACTTCTACTTTTGGATCTCGATTTTCGAAAATTTCTTCAACCCTAGGAATACCTGTGGTAATGTCTGCTTCACCAAAAACTCCTCCGTAGTGAAAAGTTCTCATGGTCAATTGAGTTCCAGGTTCTCCAATAGCTTGGGCAGCTAAAATTCCTACCGCGGTTCCTTCTTCTACTTCTTTCAAATCTGACAAATTCAATCCATAACATTTTTGACAAACTCCATATTTTGTTTTACAGGTTAAAGGACTTCTTATTCTTATTTTTTCTATTTCTTCTTTCTCTATTTCTAAAGCTTTATAATAATCGATCATTTCTCCTTTCTTTAGGATTACTTTTCCCGTTTTTGTTTTAACATCTTCTAAAGTAACTCTTCCTAAAATTTTAAAGAAAAACTTTTGTCCGATTTCTTCGGCATCTTTTCTAAAAATTTCTATTCCCTTTTGATCTTTGCAATCTTTCTCCCTCACAATCACTTCGTGAACCACATCCACTAACCTTCTTGTTAAATAACCTGCGCTGGAAGTTCTCAAAGCTTTGTCAGTTTGTCCTTTTCTTGCACCGTGAGTAGAAATGAAATATTCCAAAACTGAAAGACCTTCATAATAAGAATTTTTGATCAAAAGCTCTATTATCTCTCCTAAAGGATTGGTAACCAATCCCTTTAAAGCCAAAATTTGAGATACTTGTTTGAAAGAACCTCGAGCTCCTGCAGAAACCATTCTAAAAATTGAATTTTCTTTGGGAAGAGCTGAAGCAAGAGAATTTTCAATTTCCCTAATTGCTGGCAAGAAAATTTCGATTTTCTTCAAAAGTTTTTCTCTTTTTGTCAACAACCCTTTTTCATATTCTTCTTCTATCTCTTTTACTTTTTTATTTACTTCTTTTAAAATCTCTTTCTTTTTTGGAGGAGTAATCAATTCATCTAAAGCAAAAGTAGTTCCAGATACGGTTGCGAATTCAAAACCTAATTTTTTTATTTTTTCTATGGCTTCATAAACCTTATCTAAAGGATAATTTAAGTAAAGCTCTAAAACTAAATTTTCTAAATCTTTAATTTTAATTTGTTTATTTTGAAAAGGAAAGTCTTTAGGTAAAACAGAATTAAAAATTATTCTTCCTGGTGTCGTTTCTAAAAATTCATTATTTTCTTGATAAACTTTTATTTTTGCCCTCAAATCTACCTTTCCTAATTCCCAAGCTAAAATCGCTTCCTCAAAAGAACTAAAAATTTTTCCTTCGCCCTTCGCTCCTTCTATAATTTCAGTTAAATAATAGCATCCCAAAACAATATCCTGATAAAGAGTAAGTATGGGCAATCCTGAAGCAGGTTTTAATAAATTTTTCTTTGAAATCATAAAATTCTTTGCTTCTTCTTGAGCTTCTTTGGTAATGGGTAAAAATACTCCCATTTGGTCTCCGTCAAAATCTGCGTTATATCCTTTACATATTAAAGGAGGAATAGCAATTGCTTTTCCTTCAATTAAAACCGGATAGAAAGCTTGAATATTCAATTTGTGGAGGGTAGGAGCACGATTAAGTAAAACTACCTTTTCTTTTATCACCTCATCTAAACATTCCCAAACTTCTTCTTCTTGAAGTTCTATTAATTCTTGAGCCGCTCTTAAATTTGGAGCTAAATTCTTTTCTAAAATTTTTCTTAATACAAAAGGCCTAAAAATTTCCAAAGCTAAAGTTTTTGGAAGACCCACTTGGTCGATTTTTAGATTAGGGTCGACTACAATGACTGACCTTCCAGAATAATCTACTCTCTTTCCTAAAAGATTTTGTCTAAACCTTCCTTCTTTTCCTCTTAATAAATCTGCTAAAGATTTCAAAAGTCTTCTCCCGCCAGTGCTTGCTCTTGTAGTAACAGATTTTCTCATTCCGTTATCTAAAAGGGCGTCGACTGCCTCTTGAAGCAATCTTTTTTCGTTTCTTACAATAATTTCTGGGGCGCCAATCTCGAGCATGTATTTTAGTCTGTTGTTTCTATGAATTACTCTTCTGTATAAATCATTCAAATCAGAGGAAGCGAATCTTCCTCCTTCAATCTGAACTACTGGTCTTAATTCAGGAGGCAGAACTGGCAACATTGTTAAAAACATCCATTCTGGTCTAATTTTTGTTTTTTCCATTTTTTTGAAAAGTCTTAATCTCACAAAAATCTCTTTTTTTACCTCTTCCTTTCCTTCAAAACTTTCAATTTCTTTTTCCATTTTCTTAATTTCTTCTTTTAAATCGATTTTTTCAAAAATTTCTCTTAAAGCTTCGGCCCCTGTTCCTACTTTAAAGAAATTTCCGTACTTTGAAATTATATTTCTCAATTTTGTTTCTGAAATGATTTTTAATGGTACGATTTCTAAAACTTCCTTTTTTTGCGTTTCTTTTTCTTTTTTTAGAGTTTCTTCTTTTACTTTTTTTTCCTCTGGGTTTTCAATGTTTGAAATTTTTTCTAATTTTTTTTCAAATTCCTTTTCAATTTTTTCTAAAATATTTTTTTTCTTTTGTTCATCAACGTCGATCACAATATAACTTACAAAATAAACCACTTTTTCTATCTCCTCTCTTGGTTTTCTTAAAATCATTCCAATTATAGAAGGCATCCCTCTTAAATACCAAATATGAGATACTGGTACTGTCAATTTTATATGGCCCATTCTTTCTCTTCTTACCGCAGAGCTTGTCACCTCTACTCCGCATCTATCGCAAACTATTCCTTTGTATTTTACTCCTTTGTATTTCCCACAATAGCACTGATAATTTTTTTCAGGACCAAAAATTTTTTCACAAAAGAGTCCATCTCTCTCTGCTCTTTGAGTTCGATAATTTATCGTCTCTGGTTTTTTTACTTCTCCATAACTCCATTTTAAAATTTCTTCTGGAGAAGCCAGTCTTATTCGAATTGCTTTAATATCTTCAACTTTTATTTTTGATAAAGATAACTCTTTTTGTTTTGTATTTCTCATTTTTCCTTTTTATCGGTTTTTATTTCAATTGCCAAACCTAAAGCTTTCAATTCAGAAACTAAAAGTAAAAAGGAAGCAGGAATGTTTGGAGGTTTTATTTCTTCTCCTTTCAAAATTGCCTCATAAACTTGATTTCTTCCAAAAACATCGTCTGATTTAAATGTTAACATCTCTTGCAATGTGTGAGCTGCTCCAAAAGCTTCCAAAGCCCAAACCTCCATTTCTCCAAACCTTTGTCCTCCAAACCTTGCCTTTCCTCCTAAAGGTTGTTGAGTAATCAAGGAATAAGGACCGACCGACCTTGCGTGAATCTTATCTGCAACCATATGATTTAGCTTCATCACATACATTTGACCCACTAAAACTTTTTGAGAAAAAGGCAATCCTGTTTTTCCATCGTAAAGCTTGAACCTTCCGGTATAATTTAAACTTTTTTCAAAGCCTTCTTTCTTTAATTTTTCAATAATTTCTTGAACACTCATTCCGCAAAATGGGGGAAAAATTCCGTAAAAATTTTCTTTTTTTGCTACAAAACCAAAAACTGTTTCTAAAATTTGGCCCAAATTCATTCTCGAAATTACTCCGATTGGGGAAAGCACTAAATCCACTGGAGTTCCATCTTCCAAAAATGGCATATCTTCTATTGGTAAAATTTTTGATACTACTCCTTTGTTTCCGTGCCTTCCTGCAATTTTGTCTCCGGGTTCCAATTTTCTCAATTCTGCAATTTCAACTTCGATTTTTTCTATTACTCCTGGTTCAAGTTTGTGGCCCTCTTTCCTAGAAAATTTCTTTATCCTTTTCACTATTCCCTGTTTTTGATATTCCATTCTTAATGAAGAATCTTTTACATCTTTTAATTTTTCACCAAAAACTTCCATCAATAATTTTTCTTCAGGGGTCAATTCCTTCTCTCCTTTTGGAGAAATTTTTCCTACTAAAATATCCCTGGGAAAAACAAAAGCTCCTTCTCTTACAATTCCTTCTTCGTCTAAATTTTTTAACCATTTTTCGCTCACTCCAGGAATATCAGCTGTTACTACCTCAGGCCCAATTTTTGTTTCCCTTATATTGCATTCAAAATTTTCAATGTAAATTGAAGTAAAAACATCTTCCCTTACTAATCTTTCTGAAGCAATAATTGCATCTTCAAAATTTCCTTCTCTGAAAGGCAAAAATGCTACCAAAATGTTTTTTCCCAAAGCCAAAAATCCATCTTTTGTTCCTCCTCCATCTGTCAAAGGTTCTCCTTTCTTTACTTTTTGTCCTTTTTTTACTCTAGGCCTTTGATCAAAACAAGTCATTTGATTAGTTCTTTCAAATCTTTTCAATTCAAAAACTCTTTTTTTACCGTTTTTTCCAACAAAAACAATTTTTTCTCCATCAACTTCCTTTATTTCTCCATCTTCAGGAGCCAAAATTATTCTTCCTGAATCTTCTGCCACTTTCTTTTCCATCCCCGTCATAATTAAAGGAATATCAGGATCAATTAAAGGTACGGCCTGTCGTTGCATATTAGATCCCATCAAAGCTCTGTTTGCATCGTCGTTTTGCAAAAAAGGAATCAAACTCGAAGAAACAGAAAGAATTTGAAAATCAGAGGCATCAATGTATTCTACTTCTTCTTTTTTCAACAGTGTAGGTTCACCATTTGCTCTTCCTTCAACTAATCCTTCTAAAATTTCTCCATCTTTTCCAATTCTTATTACTCCAGAAGCAATTTTTGCTTTTTCCTCTTCGAAAGCATTTAAATAAACAATTTCTTTTTGTACTTTTCCGTTTTTTACTTTAAAATAGGGAGTTTCAAGAAAACCGAAGGGATTAATTTTTGCAAAAATCGCCAAATGGGTATTAATCCCTACATTTTGCCCCTCTGGAGTTTGAATAGGACAAATTTTTCCATAGTGACTAGGTTGAACATCTCTTACTTCAAACCCAGCTCTTTTTTTCTCTAGCCCTCCTGGTCCTGCTGCAGTCGCTCTCCTTTTGTGTTCTATTTCTGATAAAGGGTTTTCTTGGTCTATGAATTGTGAAATTTGTCCTGAAGTGAAAAATTCTTCTATTACCGCCATCATCGGTCTTGGGTTAATTAATTGCATTGGAGTTAAATTTTCTGGTGGCAGAGTAGACATTCTATCTTTTACCATTCTTTCAATTCTCATTAAACCCACTCTCATTCTATCTAATAAAATTTCAGTAAAAGGTCTCACTCTTCTATTTCCCAAATGATCAATTTGATCTGGTAAAGCATAAGAATCGTTATTTTTTCTTATTAATTCTCTTAAAACAAAAATTACATCTTCTTTTTTCAAAACTCTATCTTCTGGAAAATACTCTTTTTTTTCTTCTCCCCCAAATCTTTGAACAAACCTCCATCTTCCAACTTCGCCCAAATCATATCTTTCAAAATTGAAAAACAAATTTTCAAAATAATCCTTGGCAATATCAAAAGTAACTATTCCCCCTGGTTTTAATTTTTGATAAATTTCTACTAAAGCTTCTGATTGAGTTTTTGTATTGTCTCTTTTTAAGGTTTCTTTTATAAAATCGATTTCTCCATTGTTCACGTCTTTAAAAATTTCTTTAATCTCTTCATCGCTTTCGATTCCCAAGGCTCTCAAAAATGTAGTCATTAAAACTTTCTTTCTTCTATCAATTTTTGTGGAAATAAACCCTGAATATTCTGTATCAAATTCCAACCAAGCTCCCCTGTGAGGGATTATTTTTGCCCCAAAGAAGTTTTTACCTGGAATTTTTTCTGAAACAAAATACGGGCCTGGGGCCCTAATCATTTGAAAAATACAACCTCTTTCAATTCCGTTAATAACAAAAGAAGCTCTTTCTGTCAAAAGAGGTAAGTTTGCCAAAAGTACCTCTTGCTCTATTTCTTTTTCGTTTTTTTTGTCAATTAGTTTTACTTTTACATATAAAGGAGCAAAAAAGCTATCGTTTGCTTCTTTTGCTTCATAATCTGTAGCATACTTTGGTTTTCCAAGTTTGTAATCTAAAAACCAAAGCTCAAATTTTTCTTTTGTGTAATCTAAAATGGGAGAAGATTCTCTCAAAAGCTTTTTCAAATCAAAATTCAAAAACCTTTCCCAAGCTTCTTTTTGCAATTGCAACAAATAAGGAGGATCTAATTTAATTTCTCTTTTTCCAAAATAAAGCAGTTTCATAAAATAAAAAATGACTTAAAAATTTAAAAGATAGATTTTTATTAAAAACTCACAAATTTTCAGGTCTAATTTTAACTTATTCTTAAGTAATTTGTCAAATCTTTATTTGTGGAAAACCTGTGAAAAACAACAAAACCTTGGGGCAGGAAAATCCCTACCCCAATTCTTTGCTTAAGATAAAAATTATTTACATTTTGAAGTAGCAGCATTACAAGGATTAGAGGATGTAGCTACAACATTTCCGTCGCTGTCTATACATAAATAATCCCCTGCCTTTGCAACTAAGGCAGCACTTATACAATAATCATTACCTGAAGCGTAACAATTAAGGTTTAACGTTCCTCCTTGTTGGGTTTTAATATCGTTGCTGAGTGTACTCAATTGAGTGCCATAAGTACCATGAGATGTATTTAAGTCATTGTTACTTGAATTACATAATCCATCATAACTTCCTGTGTCGCTCATTATCATTCCCGCGATATTTCTTACTTGCTGCATATCTGCTTGAATTCTGCTGTCTTTTCCTTTTTTCAAGGCTCCAGTCAAGCTCACCAAAACAATCCCTGCCAAAATTCCAATAATCGCAATAACAATTAACAATTCAATTAAGGTAAAAGCTTTTTTCATTAATTTTAAAATCTTTTTTTAAAATCTTTAAATTTTTATTCGACCTTTATTATGGACAGATTCCGCTGTTTAAATTTTGGTCTGTATTGTAAGTTTTTATATCTCCACTCGTGTCCATGCAAATATACTTGCCACTCGCTAATTTCGCAAATATAGCAACGCCATTTGATGTAGCACAAATTTTAGGATTTGTTCCACCATTTTGGGTGCTAATATCTTGGCATAATTTTTGCACGCCAGAAGGAGTGTCAGCGCAAGTGGTCACTTGATTTCCGTTTGAGCCTGCAAATCCTTTATAATCAAAATTATTAGTATTAGCCCATGTCTCCGCCAAATTCCTCAATTGCTGAACGCTCCCTTGAATTCTTGAATCTTTAGCTTGATTTCTTGCAGGTCCTACAGAAACTAAGACTGCGGTTGCCAAAATTCCAATAATTGCAATGACAACTAACATTTCAACTAAAGTAAAAGCTTTTTTCATTTTTTATTTTTGTTTTTGCGACCTTTAAATTTTTGTAATTGTCTGATAAAAAGGTAAAATTACCGCTGCTATAAAAAATCCCACTCCTATTGCTACCAATATTATAAGCAAGGGTTCAAAAATTTTCAAGAAGTAATCAAGCTTTCTCTCAATTTCTTTTTGAGAAAATTCTGAAAATTTTTTTAAACTCTCAACTAAGGTTCCGGATTTTTCTCCTGCTTGTACCAATTGAATAAAAAATGGTGTAAAAAATTTTGGTCTCGAAGATAAAGCAAAAGAAAAAGGAACTCCTTTTTTAATTTCTTCTTTTATTTCTAAGATTTCTTTTTTATAAACTTCGTTTCCAACCAAATCTGCGCTATTTTCTAAAGCATCCACCAAATGAAGCCCTGCAGACAAAAGAGAATAAAGAGATTGAGAAAATCTTGAAAGATAAGTTTCTTTTAAAAAAGAAGAAATTAAAGGAATTTTGAGAAAGTTTTTTTGGAAGAATTCTTGAGTTTCTTTTCTTTTTAAAAGATAAGGTATTGAAACCAAACCAAAAATCAACAATACTAAAATTATTATAGAAAAATGAGCTAAAAAAAAGACTACTTTTGTCATTAAAGGAAGCTCAACTCCCCTTTCAAGAAAAATTGGTTTTAGTTTTGGAAAAACAAAAAATGCCATAAAAAAAAGAACAAATAAAGCCATAAAGATAACTAGTAAGGGATAAATCATTCCTCCTATTAATTGTCTTTTAAAATTGTACTGTCTTTCTAAAAAATCTGCCAAAGATTCCAAGGTTTGCCCTAATTTTCCAGAAATTTCTCCGCATTTTATCTGATTGGTATAAAAAGAAGAAAAAACTTGAGGGTACTTTGAAAGAGCCTTTGAAAGTGGCATTCCTCCTTCAACAGCATCTGTGATTTCTTGAAGGATATTTCTAAAAAAAATTTTTTTCGTTTGAATTGTAATCGCATCTAAAGCTTCGAGCAAAGGAACTCCTGCGTTAACTAAAGTAGAAAGAGATCTTGTAAAAAAAATGAGATCTCTTTCTGAAATTTTTTGAAAAAGAAAAAATTTCTCCCAAAAAGATGGTTTTATTTCTTCTACAGAAATTATATAAAGCCCGATACTTTGAAGCAATCTTAAAGCATTTTCTTTTGTAGAAGCTTCGATTATTCCTGCTCTTAACTCTCCTGTTTTTGTTCTTGCTCTGTATTCAAACTTCATTTTATTAAAAATTTTAACTCAGAAGGATTCGAACTAAAAGCGCTAGCGGTTTCAATGTTAATTTCTCCTTTCTTTATCAATTCTACCAAATATCTGTTCAAAGAAATCATACCCATTTCTTGTGAATTTTCGATCACAATCGGAATTTCATGAATTTTTCCTTCTCGAATCAAATTTGCAACCGCAAGAGTATTAATCAAAATTTCGCAAGCAGGAATCAATCCCCCTTTTGTTCTTTTAATCAACCTTTGAGAAACAATGCCTAAGAGTGAACTTGAAAGCTGACTTTTAATTTGAGGTTGTTGATTTGCAGGAAAAGAATCGATAATTCTGTGAATAGTTTGGGCAGCAGAATTTGTATGCAGTGTCGAAAAAACCAAATGCCCAGTTTCAGCTGCAGTAATTGCCATTGAAATTGATTCTGGGTCTCTCATTTCTCCTACCATAATCACGTCAGGGTCTTGTCTTAAAGCATGTTTTAAAGCTTCGTAAAAGCTTTCGGTATCAGTTCCTACTTCTCTTTGTTCTACAATTGCCTTTTTCCCTTCAAAAACGTATTCTATTGGATCTTCAATGGTAATAATGTGACAATTTCTTGTTTGATTTATTTCTTCTATTAAAGCGGCCAAAGTAGTAGATTTTCCGTGAGAAGAAGGTCCACAAATTAAAACTAAACCTTGTTGAGATTGAGCGAAAAAATGAAGTTTTGAAGGTAAATTTAATTCTTCAATACTTTTTATTTCTTTTGGTAAAATTCTTAAAGCCAGAGAAATTTTTCCTTTTTGAAAAAAAGCGTTGGCTCTAAATCTGTAATTTTCAAACTCAAAAGAAAAATCAATCTCTAATTCTTTTAATAATTTTTCTCTTTGTTTTGGCGACAAAATCGCAAAAACTAATTCTTTTGTATCTTCTTCTGTCAATTTTTTTTCTTTTTCTAAAGGGACCAACTCTCTTTCAATCCTTAATGTAGGAAAATACCCTGCAACCAAATGCAAGTCGCTTGCTTTTTGTTCAATCGCAATTTTCAAAAGTTTCTTTATCCAATTTGAATAATCCATAATCATTTTTCTAAAATTTCTTTTATTTTTTCAACAAACTCTTTTAAAGAAAATTTAACTTTGACAATAAAATCTACAGCCCCCAATTCAAAAGCTCTTTCTATGTCGCTTTTTGATCCCAAATTAGATACTATTGCCACTTTCTGCCCAGGAAAATCTTTTTTAATTTTTTTTAAAATTTCAAACCCGTTCATTTTTGGTAAAACTAAATCCAAAAGCAAAAGGTCAAAGTTTTCTTCTTTCAATTTTTGAAAACACTCTGTAGCATCCTTTGTTTTTTCAACCAAAAACCCTTCTTTTTTTAATTTTTCTGAATAAATTTCCGTCAAAAATGGGTCATCCTCAACAATCAAAATTTTTTTCATTTTAAGTTTCTTTTAAAACTTCTTCTATTGTCGTTTCTCCTGCCAAAACTTTCAAAATCCCATCTTCTCTCAAAGTAATCATTCCTTTTTTTCTTGCAATTTCAAAAATTTCTTTTTCTGTAGGTTTTTTTAGTATTATACTCCTTAACTCATCATCAATTTCTAAAACTTCAAAAATTCCCGTCCTATCTATAAAACCTTGAAAATTACATTCTTTACATCCTTTTGGCTCAAAAATTTCAATTTCTTTTTCAATTTTTATTTCTTTTTTAATTTCCTCTGGAAGGTTCTCTAAGGTATTAATAATTAATTCTTTAACTTTCTCTGGAGCTTTTACTTTTTCTTTGCATTTTGGACACAATAACCTCACCAATCTTTGAGAAACAACCAAAATCAAGCTTGAAGAAATCAAAAAAGGTTCAATTCCAAGGTCGATCAATCTCAAAATCGCAGAAGGAGCATTGTTTGTGTGCAAAGTAGAAAGCATCAAATGGCCTGTCAAAGCTGCGTGAACTGCTAATTCTGCAGTCTCTTTGTCTCTGATTTCACCAACTAAAATTATATCTGGATCTTGTCTTAAAATGTGACGCAAACCTGTAGCAAAAGTGTAACCTATTTCTGGCCTAATTTGAGATTGATTTATACCCTCGATTAAATATTCCACCGGGTCCTCAAGCGTAACAATATTCGTTTCCTCTTTGTTCAATTTCTGTAATATTGCGTAAAGAGTGGTAGTTTTCCCACAACTTGTGGGACCTGTAATCAAAATCATTCCGTAAGGTTTTTGGATTGCTTTTTGGAAAATTTCAAAGTTTTTTCCTTTCAGTCCAAGTTCTTCCAGTTTTCTTAACCCTTTTTTAGGATCCAAAATTCTCAAAACTACTTTTTCGCCAAAGGTAGTAGGAAAAGTAGAAACTCTCAAATCAATTTTCCTTCCTTCAAAGAAAAAAGAAAATCTTCCGTCTTGAGGAATTCTTGTTTCGTCTATTCTTAAATTTGCCAAAATTTTTATTCTCGCTACCAAAGCAGAATGAATTTGAATTGGGAAAGTTAAAGTTTTTGTTAGTTTTCCTAAAATTCGAAACCTTACAATACTTTCTTTTGGTAAAGGTTCCAAATGAATATCTGAAGCAGAACCTTCGATTGCATATTTTAAGATAGTATCGATTGCTTTTACTACCGGAGGAGCTTCGGTCAACCTTCCAGCTTCTACCACCGAAAGTTCAGGAATAATTCCTCCTACTTCTTTTTTTATCGTTTCTACTACCTTAACTAATTCTTTTTTTGCCTCCTCGTATTCTTTTAACAATTCTTTAAAATTTGAAAGCGAAATTAACACTACATCAAAACTTAATTTTTTTTGTTTTTCCAAAAATTTTAAAACTTCTTTTACTTGAAAATCTTCTGGAAAAACCGCCCCAATTTGAATTTTTTCTCCAATTTTTTTTAAAGGCACAATTTTATAATGTTCTGCAGTCTCTTTTGGGAAAATATCTAAAAGTTTTTCATCAATTTCTTCTCGATCTACTTTCAAATAAGGAATGTTTAAAATTTTAGCTTTAATTGAAAATAACTCTTCTTCTGAAACTAAATTTTTTTCTATCAAAAGTTCTTCTAATCTTTTTTCAGAAGTTCTTGCTTCAATTTGTAATTCAGCGGCTTTTTTTCTATCTATTATATTTCTGTTTATTAATTCTCTTAAAATTTCAAACATACTCTAAAATAAACTTTCTCCTAGCTCTTCTTGAGAAGGTAAATTTAATTTTTCAAAAGGAGAGAAGTTTTTCCAAAAATTTTTCCAACTTTCTTCTTCTAATACGTAAGTTTGAATTTGAATTTGAGGTTGTGAAATCGTTGGAACTGACGGAGAAATAAAAACAGTTTTTATCAAAAAGAAAAAGAAAACAATAAAAATTACTAATCCTAAAATAGCACTCAACAAATTTTCTTCTTTCTTTTTTTCAAAAGTTTCAAACTCCATAAATTTTTAATAATGATAAACTTCTGTTAACATTTTAATTTCAAAATTTTCTTTTGAAGGCGATATTTCAATTTTTTTCACTTTAAAATGTCTTTGGGAAAATTCAAGGTCCTTCAAAAAACCTCGAAAGCCATTGTAATTTCCGATAACAGAAAAAGAAATTTCAAGCTGTTTTAAAGAAAAAGGAGAGGTCAAAGTACCTTGGGTCTCTGGTTGAATTTCTGGTAAAGTTTCGCTTTTCTTTTTCTCAGAAAAAGAAATTTTTGAAGAAAGCGCCAAACCGTGAGCTGTTGCTTTTTGACTCAAAAATGACAATATATCTGAGTAATCTGGTTTTTCAGGAAGGGCGGTTTGAATTAAAGAATAAATTTCGTTTTTGCTTAAATTTTCGTAGGTTTCTTTTATTTTTTGAATATATTTTTCTTTAACTTCCATTTCTTGTTTTAAAGATAAAACTTCTGCCTTCAAAGGTTTTACTCTTTGTGAAAAAAGCGAAAGAGTGTAAATACCCAAAAATGAAATTAAAATTAACAAAACTAAAAATACAATTTCTTCTTGCTTCATTTTATTAAATCTTCTTTAAAAGAAAAAGAAAAATTGAATTTAACCTTTCCTTCTTTCTCCAAGCTCACTTCTGACACTGAAAAATTCTTAATTTCTGGTAAACTCTCAAAAACTTTCAATTGTTTCGCTACAGAAAGATAATCTGGGCCTTCAGCTGAAATTTTTGCGTTTTTTTGCTCAAAATCAAACTCTGCTGAGTTAATCCTTATTCCCTTCAACTTATTTTTTTCTAAAAAATCAAAAAGTTTTTGAACAAGATATTTCTCTTTTCCGATTTTCTCTGCATCCCTCAATTGAGTCTGAATTAAACCAATTTTTTGTTCTAATTCTCTAATTTCCTTTGTCTTTGTTGCTTCTATTCTTTCTTGATATTCTTTTTTCTTTTTCTCTAAACTTTTTTGACTAACGAATAAAAACAAAAATGAAAAAATCAAAATTAGAAAAGTTGCAAAAAATAGAAAACTTAAAATTTTTTGTGTTCTTAATCCTTCTTCAAATTTCTCTTCCATAAATTTTATTTTTCAAAAACTTTTAAAGCAGAACCTATAGCTACTGAAAACAAAACTGCATCCTCTAACTCAATTTTATCTAAAAAATGGTGCGGTGTCAAAATTTTCAAAAAAGGATTACCAGCCACTACTTCGATTTTAAAAGATTTTTGAAAAAATTGCAACAATCCTGGCATTGCTACCCCACCTCCACAAAGAATTATTTTCTTAATATCTTTTTTTTCTCTTCTTTGAAACTCATCAAAAATTTTTTCACAATCTTGGTAAACTTTTTGTAAATAAGGCAACAAAACTTTTGTCAAAGGATTCTCGGGTTCTTTAACTCCGTATTCTTTTTTTATTTCTTCTGCATCCTCTATACCTATTCCAAAATTTTTACTGATTTTGTTGTTAAGAATATTTCCTCCAAAATCGATGCTAAAATTGAATTTTAAATTTTTATCTTCAACAATAGAACAGCAAATACTTTTTGCTCCAAAATCCAAAATAGCTACCACTCCTTCTTCACCAAAAATTCTACTCAAGCTTATCATTTCAGGTTCCAAAGTAAACTCTTTTATCTTTAAATTTTGAGCAATTAATTTATATTGATGAGTAACTTCTTTTGGAAGAGCAATTAAAATCACTTTATAACCTGTATCAGAATCTCCAATAATTTTCCAGGTAAAATCAACTTCAGTAATTCCAACGGGGAGGTGTCTTCTCGCCTCTGTCTTTACTACTAAAGGAATTTCTTCTTTTTTTATTTTTGGAATTTCAAAACTTGAAAAAAAAGAAACAAAATCTGGCAAAGAAAAACAAACGTTTTCCAATTTTATTCCCGTTTCTTCAGACAAAATTCTTAAAGCTTTTTCTACTTCATCAACAGAAATTAAAAAAGTATCTCTTTCAAAAGTTCTAAAACCTGATTTAGAAAGAGCTAAAGCAGGAATTAATCCAAAATTTTCCAAAACAAAACCCTCTTTCGATTTTTTTATTTGAGCTATTTTTATGGAAAAAGTACCAATATCAATTCCCACTCCTCGGTTTTTCTCGAAAAATGAAAATCTCATTTTATTTTATGTTATCATTTTAGAAAATCTATGTCAATAAAAAATTTTCTCTTGAATTTAATTTTACCAAAATTTTGTTTTGGATGCAAAAAAGAAGGAACTTATTTGTGTGAAGATTGTTTAGCAACGATTGAAATTTTCAAAGAACACAAAAAATTTTCTCATAAAATTTTGGATGATCTTTTTGTCGCTACAGATTATAGCCACCCGATTTTAAAAAAAATGATTCTCTCTTTTAAATACGAACCTTTCGCAAAAGAGCTCGCAAAAGATTTGGCAAATTTGGTCAAAATTCATTTTTTGCTTTTGAATAAAAAATTCGATTTTTCAGATTTTATATTTTTACCTGTTCCTTTATCAAAGAGAAGGTTAAAGTGGCGAGGTTTCAATCATGCAGGAGAAATCGCAAAAGAATTGTCAGAATTTTTTGGGGCAAAAATTTTAGAGGATGTTTTAATAAAAGTGAAAGAAACAAAACCTCAGGTAAATTTGCCAGAAAAAGAAAGAAAAGAAAATTTAAAAGGAGTTTTTAAAGTAAAAAATCCGGATTTAATTTTTGGCCAAAAAATTGTTTTAGTGGACGATGTTTTTACCACAGGAACTACTCTTTCTGAAGCGGGAAAAGTTTTAAAAGAAACTGGAACAAAAAAAGTAATAGGAATGGTAATCGCGATAGCAAATCCGAAGGAAGATATGGTAAAATAAATTAGAAGATGGAAGATGGAAGATGGAAGTTAAAAAACTATGATAAAGCTTTTTAATACTTTAACAAGAAAAAAAGAAAAATTTGTGCCCCTGAAAGATAAATTTGTGAGAATGTATACCTGCGGACCGACTTGTTATTGGTTTGCCCACATTGGAAACTTAAGAACTTATATTTTTGAAGATATTTTGAAGAGAGTTTTGATTTACAATGGGTATAAAGTAAAACATGTAATGAATATTACCGATGTTGGACATTTGGTTTCAGATGAAGACGCAGGAGAAGATAAAATTATTTTAGCTTCACAGAAAGAAAAAAGAAGTCCTTTGGTGGTGGCGAGATTTTACGAAAAAGCTTTCAAAAAAGATTTAAAAAGATTGAATATTTTAGACCCTAATGTTTGGATTCGAGCTACAGAAACGATAAAAGATCAAATTGAATTAATAAAGATTTTAGAAAAAAAAGGGTTCACATACATTATTGAAGATGGAGTTTATTTTGATACTTCGAAATTAAAAAGTTATGGAAGGCTTTGGCCCAAAAAAATGGAAATTTTACCAGGAGCGAGAGTGGAAATGGTTTTAGGAAAGAAAAACCCAACCGATTTTGCGCTTTGGAAGTTTGCAAAAGAAAGAAAAGAATTAGTTTGGAATTCTCCATGGGGCAAAGGTTTTCCAGGATGGCATACAGAATGCGTGGTAATGTCGGTTAAAGAATTGGGAATTCCTTTTGATATCCATTGTGGTGGAATAGATCATGTTTTAATTCATCATACGAACGAAATCGCCCAAGCTGAAGCTGCTTTTTCAAAAATTTTAGCAAGATATTGGTTGCATGGTGAATTTTTGTTGGTTGAAGGAAAAAAGATGGCAAAATCTCTTGGGAATATTTACATTCTGGACGATTTAATTAAAAAAGGATTTAATCCTCTTTCTTATCGCTATTTATGTTTAGGAACCCATTATCGATCGAAATTAAATTTTACTTTTGAAGCTCTAAAATCGGCTCAGAATGCTTTAGAAAATTTGTATGAGAAAGTAAGGGAAATAAAATCAAAAATTAAAAATAAGAAATTAAAATTAAAGATTGAGACTCGAAACTATCAAAAAGAATTTTTAAACTTTGTCAACGACGATTTAAATGTTCCGAAAGCTCTTGCATTAATGTGGAGATTGATTGGTGATAACAAAATTGATGATCATCAAAAATATTTCCTCTTGTTGGATTTTGATAAAATTTTCGGGTTGAGGTTAGAGAAAGTGAAAAAATTAAGGATTCCAAAAGAAATAGAAAAATTGGTAAAAATTAGACAAGAATACCGAAAAAAAGGAGATTTCAAAAGAGCAGATGAAATTCGAGAGAAAATTAAAGGAATGGGTTATTGGATTGAAGATACAAAAGAAGGACCTAAAATTAAAAAAGTTTTCAATGTTTAAATTAAAAGCTCCGTTTAAAGAAACTCCAGCCCAAAAAACAGCTATTGAAAAATTAGTAAAGAATTTAAAAACTGGTCAAAAGCATCACGTCCTTTTGGGTGTGACGGGATCTGGCAAAACATACTTAATGGGGAAAGTAATCGAAAAACTGCAGAAACCAGCTTTAATTATCTCGCCAAACAAAACTCTCTGCGCCCAACTCTATCAAGAATTCAAAGAATTTTTTCCTGAAAACGCGGTTCATTTTTTCGTTTCTTACTATGATTACTACCAGCCTGAAGCTTACATTCCAGAAACTGACACTTACATTGAAAAAGACGCCAAAATTAATGAAGAAATCGATAGACTGAGACACGCTGCAGTTCAAGATGTTTTAACAAGAAATGATGCTATAGTTTGCGCTTCTGTTTCTTGTATTTATAACATCGGTTCCCCTGAAAACTATCAAAAAGTTGCCCTCGAAATTAAACCTGGAAAGAAAATAAAAAGAAAAGATTTTCTATCGCATTTAACTTCTCTAGGCTATCAAAGGAACGATTATGAATTTTTACCTTCAACCTTCAGAGTAAGGGGTAATACAGTTGACATTTTTTTGGTCACTGGAAAGGAAATTTTAAGAGTTGAATTTTTTGGCGATGAAATCGAAAGAATTTTAGTCGCAAAAAATCCTCTAACCTCTAACTTTGAGTTTCGAGTTTCGAGTTTCCTAATCTATCCTGCTCACTTTTGGGTTACTCCTCAAGACAAATTGAAAATCGCCCTCGAAAACATAAGATTAGAGCTTCAAGAAAGATTAAAAGAATTAAGAAATCAAAATAAACTTTTGGAAGCTCAAAGATTAGAGCAAAGGACAAATTATGATTTGGAAATGATTGAAGAAACTGGTTATTGTCATGGAATTGAAAATTATTCAAGACATTTGGAATTTAGAAAACCAGGTGAACCTCCTTGGACGCTATTGGATTACTTTCAAGAAAACCCTTTAGTTTTTATCGATGAATCCCATTTGACCATCCCCCAGTTAAGAGCAATGGCAATCCAAGATCGGTCGAGAAAAGAATCCCTAATCGATCACGGGTTTAGATTGCCCTCTTGCGTTGATAACAGACCTTTAAATTTTAAAGAATTTAACAAAAAAGTCAAAAAAATAGTTTATGTCTCCGCAACTCCGGGAGATTACGAAAGAAAAAAAGCGGGAAAAAAATTTATCGTAGAGCAATTAATAAGGCCTACCGGACTTCTAGAACCTACTATTGAAGTAAAACCGACAAAAAACCAAGTAAAAGACTTGATCGAAGAAATTAAAAAAAGAATTAAAAAAGAACAAAGAACTTTGGTTTTAACTTTAACAAAAAGGTTAGCAGAAGCTTTATCAGAAAAGCTAAAAGAAGAAGGAATTTCTTGTCAGTGGCTGCACTCTGAAGTGAAAACTTTAGAAAGACCGCAGATTTTAAAAGAATTGAGAGAGGGAAAATATAATGTCTTGGTGGGAATCAATCTTTTGAGAGAAGGTTTGGATTTACCAGAAGTGGCATTAATCGGAATTTTGGACGCGGACAAAGAAGGATTTTTAAGGTCAGCGACAACACTGATTCAAATTATGGGAAGAGCAGCAAGGCACCCTGAGGGGCATTGCATTTTGTACGCAGACAAAATTACAAAATCGATGGAAGAGGCAATAAAAGAAATAGAAAGAAGAAGAAAAATTCAAAAAGAATATAACAAAAAATATAGAATTGTTCCAAAACCGATCGTAAAACCTGTTAGAGAGTGGGCTTTTGCAAAAAAAGAAAAAGAAATTGAAGCCGAATTTTGGATGATAAAAGATGAAAAACTTTTGGAAAAAGAAATGAAAGAGGCGGTAAAGAATTTGGATTTTGAAAGAGCAGCCCAAATCAGAGATGTATTAATGAAACTTAGAGGCTCTCAACTTAAACGATAATTCACTTTTTTTATCTTATAAACCCTTTTCACTGGAGAAAAAATTACCACTTCATCTCCTTCTTTTTTACCCAAAAGAGCAGAACCTACTGGAGATTTAAAAGATATTTTCCCTTGAGCTGGG
>Ga0080004_1123414_pt1 | contig 25460 bp, 28 predicted proteins | sample WasSprMetagenome_FD_69207 | JGI IMG/M metagenome (GOLD analysis project Ga0080004, IMG submission 69207) | Sulfidic aquatic microbial communities from Washburn Spring, Yellowstone National Park, USA - WS (SPADES assembly) (version 2) | ecosystem: Environmental > Aquatic > Thermal springs > Hot...
TAAAGCCTTACTATCGTAGACGATTTTACCGACGAGCTCCTCCCTACGGTAGAAACGCTCCTCCAAGTCACATCTCCTCCTTAGCGGGAGGTTGCTTAGCCCCACATTCATGGCAATACTCAGCATCCAAGGGAAGCTCAACGCCGCAGTTCACACAATGCTTCACCCCGGCGGGGATGCGGGAGGGCCTATATGCCCTTAAAGCTAGGAACGCAATCGCTACTGCCAAGGCTACAAGTCCCCCTAAGATGTAAGGCGTGTAGACAGGTAAGTTCCATCCAACTGTTAGAGGGCTCGTATAGGTTGCAAACGACGATGCATTCATGACGTATGTCTCAGCTGTTGTGGAAGCTTCTATTTGAGTTTGAGTTTCCTCATAGGAATAGGTTGGAGTCGTTGAAATGGTCGCTGTAGTCGTTTCAACCCCTACATATATCTCAAAATTATAATACCAGCCAGGCTCGGTACGTTTATAGGTGCGGCTTTGGTCTATATAGTAGGGTAGGAGGTATTCGACATCTACGCTGAGCCTCCAAATGGTGGGTTCCGTGGACGCCTTTAGCTTAAAAGTATAAGTCTCCGTGCCCATGTATGGTCCAAACTTATCGGTGACCTCATCGATAGGTCGGTTGACATCCAAGTCCCATAGTCGAACCCTTATCTCGTAGGGCGAGGAATACTCTATGGTCACTTTGATCTCGAACTCCTCCCCGGGCTTTACGGATCGAGGGTAATCCACATGGGATACAATCGCCATCGTAGTCGTACCTTTAACCTTACTCGTCGTAGCGGTTGTAGTCATCTTAGTATAGGTTGTAAGCTTTGGTCCTATATGTATCGTCTTAACCAACTCGTTGTTATCCTCATTCGACTCTACGACGTCATGATCCGAGTCGACAATTGCGCGGAGCTTATGGTCGCCCTCGCTAAGAGCCCAACCGTAATACCTCACTTCCTTATTAATATCGAAGATTCCCATCCAACCATCGCCAGGTAGCATAGGTTCCTTCGCGTCAAAGGTCCATCGAATAGGGCTCTCCTTTCTTCCAATATATAGCTCAAATCTGAACATTTTCTTAACAGGGGCGTCTCCAACGTTTCTTATAATCACCTGTAACGAGAGGTCCTCACCCACATGAGGCTCCTTTGGAAACCATAATATATCCTCAACTATTAGGTCAGGCAAGCCTTCGGGCGACGCCGATGCCGGGACGGCCTGGGCCATCCATGAGAACGCTAAAAGGGACAAAGCTAAGATAATAAAACAGTTCCCGAACCTCATTCGCCATCGATAAAAATATAAAGAGAAAAACTTATAACTGTTTGCTCCTTTCAAAGTGCCATTTTAAAACCGGGCTCCACATTCATGGCAATACTCAGCATCCAACGGGTTCTCTGCACCACAGCTCGGACAGAGCTTCACCAGCCTAGCGCCTTCAGGCAGGGCAATAACGGGTGCCACCTTCTTTCTCTTAGATTTGATGTAGGGGATGGCTTCGGAGAGGCAAAGGGTGATGGCCGCTGCACCTGCCCCGGCGAAGAACGGATATGGAAGCCATGCATACCAGTAGGATAAGGGAACTTTCTCGGTTAAGGTATGGGTTTCAGTCGATGTGGTTGTGTAGATGCTGGAGAGCGTCGATGTATAGGTGGAGGTCCGGTAGAGCGTGTAGGTTTCAGAGTAGGTTAACTCAAAGTCCACGGGGTTAGGAAGTTCAAATGCTCCGTTGGAAACTCCCACGATATCTGCAAGAGATGGACGTAATTCTCCGTTCCTTACCCAGTAACCTACCATAGCCCATGTATAGAAACGGGTTCTATCATCAATTTGTCTCATTGGAACAGTTATATGAAGGAGTTGGTCACCATTTTCTAACTCATATTGAAGCTTGAGGCTTTTCTGTGAATTTCGCAACTCACACCCGTTGGAATCGAAACCGACGATATACTCGCTAGATAGATCGCCATCGAAGTCGAAACATATTGCATAAAACCAATTATATCTATTTATCTTGCCGCGACTCAGGGACAGGTATATTTGGAGTCGATCACCATCCTTCTCTAAGATGAGGGAATCGATGTCCTGTGAGGCATAGCTATCGCTCGGATCATCCGTGAAAACATACCTCGTCTTCGTATGCTCCTCGATCGTATAGGAGGTTGAAACCGAAGACCGTTGCTCGGTCCAACTCGTAACCGTTGGATAAGGCTTCTCCTCCTCAACCGTGTAGACGTGAGATGAAAGCGGAACGAATATGGTGGTGAAGGCGATGGCGGCGAGGATCATCGCGGAGGCGAAGAGGATCCGCTTAACCCTTGCAGGGTTCAAAGTTCACCGAAGAAAATATGGAAGAAACAAGTTTTAAGGCTTTTCCCTAACTTAAGCCTAATCCAAGCCTTCTTCTCCCCTTTCTTCCCACCCTCGAAGCGGGAGGATTGAAGCTCAAGGCTGGCCAGAGATCATATGCAATCTAATCCGAAACGGTTCCACGCCTTCATTTAGATAAGTCAGAGGATTCCATTAACGGAGGCTTCGGCATATCTATCTCTGGAATAAACTACGGTATGGATATGATAGTTGGCTTAAAGTATTAGGTTCTATAGGGTTTGGGTTGTAACGGTCCAGGTTCCTAATAACCCGTTCATTCTTGGACTGGAATGCCTTATATACCCCCCTTTATTACATCACTTACAATCTTCCAGAGGATTCCTCTGTTAAAGATCCCGGTAAGGTTCGACCTCCCTAGGTCCATCAGCTTTAAATTAAACCCTTCTTCTAATAAGGCCAAGAAAGGAACGGTGTAGTGAGTAAGTCCTACGTTGTAGGGGGGTCGGGACTTGAGTAAGAGGGAGAAGCGGCGTAGGCGGGAGGCTCCCATGCCCGCGGCCAGCGCGGGGCTCCTCAGGTTCTTCGAGGAGGAGACTGAGGGCATAAAGGTTCGGCCTGAGATGCTCCTGATAATGGCCGTAGGGCTCATAGCCTTAAGTATAGTGGCATACCTGATCCGCTGAGGATCAGGCATGGATAGGAAGATACGTCGACGCTGCTAATCGGCCGGTTATACGTACTCCCATAGGTTTCTCTGGGTGATTAACGGTATAGGCTTTGAGTCTACTCCGCGCTTCCTGACGTGTTCGGAGAACTCCTCGGCGAAGCCCGTGAATACGTATACGCGCCTCGCGCCAGTGTCCTCGACGTATCTGCTGAGCTGGTTGAAGTCCGCATGTCCGCTGAGGGGGAAGCCCGCCACGTTCGGGTCCCTCATCTTCAGGGCCCATCCCGTAGCCCTGGCCTCGGAGAATTCGCCGGGATAACGGCTCCTCCGGCTGGTCACATATATGAAGGGCCTAGCCCTATCATGGGGCTCTTCCCGGGAGGATTCCCAGCTCAGCTTCAGTCCGCCGCTGCTGCACGCATAGTTTACCCTGTCTATTCTAGGGTCTACGACTACGGGAACCCTGGTGTACTCGTTGAAGAGCTTAACTATCTCCTGGGCCTTGCCTGCGGCGTAGACCCTGAAGCACGGGATCCTCCCTTTCTTTACCTCCTCCAACGTCCATTTCACGATCTCCGAGTATATGACGCTCCTGGATGGGAAGCTGTAGATGGGGGAGCCGTAGGTGGCCTCCATGACGAGTACGTCGCATTCCCTGGGCTCCGCAGCCTCTACTATGAGGCTGTCCACGTAGTTCATATCCCCCGTGTAGAGTATAACCGCCTCGGGGGTCTTTATCCTGAACTGGACTGCGCCTATCATGTGACCTGAGTTTAAAGCCTCCACCTCTAAGTCGCCGATCCTCATGGATGAGTTAAGCGGGATTTCCCTGAAATTTTCAATGTTCCGGCCGGTTAAGGCCTCGAAGATCCTCCTCGTCTCAGCCGTCGAAACCTTCAGGTTAGGCGAGTTGAACCCTTGGGTGTGATCCGCGTGGGCATGGGATATCAGCGCCACCGCATCCCTTGGGAGGCGGGAGGTCGTAGGGTCCACTATCAGCCTAGCCTCCTCGGTCTGGACGTGTAAGCCGTTAAGCCAGCCTATCCTCACGGGGCTCCGCATCAGGGATCTCCCTTTAAGCCGAAACCATCCGGCATGGATAAATTCTTAACCATTAAAGGGATTAGACCGGATAGATTACTTATTTAAATAGGGGGTTCAACAGTTATATAAGCCGTTACCGGAAAGGCTGGTATTAAGCCTTGAAGCTGGATAAGCTGGACCTGAATATACTGCGGATAATCCAGGAGAACTGTAAGCTGAGCGCCAGGGAGATGGCCTCCCAACTAGACGTACCCATAACCACGGTGTACAGCAGGATAAAGAGGATGGAGGATTCCGGCCTGATAAAGGGTTATAGGGCCCTCCTCGACCCTAAGAAAGTTGGGAGGGGCGCCACGGCCTTCATCCTAGCCTCCGTAGCCTACACGGATCCCAGGCGCTCCGACATAATCTCCCAGAGGGAGGTGGCGGAGAAGGTATCCAGGTTCCCTGAGGTGCAGGAGGTCCATATAATATCGGGGGACTGGGATCTACTCATCAAGGTCAGGGTCGAGGACGTGGACATGGTTGGAAGCTTCGTAGTGGACAAGCTTAGAACCGTCGAAGGCATCGAGAAGACCCTCACCTGCATGGTATTCAACACGCTTAAAGAGGAAACCTCTATAAACCTATGATCACGGCCGTAGACTTATAAGATCCTATAGAGGCCTGGCGCCGGAGGATAAGGGATCCACCGGTGAAGCTGAACTGTCCCTTCACTCCGTTTAAGCCTACCTCAAAGGTATGGTATTATCGTCTGTGGGTAACGTTTTATAAGGGTGCTCTCGAGCTCCGACCTAAGCTTCAGGTCTAACTCCCTACTCCTCTGGGATATAAGCCCTATAGGCCGCGTATAATGTATTAGGGGTCCCTGGACGATCATTCCCCTGTTACCGGTTAAACTGTTCAATGAAACCGGCTTAGTATCGATTATGTCTTCGACCAGCCTCTTAAGCGAGTCCTCAGGGTCACCCTTCAATACTTCCTCAAGCTTATCCTGGGGCACCGGCCTGAACCCGAAATCCGGGGAGCTCGGAAGGCTGGAGAGAGCCCCCTTATCGTCGATCTTTAATCCATAGCCTACGCTCCTAAACGGGTTTATATGATGTTCCTTTATCATCCAAACATCAGATCCATGGATTATGAGGAGGTCATAATGTCCCCTGGGATCCCTGGCCGAGAAAACCCTCCAGCCTCTAGGATCCCTGTTATACCTCTCTAGGATCTCCCTCCTAGCCTCTTCAGCGGTGACCCTCTCACCCGCCATCGCGGACCCCTGGTATAATAGGGGTTAACCGATAAATTTTAAGGTTATGGAACCCTAGCAAGATAACACTTAAGTTCAGCGAGATGTGGTAGCTAATTATAAGCATTGGGGGGACCTAAAGGTCTAAAGATTTAACGGGAGTGCAAAGATTATACATTGGGTTTTAAATTAGGTGCTGTCAACTTAAAGTTTTTGGGTTCTTTCCCTCTGTCTGTTTCGGGGGTGGAAAAGGTTTGTTTTTCCTGAGGGGGAGAACCCCTTTCTCGGTTGTGGCTTACGCTTTATATCTCTATCTTTCAGGTTTAAGCCTTAGGGGGGTCAGCTGAGGCTATAAGCGTATTCGTGGATAGGATCTATGAGGCTGTGAGGGTGTGGCTTGGGTGCTTCTCTTCCCTGAGTGAGGCCCTCCATCCGGGTCACGTCAGGGTGGCTGTTGTGGATGAGAGGGGTGTGAACGTGGCTGGAGAGGAGGCATGGATCTGGTTGGCTGTGGAGCCCAGGAGTGGAAGGCTCCTAGCCTTACGGCTCAGCTGGACTAGGAACATCCTAGTGGCCTACGGCTTCCTGAAACATTTGAGGGACAGCTACGGCATCAGGGTTGCGGTCGTCGACGGGGCTGACTGGTACATAGAGCCTTGCTTGGAGCTGCGTATCCGCCGTCAAGTAGAGCGTGGAGGAGTTCACGGCCTCATGGAACGGTTGAACAGGGAGGTTAAGCGCCGCCTAAAGGACTTCGACCTATACTTCCCAAGGGATAAGAGTTTCCATGGAGCCAAAGCATGGCTTCAAGCCTGGAAGGCCTACTACAATCAGGTCAGGCATCACATGACGCTTAAAAGATCACAATGCAACCCAACACCAAAACCAGAACCACTCAAGATGCTCAAACTTATAAAGGAGATGACCTTAAGTTGACAGCACCCGTATTTTCTCAATCCATGGACTGGAGGGTTTATAATAAGCCTCGACCTCCTTAATGGCTATGGTCGAGGCTTACGAGCGATGGAAAGGTTGGTAGGCCTTTCAAGCTTTCTGGAAGCTGCATGACATCTCTGACGATTGTCCGTTATAAGATTCCATAGAGTTGGTGGATGGATTGAGCGCATTAATGGAGGAAAGAAACGCTATTTTAAGGTTCACTTTGCAGTTAACGTTGAGGCAAAGTAGGTTGTTGCGGTTAATGTTACGACAGACGATATCCACGACTCCATGGCCATACAGAAGCTCATATGCGAGACCGAAAGGTATGGAAGCATTCTAAAGCTCACGCGGACGGCTCCTACGACTCATCCACCGTATACGAGCTACTTGAGGCTGAGGTGATTGAGGCCGTTATCAAGCCCCGAAGGAATGGTCGTCTAAAGACGAAATCTGAGGCTGGTAGGGGGACCATAGCCCTTTATGCGAATGGGGGGTGAAGCATGGTCTGAGCTGAGGTGATATGGAAGGAGGAGGAACCCTCGAGACGGCATACTCAACATTCAAACGCCTCTTCAGAAGTTTTCCACGATTTCAGCCATGGAAAACATAGCCAGGGAGCTCATGGCAAAGGCATTCATATACGACATGATATCAGACCTTCAGACGAAAAAGGAGGAGACATCCAAAGGCCTAAAAAGAATACTGAGCTGCTAGGGAATTAATCCATAAAACAATTTTTTAGGTTAGTTTTATTATATTATCTGTGTTATGGTCTCCGATGGGTTGAGTGTGGGAGGATGGTGCCCCAGTTTGGGGGTTGTTGTGGTTCCGGTTGGGGGTTTGGGGACGAGGCTTCTGCCCGCGACGAAGGAGCAGCCTAAGGAGATGCTTCCCGTCTTCTCGGCGGCTCAAGGCGGGTCTGTATGCTTGAAGCCCCTGGTCCAGCTCATCTTCGAGGACCTTTTCAAGCTGGGTTTCAGGGTCTTCTGCTTCGTCACGGGGAAGGGGAAACGCGCCATAGAGGACCATTTCACACCGGACTACGGGTTTCTAAACTGGCTTAAGGGGAGGGGCGCCAGCACATACAGCGAGTTGGAGAGGTTCTACGATATGATCGGTGAATCCTCCTTTATATGGGTGAATCAGCCCTCGCCGAGGGGTTTCGGGGACGCGGTTTTGAGGGGTGGAAGCGTTGTGGCGGCGGATTGGTTCATGGTCCAAGCCGGAGACCCCTACGTGCTGGGCGACGGATCGAGCTACCGGGCGCTGATGGATGTATTCCATGGGAGGGGGGCCGACGCGGCCCTCCTAGTTGAGGAGTTGGAGGACCCCAGGTCGAAGGGCGTCGTCAAGGTGAAAGGCGGCGGGGGAGGCGTCTACGAGGTTTTGGAGGCCCTTGAGAAGCCCGCCCACCCGCCCTCCAGGCTGGCGATCGTCCCCATCTACCTCTTCAAGAGGAGGATCCTAAACCTCCTGGAGGATTTGAAGCCCAGCGTAGGAGGGGAGGTGCAGTTGACGGACGCGATAAGCCAGCTGATCGATGAGGGAGGAAGCGTCTACGCGGTGAAGTTGAGGGAAGGGGAGAGGGCCTTAGACGTGGGCGACCCAGCCACCTACTGGAGGGCGCTCAAGGACACGTCGAGAAGCGTGGGATTATCCCTAGGCGACGACCACTCATAGGTAAGGCTTCGAAACGCTGGCCTACAAGCTGGATTGAGGGGTTTGGTTTGAGCTTCGTGGTCTCGGCTCCGGGCAGGGTCTGCCTCTTCGGGGACCATATGGACTGGAACTGGGGGCCCGTGATAACCTATGCGACGGAGGAGTTCAGGAACTACGTCTACGTGAGGCCGCGCGGGGACGGGTGGATACATGTCCGATCCCATCAACCATACAACGTCGAGGACCGCTTCAAGGCGGATGGAGAGATCAACTACGGGGTAGGGGGCCTGGATTACGTTCGAGCCGTCCTCAACGTGTTAAAGGAGAGGGGCTTCAGCCTACGGGGCATGGACCTGGAGGTTAAGACTACCATACCCGTGGGCACGGGCCTATCCTCATCCGCAGCCCTATGCGTCTCCACCGCCTACGCGGTAGCCCTCCTCCTCGGCTCCAAGCTGACGGCCCCGGAGGCGGCTGAGATAGCGTACACGGCGGAGAGGAAGAGGCTGGGGATAAACTGCGGCCAGATGGATCCCTACGCGTCGGCTTTGGGCAGCGTATGCTACTTGGACTGTTCAGCGGAGCCTCCGAAGAGGATTGAACGATTGAGGATGGGGAGGCCGCTGCCGGTTCTCATAGGGGATACGTTGACCCCGAGGAAGGCGGGGAACGTGCTGGCTTGGCTTGGTCTCCGAGTTAAAGAAGGGGATCCTGAAATGTTGGAGGGGGTGAGGAGGATCATCTCCCTGGTTGAGGAGGCTTGGAGGATGCTTAACAAGCCCGACTGGAAGCCGAGGGTCATCGGATCCCTGATGAACAGGAATCAAAAGCTTCTCCGGGAGTACCTGAGGGTCTCCACCTTCGAGATCGAGAAGTTGATCTACGCATCCCTCAGGGCGGGGCGTACGGGGCCAAGCTGACGGGGGCTGGGGGAGGAGGATGTATCGTCGCGTTATGCCCCGAGGGGGATGAGGCGAAGCGTAGGGTGGTTGAGGCCGTTGAAAACGCGGGGGGGAGAAGCTACCTCACGGAGCTGGCCTCGGAGGGGGTTAGGGAGGAATCGGCTGAAGCCTTCAACCGGTTGACTTAAGCTGTAGGGTGAAGCCATCTATAGGGTGAGCCATATGGTGAGGGTGATGAGCAGGGCCTTGAGGATGCGTAGGTTGGCTTTAAGGGTTCCTCCAATCCTGGGTTTGGGGCGTCTTGGGACGTCTTTAACTTGGACTTGCCCGATTTTAAGGCCCTTCTTATAGGCGCGGATGAGGAACTCGGCCCCGAAGGTTTCATGGCGGGACAGGGAGATGTCGGCCACCCTATCCCTCCACATCGCACGGAAATTTGATAAAACATCCGTCACTCCAATCTTTTTGCCTATGGTCGCGGAGAAGAGGCGTTCGGAGAAGCGGGGAAGCCTCCCCCTCACAGCGACGACTATGTCGTATCCGGCTTTAAGCTTTGAGAGAAGCTTTGGAACCTCCGATGGATCGTTTTCGAGGTCCGCGTCCATCGTCACGACGATCGGATACCTTGCCTTTTGAATCCCTGTTAGAAGCGCGATGGATTGGCCTTCACGCCTCTTCACGACCGCCCGGTCCGCCAGCCTTAACGCAAGCTCATACGTTCCATCAGGGAAGGAGTCGTCCACGATTACTATTTCATGCCGTAAGCCCTTGAGGGCTCCACGGATCCTCGATATGAGCGTGGGAAGGTTTTCAGCCTCATTCAAAGTCGCCGAGACAATGGAGATAGAATCCATATTTCTTCATCTCTCCCTGAACTACATACAATATAACGAGTTTTAAACAATACAGTAACTATACTTCAGACCCCTATCTTAAGGAACAGTAACCTAGTGTGAAATGGTCCTTTACGGCCCTTTTCCCGCGCTTAACGATGAAGCAAAATTCTCGAGTTTCAAAGCCGAAGTTGCTCGAAAGGGGGCTTGAAGGAGCGACTTTAGGGCGAATCCGTTTACTCCTCCGACGAATATTGGAAGCATCTCCTTACTCGTGGAGGGAAGCCTTATCCTGAGGCTGGTGGGGTAACATCAACTTTTTCAGGAATCATTTCGACCGCGCCTACCCTCTAATTTTAAGGGGGCTTTCGATGTTGAGCCACCCTATTAAGGGGATTCCCGATTTGATGCCCTATAAAGCTTCACCTTATGGAACCCCCATAAATGTGGGTAGTTTGCTGGCTCCCGGCTGAGCTGGACGGCTATGCCCATCTTGTTGGCGAGTTTTCTTATGGCCCTTTTCAAGCAGGACAACGGTTTAGACCAGGATGTTAGTGTGCAGGTTAAGTCTAACAGAGAGAAGAGTACCACCAAGGCTGCGAATGTAATCTCAGCGTTCACGGTCACGAAGAATACAAGCGAGGCCCGAAGCCTATCGATGGAAACCAGCAAGTGGCTTCTATGGATCTATGTTGAGGTGAGCTGCGCCGTAGCCCCAACATCCGGCTCCCTTAAATTTACAGGGTGAGAAGCAAGTATGATGAGGTTAAGCTCGTCGACGCCTTGGAGATCAGGGACAACGCCACATACAACCCGACAAGCGACCCGACGAAAATACTGATTCAAGAATGATGGGCGAAAACATTACCTAGGTAATAAAAGATGGCTAATGGAGACGAAAGGGTCGCCGTCTTGGGCTTGGCTGTAGTGGGCTTGCTTGGCTTCCTAGGGCTCCTCGCATTCCTGGCTTTCAGGGGTCGCGAGACTCTGGCTCCGTCGTGATCATGAGGGAGACTGAGGCAGGCTACGTCATAATAGAGAAGTCGCTACGCAGGTTTGAGTATATGGCTGAGCCGCAGTCGGGAGGCGTGGGATGTCCGGCATCTCTGACGAGGATAGCAGAGCCTTCAGGGTGGCGCTAGCCCCTTATACAGGCAAGGAAGATTGCTAGGCATGTTAGGGTTCAAGCCGTCCCAGTTGCCGAGGTTGCCCCAGCGAAGCCTGTTATGACGTAAGGAAGGAACTTGGGGTCTCATAAGTTCCTCCCTTTCCTCCCCTTGAGAAGGGAAGGAAAGCCTTGGATTATAGGCGCATACATTTGCCTGAGCCACTCTACGCCATGATTAAGAAGCCCATCGAAAAGTCCGGGGATTACAGGTCGGTTGACGAGCTTTGCAGGGAAGCCAGTAGAAGCCTGATCGGGCGGTATAGGCTTAAGGAGGGGGAGTTCTAAGCCCGTGCCTAGGAAGGGTGAGACCAGGTGAAAGAGCGCAAACGTTCGGCTGACGACTACTTCCTGATCAAAGGGATGGTTGACGATGGGCTTAGCCCATACTCAAGCGTTGAGGAAGCCTACAGGGATGCCATAAGAGACGTAATCCTTGGAAGAGTCTACGAGGCTGGGGCTAGGCTGGCGAGGATCTCCTCAGCTACAAGCTTCAAGCCTCGGCGGCAGGCCTCAGCCTCTAGATATCGTAGCTCACTTAGTTTTGTAGTTCCCAATCTATCCCTTTAGGCTTCGCACACATCGCCTTTACTCCTTATTCGAAAAGATGCTTGTTTTCAAAAACCCAATCTACCAGCTTCTTAATTCCTTCTTTGGGACTTACCTTTGGTCTCCATTCCAGCTTCTCTTTAGCTTTTGATATGTTGGAAATGTAGACTTTTTGATCAGACGGGCGCCAACCGTTAAAGGTTATTTTGCTTCTTCTCCCGGTTAATTGTTCGAGTATATCTAGTAGTTCTAGTAGTGATAGAGTATTTTCTGGCCCTCCGCCTATGTTGAATACTTCGCCTGCGAGCTGGTTTTTTCTTTGAAGGAATGCGTCGAATGCGTGGATAAGGTCATCGACATAGAGGACATCGCGGACTTGTTTTCCATCACCGTATATTGTAATTGGTTTTCCGGTTATTGTGGTTACTGTAAACCAGGCGACCCAGCCTTGGTCTTCAACGCCGAACTGCCTTTCGCCATATATGCATGACATACGGAAAACCGCAGTCTTTAAACCATAGGTGTGTGCATAATCCTGCACGTATATGTCGCCAGCTAGTTTTGAACATCCATAAGGACTGTGTCCACACAAATCCACTGGAAACGTTTCAGGTATACCGTCCCTGTATCTTTCATCAGCAAAGCGGTAATACCTTCCCTCTTCCTTTACAGGTATCTTGTTGACGTTCTCTCCATAAGCTTTATTCGTACTGCAAAAAATTAGGGCGGCATCATTCAGCCTTGCGGCCTCAAGAATGTTGAATGTGCCTAGGGCGTTAACCTCAAAATCTGTCTTTGGGTTGACTAAAGACGTAGTGACGGCCACCTGAGCCGCCGTATGCACTATTGCATCTACGTCTTTTGACACGGACTTAACTTCGTTAAAGCTCCTTATGTCGCCTTTAATTAGCTTGACTCTAGGGATAATTGTTCTTCAAGTAATTCCAGTTGTAAAGCGGATCTCCTACATCCTTGCCCAGAATTTCAGCTCTAGAAAGGTTGTCGATGACTATAACCTCGTTCCCCTTTTTTGCATAAAATTCTGAAATGTGTGAGCCGATGAAACCTGCCCCACCAGTTATTAATACTCTTTCTACGCCTTCAGCCGTCATATGAAGTACCATCTTTTGGAGGCAATCATTAATTACTTGCTCATCCTAGGCTCTTTGAATCGCTTGATGATTTGCTCTGCTTCGATTAAATCTTCTTTAGAGTTTATATTGGCATACTCGTCGCAAATATTGAAAATTTTCACTAGTTGTCCGTAGTCGACAGCGCACTGGATTAAATCAGGAAGCTCCTTCTCTCCCCTTTCAGGATGAATCGGCGTTCTAGGAATGTAGGAAAGGATCTCGTTTTTGAAGATGCAGTGACCAGTCCCCTGCCAATTGTTTAACGCTTTTTTTGGTTTCTCTATCAACCTGAAAATCCTGCCATTATCATCGACTAGAACCGTATATGTTCTGTTTATCTTATTTTTATCTCGTTGAAACATGACGCCACATATTCCAAATAAATCCTCTTCCCTGAATTTTTTAAGCATCTCCTTATGCCTACTGTTTACAAGAACTTCGTCGCCGAGCAGCAGAAAGAAGTCATCTTTCCCAATCACGTCCTTAGCACATTCTATCGCGTGAACCAAACCCTTCTGCTCCCATTGAATCACGTATCTAATTTTCTTTCCACCATACTTTATTCCATATTTATTTATTATATCCTCTGCTCTATGCCCAACCACGATTATAACTTCACTTATTTCATCAATTTCAACTGCTCTCTCAATGTTATACTCGAGAACAGGTTTCCCACATAGTTCGAGCATACATTTATTTGTCGAATCTGTTAAATTTCCAAGCCTACTCCCTCTACCGCCGGCTAAGATTAAGGCCTTCATGCACCCTTGCCTATAAATATCCTTATATTTTCTTCTACCCATTGAGCTAATTTGCGTATACCCTCATCATTTAATGTTTCAGGCTCCCAACGAAGTTTTTCCTTCGCCTTCTTTATGTCACATACAAAATACCATAAATCTCCCATTCTTTTTGGAGCATACTTAATTTCAGCTTTCCTTCCCGTTATTTCTTCTATAAGCCTGATACATTCTATTAGGGAGATTGCACGTTCAATTCCTCCCCCAATGTTATAGATTCCAGATATTTGCGCTTTATAAAAGGCATTTAATGCCTTAGCGGCATCCGTAGCGTACAGAATGTCTCTAACTTGCTTTCCAGTTCCGAAAATCGTAATCGGTCTTCCTAATATGGTTTTAATTGCGAAGTTCGCAACCCAGCCATGGTCCTCCCCTCCGAATTGTCTAGGACCATATAAACCAGTTAGGCGGAAGACCGCTGCCTTTAACCCATAAGTATCAATGAAAGTTTGGACGTAAAGCTCCGCCGCCCTTTTTGAGACGTGAAGAGGAGTTATTGTACCCTCCATTGTGGGATGGCTTTCATCAATAGCTGGTGGTTCACGGAGAAACCTTGTTTTCCCTTCTTTTAGGGTTTCGTTGATTTTGTTTCCGTAAACGTGTATTGTGGAGCATATAACGACAGGTATATCGTATCTCCTCGCCGCTTCTAGGACGTTAAACGTTCCGGTAACATTTGTCGTCAGATCTAATTCAGGGTTCTCAATACTGATAGTCATAGCAGGCTGAGCTGCTGTGTGAATTATATAATCACAACCCTTTGACACCTTTAACAGCTCATCTTTGTTCCTAATATCTCCTACTATTATATTAACCCCCAAACCTTTCAAAAAATTTAGAACATGCCCCCTTGCAGCTTCTACATTATAATCTGTACGTTTAAGCTCATGCTTAGTTAAATTATCAAATGCGATGACTTCATTGCCTTGCCTCGCATAAAAATCGCAAACATGAGAACCGAGAAAGCCGCACCCACCAGTTACAAGAACTAGCAAATATTCACCTCCTAATTATACTCAATTATTATGCACTAATTTCATTTCAATTTAATAAACCTTTCTTTTGTTAATAATCCTTTCAAATACTTTGAGCATCCTTTCACAGAACTTTTCCCAGCTAAGCTCATTGGCAACAAATTGCTTGCCCTTTTTTGCCATATTCAAGTATTTTTTGGGGTTATTATATATATTTAATACTGCTTCAACAAAATTATCTGTTACAACCCCTATTTTCTCCCTTTCAATTATATCAGAAGCAGTCATTTCACGGGATACTATTATCGGCTTTGAAGCGCATAATGCCTCGAACGGTGCTAGCCAACCGCCTTGATGTCTTACGGGGTGCAGTAATACGTCACATGCATGATACAAATCCCTGATAGATTCCTTGCTTAAATGCCCAGTTAAAAGTATGTGATTTTCCAAGTTGTATTTACGTATATATTCCTTAAGTATTCTTGCGTATGGAGACCTATCAGATCCTGCTAAAATCAATTTGATGTTTGGAATGTCATCTTTAAGCCTTTTAACGACGTTGACGCTCTCTAGCTGATTTTTTTGATGGGTAATCCATCCGACTTGTAATAAAACGAATTTGTTTTCAAGGCAAAATTTGTCTAGCATCGATTTCCTGTTCCCTTTAGAAATGAAGTCGTAGTCTACGCCATAATGAATAATTTCAGGTTGTTTACCATATCTTTCTAACACGCGTTTAGCGTTAAATTCATCAGCTACACAGATGGAAGTAACAGATTTATTTATGATAATTTTGTCTACTTGCCATCCAATATCTCGCAAAATCCTTAATGGTGCAGAAGGTGTTGGATTGTTCCATAGATCTGGGGGCTCATTGCACATCCAAACGCATGGTTTATACGTAGGAAATAAAGACCATGTTGCCGGAAAGTTATGAACGTTTACTATGTCAAATGAGTTAACATTTTTGCGAAGAAGCGTTCTAAGTCCAACGATTTCATTTACTAATCCTACCGCGTTAAAGAAACTTGTGCTTCGTAAAATGTAAGGATATTTTCTTGCGGGTGTAATTAGGCGTAAGTTTTTGCAGACCTCAAAAAGCTCAGGAGATACCGATAATGTTAATATGGCATTTTCAACATCCTTTTTCGTTAGATATTGAGCTAGTTTTATTATTACAGTTTCAGCACCGCCATAGACTACCATATGAGGATGAACAATCAGAACTTTCATGGAACTCGCTCCAGAACTTCTATTTATTTTTATTAGGCGTGTAGATTGGACAATCGTGGCACTGCACAGGGGCTTCTCCTTTTCGTATCATTTCTCTGAATTTTTTGTATTTATCTCCGTACCATATTTCCTTGAAACTTTTGTTGAATATATTTCCTAGACTCGTTGCCTTTTGGAAATCACGCCGATTTGCCTCATTACCAACACAACAGGGGACCACGTGTCCAGTTACAAAAATAAAGGGCATAATCCATTCAACACAATTCGATATAGGTGGCTTCTTGGGGAGTCGCCATTTCTCGCTTTCCACAGACAAGTTGTAGTCCAATGCAATACCTAATTCTTTTGCTTTCGCCTTAGCATCTCGGAGATTATCTTCGCTAAGTTTAATCTCTAAATCTTTAACTTCATCAAAAGTGTGAAGTAACGGTGTTAACAAAACTTCTCCAACTTCAGTATCTAACGAATCTACAAACTCTAGAAAATCTGGAATTTCATGAATATTAAGTCTTGACACTATATAGTGAAAGTTAAGTACTGGAAGAAGCGTTTTCATTTTCTTCCTTAAACGGACAAACATTTTAATGTTTTCTAGAACTACGTCAAAGTTGCCTCCTACGCAGATCCTTTCATAAGTTTCTTTACTTCCACCATAAATTGAAACAAAGAGAATATCGGGCTCGATTTTGATGAGTTCTTTAAGGATCTCCTCATTCACAGGTTTATTGAAGCTATCGATTATCTCAATTATTGTCGACCTTTCCTTTAGGTATCTAATCATTTTTAAAAAATCTTTATTTAGAAAACTAGAACCTATCCCTGTTAATCCTGCCCACTTTAACTTTGGAAATTGATCAACGATCATTTCGAATTCCTCAAACGACATGTTTCGAGGGGGTTCACGCCAGTAGGTATGTTCACACATAATGCATCTTAGATGGCAGACGGTGGTTGGCTCTATTTCTATAAAAGGTGGATAAATATCGACTCCTAAGAGTGGAAAAAGTTGATTTAAAAGAAACTTTCTAATTGGTTTTGACCACCATAGGGTATAAACCCAAGCGTAATTATAAATGGTTTTAAATTTCTGCCTCTTGAGATAAAACCATAAGTATTTGATCCTAAGTGATAACCTCATATTCTAACCCTCAGTTCTTGTAATGGAAGTAATCTACTATTAAGGGAAGGTGGTAATATTTTAGGATTTCTATAGTTTACATCTCTATGTAAAATTCTAATTCGCTTTGCTAACATTCTAATACCAGTTTTCTCACTTTCATTAGTCCACGCCAAATAGCTAACACAACCGATAAAAGTCAAGCTTGTAACTATCCAACCCATGTAAAATAGACTCTGTGGGCAATAATAAATGGTGATTGTAAATTCATTGCTTTTTATTCTTAATTGCTTTGGATCCACGTACCACGCATTTGCATAACCGTTCACGGGGAAGTGCTTATCATCGCTAATCGGGTTTGCCCAAAAAGCTTTTAACCAATCGACGTCTCCGTAATATGCCTTCCATAGTGGACTGTATGATTCGGAAAACACGAGAAAGAATGGTCGAGAAGCCTTTATATAAACTTTGTATCTAGTAGAGTCGATTTTTTGAAAGGTTAAGAGAAAGTTCTGATTTTTAGCTGTACCGTTATATTGCCTAATAAACTGTAGCTGACTAGTATTTAATTGATTTGATAAAAATAATGCAGATCTACTAACATTAAAATCCTCTGATGTAACAATTTTAAACATATCACCAATACTGCCATTAACCAAAACTACATCTGAGGTAGCGTAAATATGAGGAAGAAAATATTCCTCATTAACCCTATAGATGAAGGTATCTCCAAATACCTTCTCTAATTTAATATAATGTTGAGAGCTCAGTACATCAGCATAATTAACAGAGCCTAAGCAATCGTTCATAAGAACAACATATCTGACGTTCGCCAATCTAAAGATGTTAACCAAATATAAGGAATTCTGCTGAAATGCCACTATTAGTGAGCTAGAAAAATCTAACGCGAGGGGCTCCATACGTTCGGGTACGCAACGTCCAAAGAAGGGATTTTTCATTAAGTATCCATCCAAAGAGCTTATCCATAGGTATGGAGCCCAGTTATGTTTCACTGATGGGTAAGGCGGAAGTAATAGAATCCTAAAATCTTCATTCGATTTTTGATTTAAAAAATTAGCCATCTGTTCATACTCTGATGGATACCTGATTTGTGCGTATCGAAAATCATTCCATAACACAATGGGTTGCGAATTCAGAGATACAAATAACACTAAAAGAGCCATTAAAATAAGATGCTTTTTCTGTAAAATGTTCTTAACCTTAAGATTCTTTTTCTTTAAAATATCTCCAATTTTTTCAAAAAAATGTAAGCACCGATTCCAAATAATGGGGCTTCAGCAAACGCTAAAATAAAAATATAGTTATGAGGGTCAACCGAAGTAGGGATAAACCTAATGTACCTCTGAAGGCTTCCACCTAGCAAATCTACTGATGATAGGCAGATGCCTATTATGATTAGGGTATAGAAGAAATACATTTCATTTCTAAATCTCTTGTGAGACTTTATTAAGAGTGGCACCGACCATAAAACTGGAATAATAAAAGATAGGAACACCCAACCTGGAGTTAAAAAATTAAACATTGAATTATGAAAGCCTAATAACCTAATGACGTTCAAAACTGTACAATTTCGCCCCCACCCAGGCCACCCCTGAATGGCAACGGCATAGCGAGCTGCCCTCGCCCATAATCCTCCGTCTTCAATGAATAATAAGAAAAATGGGAAAGAGAAAAAGCCGAGTAAAATGATAGTTATACTAGTTGCTTTTAAACTACTTATAAAATATGTTCTCCATCCATCTCGATCAGTTGCTAAACGGTAAAAGAAGTAAAGAAGTAATAGTATAGCAACCATAAACATACAATGAGGAGATGGAATAATAAAAAAAGCTGTAGAAGCAAAGCAAAACATATACTTGAAATTTCCTTTATCTAAGCAAAGAATATAAAAAAGGAAAATCAAAGGAGTGAAAGCATAAGCTTGAGATATAAGTACATGTGACATTCGGTCCACGAACCAAGGATTTAGAGCATATATCAAAGATGCTGGAAATGCGATAGTAACTTTTTTGAACAAATAATAAGCTAGACTATACATTAATATTCCGCTAAGAGTAAAAATGATAGACCAAAAGAAAAATTGAGCTACTGAAAAATCCCTAAAAATTAGGTATCCAAGGTTTAACAACCAAACGTGAGATGTGCGGGCAATACCTTCTTCGACAGTCTCATATCCAAGAAATTCGTGATCCCACCAAGTGTGGGAGATCAAATTATTGTAATTACTTAACATGTCTTTATTCATTGGAAATAAATTATCACCATAATTCCAAATACCAACATCAAAAAGCAGATTTCGGAAAATAAAACTGCCGAAGATTACGTAAAAAATAAACACAGTTATATAGTGATTTCCTAATAAGTCTCTGGAATAGTATATGATTCGACTTATTACATTTCTATTCATCATAGTTTATACTCGGTTATTATCATTTTTACTGAGTTAATAGATGTTAAACACGATGACCTCAGCATCTTCATAGTATCTATTAAAATAAAGACTCAAAAATTGATCATAATTATTGACAATAAGGTCGTCCTCTTCTTTACTTGAAATTAAATAATTTGAACATAAGTTGTTCCTATGAAGAATGATGTATCTTATATGTAATTCCTTTAATACTTCAATTTCTGCGGAATAATCAGATTTAACAGCCTCTATTGAAAATTCTCTCGAGGAAAATAAATAATAGTTGTATAATGCCGACAATAGTCGGTTTCCTCTCACAAACTGCCAAGACGATTCTGAAGGCCTGATTTCGAGGGGACTGGTTGTTTTTTTTCCTGCAGAGTAACTATAAAATTGGAACCTTACGAGATTAAATCCACCAGGTGGCAGTTGTATGACGGCAATGCAACTATCATCATTTTTCAGTTCGTAATAAAAGTATGGAACCGATGCATTCTGAGTAGTTACTGGAAATACATAAACATAATCAACTAACATTATAATCGAGATAATAATAACCAAAAGAAAAGTTAATGCTAATTTTTTAAATTTAGCTATAATATCTTTAATTGAAAGGGAAACTAAAACTGACAATGCTATATTTGCTAAGTAGTAGATTCGTCCTGGGGCTCTCAAAAAATTAAGGAAAGGTATTATTGTGAACATAATATAAGGCAACCTTTTAAAGATAGTAATTCCGCTTACTTTAAAAACAGGACCAAGGGACCATGTAAATCCATATACAAATAGTGCAAGCCAGAATTTATTTTCACTTCTTTTCATCCCCCTTGTCAGGTAGTAAATGGAAAGAAGGGAGGCAACGGTACCAAAATAAACGGACCCGCCACTTATGAGGCCTGTTCTTACATACAATTGGGAGATATTGTACGTATTCGTAAGATGTTTCCATAGAGGGTTATTGTAACTTGGTAGAAAATAATTCAGTAAGTCAGTAGAAAAAACATACGCACCTTGGATTCCAATTTGTTGTAGCGAGCGTATAACCGTGGGATCAGCGAGGCGAATTGGATTATAATATATAGGGAAGGCTATAAGGCTGCTCACTAAATGAGTCCAGATAATGGATTTCAACAATTTTTTGTTTAGCTTGTTTTTATAGACAAGATAACTGAAATAAAATATAAAAAATAAAACACCGAAATAAATAGTCCAATAGATACTGGAGAGAAATAAGCCTAATGTAGATATCAGTAGAATAAGAGCATTTTTCCTTGAGTTAACCTCCATTATTTTAAATAGCGCTAGAATATACAGGGGCAAATAGAAAATGATACTTGTATTATAAAGACAATCAAATAAATGAGGTGTAGAAAAAGCAAAGACTACACCTCCAACAAAACTCGCGAGAGAATTTTTAGTTATATGCTTATTTAATAAGTATGAGAAAAATCCCGAGAGAACGTAGGAAGTTAGCACTAAAATATTTAAGGTGGCAACAACTCCGATTAATAGCTGGAGAAAACATCCAACAAGTTCATATAAGGGTGACATGGGAAAAATAATATTTCTTGCATATGGATAGGACATATAATCTCCTATTGCCGGATTTCTTAAACTAAAAATGCAGTCCTTTGTCCACATTAAAAGAGTTAACGCTCCCCAGTTATCTCCAGGGTAGAGAATTTCTGATGAGATATTAAAAAGAATTGGATAAAAAAGAAAGCTTGTGATGATGCAATATCCAATGAAAGCTAAAATGTTTGCTTTTTGAAAATATAGTGGAACGATAAGCTTTTTAAACATTTTTATATATATTGTCCAAAAAGGTTTCAACTTTATCCCAAAATTTTCTTATTTGTCACAAAAATTTTTATGATGCATTAAGATTTTTTGGTATAATGTGAATGTCTGTAAGCCTATATTGTTCCAAGAGTTCTTCTCACAAATCTTCTTGAAGTGAAGCGACATCCTATGTCTCAAATTAGAATCACTAAGTACTGACTCCAGTTTTTTAGCAAGATCTTCAGAGGATCTCCTCTTAAAGAGAGCCTCTTCAAAAGGAATCAGTTCTTTAAATGGGGGAATATTTGAGGCGATAATTGGCTTTCCGTAGCTTACGGCAAGTGCAAGTGGTCCGCTACTTGACATCGCTCTAGTGTAAGGAAAGACCATAACGTCTGCGGCTGTAAAATAAAGTGACAGGTCTTCGTCTGGAATAAAGCCTGTAAATGTTACCTTCCCAGGCAATAATGAGTGTGCCATCTGGTGAAGCTTTGTTACGTATTCTTTATACCTAGAGTTCAGGCAAAGCCTAGGATGTTGTCCTCCACCTATGATGAGAATCCAATTCTGATGTTTTCTAACTACTCGCCCAAATGCCTCAATAAGAGTTTCGATTCCCTTATACCTCGCAATATATCCGAAAAAGAGAATGATGACTTTATTCTTTAGTCCAAGTCTCTTTTTTGCCTCATTCTGCAGAATAGTAACTGCTTTTTTGACACCGTGAGGAATCACATGAATCTTCCAAGATGGACTCCGATAATCATTGCATAATGTCTCCGCAAAAAACCTTCCATGAACAACGGTAGCATTTGAAAGGAGCACTATTACTTTAGTCAGGAAGATTAAGCCAAACTTTAAGAATAGTAAAGGTCCTTTCAATTCATTCTCTTCCTTAAATCCTTCATCTTGTTCGGAAAAAGGTATTACGCCATGAATCGTAACTACTATAGGCTTACCTAACAGACGTATCAAGGCAAGCAAAACCGGAAAAAGGATGGATGAAAACATACCTCCATATAAGAAAAATTCATGTTGAACGTGAACTATATCCACATCCGCATTAGCTACCAACATCTTAAAAATTTGAAAAGGATATAATATGCATTTATTCCAAACAGGATAAACCCCTTCATTGCCTTGCTTTAACTTTTCATTTTCTGGCTTATCCGAAAAAACAATAACATTTACTCCAAGTTCTCTGAGGGATCGCACCAAGCTGTTTGTATACGAAGAGACACCGCCTCGCGAAGCCGGATGTGTAGAAACCATACAAGCCTTTATGTGACGGCTGGTTTCTCGATTAAGCTCCCCCATGGTTGCCTGCCTCACAGTGAAGTGCCTCTTTGCACACCCGAAGAAAAGTAAATAATTATTGAAACGTATAGCTCGCTTCTATCGTTCAATTTAACCCTTTAAAATACGCGAAGTAGACAAGCCCGTCCAACTCAGCCTTTAAGGCCTCCGCCTTAAGCCTCTCAATCCCCGCCTCGTCCTCGTTAAGGATGAAAATTATCGGCGTAAACTTCAACCCGCCAACTAGCCTTCTCCTTTTAACGGCTTCTAAACTTACAGTTTTCACCGGAAGGCCCCTCTCCCTCAAACTATCTAGGGGACCGTTAAAACCCGTTTCCCTATAAATCTCCATTAAAAAGCGTTTTTCCTCCAATTTAGATTCAGAGTACTCCTCCACGAGTTTAGCTAACTCGAAATTTATGCAGGCTATTCCATCGCCTTTATGGTAGATCATAGGCTGAATAAAATCCAAATACGAAGCTAAGCTGGCGTAATCCTGTCCAACCAAAGGGGCGAGGGTGGGCGTGAAGACCGCGGCGCCGAGCTTCGCGTGAGGATTAACGTCCCTAAGGAGCAGCTTAACCCTCTTCACCATTTCAGCTATGGAATGGCAGCGGAACCTCAACCACTCACTCAAAGGGTTCAAGCCTCCAGGATAGGTTAAGGAGGCCTTAATGAAGAGCGTTGGATCTTTAAGATCCTTTAAAAAATGCTTTATCCCAGCCAAGTCGCAACCGAGCTCCTCAGCCCTTTCTCGGCAATGCGTGCAGAAGCAAGTTAAGAAGGCGGATACGCCGCTTCCAGGCGATGGAAAACGCACGCCGTCCAATACAACGCCGTCAATCTTAAGGCTTGATAAAGCCTTTTCAACGCGGCTTAAGCAATGTTCCTTCACCGTTGGGTTGTTCGGGCATCCGGACCCCATCCAAAGCCTTTTTTCGCCGTGAACGTTTTCCACGCCCTGCGCCTCGCTTGAAGCTTTGAAAGCCCATATGGTAGCGTAAACCTTGAAGCCCTCCTCCCTAGCCTGTTTAACCATGTTCTCCGCCGCTTCATCGACGCTGACGAAGACTTCGCTAACGTTAAGCTTCCTATACGCCTCTAAGGCTTCGGGGGTTATTGGGCCGTAAATTCCAAGCTTCATTACCCGCAAAAATCCCCGTTTAAAAAATTAGGTGAAGCAAGGGCTTCAACGCGCCGGGAACAGCCTTCTCTATCAAGTCTTTTTCCGAGTTGCTTAGAAGCTTTAAGCCCCTCAACAAAGTTATAGCCGCGATCAAGAATGATGCGAGCTCTAGGAAGCCCTTTACCAGAGCGTTCATCTCAAGTGTACACTCTAAAATGAGCGGGAGTAAAGCCGTTAAAACAGCGTAGAGAATTATTCGCTTCAAACCTTTAACGCTAAAGCCGAGCCTCAACCTCACGGCGAAGTAAGCTACAGCAAAAGCCGTCACAGCCATTAAGGCTCTAGCCAAGGCCGCCCCAACCCCTGAAAACGCCGGCACGGCTAGGTATAGGGTTGCGGCGTCGGCGGATATCGAGGCCAACCCTGCTAAGGCTATGGGCTTCGTATGGCCTAAGGCTTGAAGGCTCGACGCGAGCAGGGCGTAAAGGGAGGCAGGTATCGCGGCCAGGGAGGTTATCGTTAAGGCCATGGCTCCAACAGCATACCTAGCCCCGTAAACGACCGTTAAAGCCGTTGGGGAAACAGCCGCCAAAGCCAAGCTTACCGGCGCTATAAGCAGAAGCGATAAGCGCATCGATGGGCTAAGCATCTCCTTCACGCCTTCGACGCCGACTTCCCCGAGCCTATAACCCATCGTCGGGAAAAGGACTGAGGCCAGGGAGTTAGGAACGAGCGTTAAAACATAGATGCTTGAAACCACTAGGTAGTAAACGCCTAAGGCCGATAAATCGTCGGTCAGCTTGTAGAGGAGGGCTATGTCAAGCCAGCCCTGAGCGAAGAGTATTATGTTCATCGCGTACAGTGGTAGGCTGTAGCCGAGGAGGATCCTGGTTGGGAAGGGGTCGGTAAACCGTTTAAGCCTCCCCTTAAAGGTGAGGATCGAGTAGGCCAGGCAAACCAAGGCGCCCGCTAAGACGCCTAGAGCTACGCCTTGAACCCCGAGTCCAAGCTTGGCCAGGGCCACAGCTGAGGACCGGCCGACCCCGAAGTAGATGACGTTCTGCAAGGCGACGAGCCCGTAAAGCCACAGCCCATAAAACGCTCCACCCAAGAGGCTCGTGTAGTTCGAGACGAAGCCCGTCGCCAGGGCGATGAGCGTCAATGAGGCGGGAAGCCTAACCGTCGAGCTGATATAGGGTAAGGCGAGGACGGCGAACACGAAAGACGCCAATCCGGCAATTGAGGCTACCTTGAGGGTTTTCCAGAAGGCGGCTGAGGCCTTCCCAACATCGTTCATGCCAAGGCCTTCCGAAACGAACTTTATGGCGGCGGAGTTCAACGCCAGCAAGGTTAGGGTGGTGAAGCCCGTCGTCACCATGAAGAGGAGGGAGATGGCGCCCACCTCATCCGTGTTTAGGATCCTGGCGATCAGGATGTAGAAGGCGAAGGATACCCCTAGGTTCGCGGCGTTCATCAAGGCGATGTAGCCTGTTCCAACCGTTACCTTCCTGATTAGATCCGTCAAGCCCTCGGCCTCGAGACGCTACCATTTTATTAAAGGCTTGTAGCTTGGCCTTTCCTTGTTCAAGTTCGCCTGGTACCAGCGCTTAACCCTAAGCCTATACGCTATGCCTAAGAGGTCGATGAACATCCGCGCAACCTCCCTTAAGCTGAACCTTCCCCCAAGCTTGATCTCGACGGGAAGCTCCTTAACCCTGCAATTTAAAAGCTGCGCTACAGTAAGCATTTCAACGTCGAAGGCGTATCGTTTAACGGACATAAGCCTGAAAATCCTCTTCAAGGCTCGGCTCCTCCCCGCCTTCAACCCGGACTGGGTGTCCGAAACCCTCACGCCGGTTAAGAGCTTAACCAGGGCGTGGAAGCCATAGCTGAGGATCCTCCGCATAAGCGGCGCCTCAACCCTGGATTCCGGATGCCTCTTCGAAGCTATGACCAGATCGTAACGCCTTAAAGCCTCGATATACCGGTCCAGCTTGGCCCTAACCTCCAAGTCGCTGTCCAAAAGGATTATGTTTTCACCTCTGGCCTCCTCAACCCCATATTTAACGGCGAAGCCCTTCCCCACATTCTTGGCGTAGCCGAAGACCTTCACATGGATCCCATCTGCCGCCTTTAACGCCTCCTCCCTCGTCCCATCGGTTGAGCCGTCGTCGACGATGATGATCTCATAACCCTCTAAGCCTTCAAGCTCCCTCGACAGCCTTTGAACCACAC
>Ga0080004_1176530_pt1 | contig 25445 bp, 27 predicted proteins | sample WasSprMetagenome_FD_69207 | JGI IMG/M metagenome (GOLD analysis project Ga0080004, IMG submission 69207) | Sulfidic aquatic microbial communities from Washburn Spring, Yellowstone National Park, USA - WS (SPADES assembly) (version 2) | ecosystem: Environmental > Aquatic > Thermal springs > Hot...
CCCACACGTTAAGGCACACCTGCGCCACGAACATGCTCCGGTCGGGGGCCAACCTTATTGAAGTGGCTACGGTGCTCGGGCACGCCAGGCTGGACAGCACGGCGGTCTACACCAGGCCCTCCGCGGCGGACCTGGCCCGGGCGATGGAGAGGGGGGAGGCGTAGCGAAAAGTATCGCGCGCGCGATACTTTGGCCGGCCTGGCCCGGGCGGGGAAGGGGCGAGGCCTGCTGTTTGCCAGAAATTGCCTATGAAAATCGGCAATTTTGCCGAAATTCATATCAAGAAAGTTCCAACTACGCCAGAAAATGTTTATGCATTGCGGCGAAGTTGCCGGAATGCATAAACAATATTGCTAGTTTTTGCACCACCAGACACCCGGGGAGCTCGGAGTGCCGCCAGGAAAGCCTTGGTCTCCCTGTTAGCGGTCCTTTACGTAAGAGAGTGTTAAGTGTAGAATAAAATTAATTAGTTCTACACTTAATGCGCGAGGTGGTACGGTGAGCAGGGGCATGGGCAGGGTCGAACGGAAAGTACTCGAAGGACTGCGGAGTAAAGAAAACAGGCAGTGCGAACTGACTTCTCTTGTGTGGTGGATAGCGGGCCGGGTAGCCAGCCCCGGGGCTGACTACCCGGAAGACCTGGCGTTTGTGAGGCCTTACCAGGAAGTGCCGAATGTCTACAAGTCAGTGGTGCGGGCGGTAAGGTCTCTGGAGCGCAGGGGGTTGGTGCGGGTCGTAAGAAAGCGACCAAAAGGTTCGTGTCCCTTTGGGCGGAGGTGCCCTTCAGACAGGGGGCTTATGTATCCCTTCATGGTGGTAGAGTTGGTAGAATAAGAATTCAGCTTGCTTCCAAAAATTAACCGCAAAAACCGGCAGTCTTGCCGAAATTTGCGGTAAGAAACTGGCAGTCCTGGTAGAAGCTGTTTATTGATTTTGACAGGACTGCTAAAAATAATAAACAATATTTTCTAACTTCTCCGCCAATAAAGGTGTTACTCGAGTAACGAATACCTGCCACAGCGGTTAAAGTATTACTCGAGTAATATTTTACCCGCGAAAAGGTATTAGGCGAAAGTATTAGGCGCCTAGTAATAGGCAATTTTCTACAGGCCATCCACATTTTTCTTATGCCGGTCGTCATAACAACTTATGACGGGGTCGTTGGGGTCTAGTATGACGGAATTCCGAATCTCCGTCATAACCGTTAGGACAGAACGTTGACTCAAGTCAACTGAGTGTACAGTAGCCCTCAAATACATCTTGGATAACATTCCTGAGTCAACATATTTCTTTAGCCTATCAGAAAGGATGTGCAGCTTAAACAGAGAGGGGTGTGGCAGGTGAGGAGGCTGAAGTTAAAAAGCGCAGTGTTGCGGGAGGCCCTGGCACGCGGCGTGGCCTCCCCCGGCGGCCTCGCCAGGGCGGTGTACGGGGGGTCGCCCAGGGACCGCCAGGCGAGGATTAGGGCTGTGAAACTGCGAAGGGAAATAATGAAAGTGAAACGTTCCAAGACGGAGAATGATAATAGGCTGTAATAACGCTCCGTGGGTTATTGACCTTTTCGAGAAAAGCGCATATAATTGTCTTTGAGCGAAGCAAGCGGAGCCCGGGGGTGACATCGAGCGTTAACAACATCCCCGGGACGAAAAAGTGTTGTTTTTTGCTTTTTTAAAGGCAGAAGCAAGGCACACACGCGGTCCCCGGGAGGGGGTGACACGAAGCGTTAACACCCTTCCGGGAGAAAAATGGTGTGTCTTTTTGTTTTTCTAGGGCCACTCCTGATGAAATAGGCGTGGCCTTTTCTGTTTGCAAGTAGATAGCAGAAAATTCAGTACAAATCCCGGTTGGCGCGGGGAAAATTCTCCCCGCGCTTTTTTTTTGTAGCACACCTACCACCGCTGCAATATCCTAACAGAAAGGAGGGGAGAGCTTATGGCACAGGAGCGGCAGGACTTCAGGCTGGAAGTACCCGACCAGGTATATAAGCGCCTGGTAAGGATGCTTATAAACTCAGTAATCCAAGAAAAAAAGGCACTGGTGTATAATAAGGCCGGAAAGCAGAAGATACAGGAGAAATAATAGGGGAGGTGGCCTATTTTGACCGCTTTTGTACCTCCGCACGTGTCCGGCAGGAGGCTGGAAGTGCTCACCGACCCGAAAAACACCCTGGACCAGAAGGGAGTGAACATCGGCGGCTATATAAGGATTTCCACCCGGAAGGACAGCCAGCTCTCCAGCATCGAAAACCAGAAAAAGCTGCTCTCTCAGTGGGCCGAGGTCAACGGCTACAACCTGGTCCGGTTTTACATCGACATCAAGTCCGGGGAGTACGCCTACCTGCGGGACGAGATGAACCAGCTGAGGGAGGATATACGCCTGGGTAGAATTAAGGGAGTGGTCACCAAAGAAATCTCCCGGACCAGCAGGGATGTAATGGATATACTGGAGCTGAAAAGGGAGATAGCCTGCTACGGCGGCTTTTTCATTTCCATCAAGGAGAACTACGACAGCCGCACGGACGACGACGAGTTCCTGCTGGTCCTCCACGCCGCCCTGGCCCAGAAGGAGCGCAAAACCACAGCCAGCAGGGTGAAAGTGACCCAGATCATCAAGGCCAAGGAAGGTAAGACGAACGTACCGCAGCCTGCTTATGGCTACAAGCTCAGCGAGGACGGCCAGCACCTGGTGGTAAACGAAGAAACGGCCCCAATCTACCGGCTGATAGTGGAGAAGTTTTTGGAGGGATGGGGCCAGGCCAAAATCGCCAAGTACCTGAACCAGCTGGGGATACCGAGCAAGCGCGGGTGCAGGTGGTGCAGCAACGCTATAAGGACCATCCTCTCCAACCCCGTTTACCTGGGCATAACGATTTACAACACCACCACCCTGATAAGGGACCCGTCCGGCAAGCAGAAGCGGGTAATGCGGCCCAGGGAAGAGTGGATCATCAGGGAAGGAACCCACGAACCCTTGATTACCCCGGAGGAATTTGAGAAGATCCAGCAGATAATGCAGAGGAGGCGGGAGAAGGATACCAAGGAATGGACATGCGACCGCAAGTACCTGGGTTCGAGCATTCTGCGCTGTGCTGAGTGTGGGGGTAAAATATTCGGGTTCCGCTATCCCAAAAAAGTCAAAGGTAAAAAAGCCGAAGGCCAATACCTCTACTATTATCGATGCATGGGAACAAATGGCAAGTGCAGCCCGCCCATGAAGCACTGGCATATGGAGAAGGTCGACTACCTCATCATGGAGCTTTTCAGAAGTATATTCGCTGACAGGGAAAGGCTTATGCAGGCGGTGAGGGAGCAGAGCAATATCTTCGACCAGGACACGGAAGCACTGGCCGAAGAAAGAGAGAAAGTCAGGCAGAGGCTGGACCAGATTGAGAAGGCCATGAGAAAGCAGCAGGTAGCCTACGAGGAGGACGCCATCACCCTGGAGGAGTACCGGCAGAGGATAGCGGAGCTGCGGGAAGAAAGGCACCTGCTCATGCAGAAGCTGGAGAGCTTGAATGAGAAGCTGACCAGAAGCGACACCTTAATGGACAGGCTGAACGCGATTTACGAAAAGATTTCAAGGAAACTGGACCGGATCCACGAACTACCCTATGAAGAAAAAATCACTTATGTGAGCGCAACCTTTGAAGCCATATACCTGCGAAGCGACTACACCATATCGGATGTAGTTTTTAAATTGACTTAGTTAGTTATCAAAAGTTGAAGTCCGGCCCACCGTATTGGGTTATAATATTCTTAGCCAGGCGGGGGTTAGGCCTGCTTACTCTAACTGGATATTGAAGTTTTTTTTCGTATATCCACATCGTTCTTGATTCCTCCTTCATCTGTTAAACTCAACTTAGTGGTGCCGCAATTTACGGCATGAATGATTCCATTAATAACAGTATTCGTACGCCAAAGATGAAGATTATTGGCGGCTACCTAAAAAGTGATCTCCCACGGCCAGGGGTCTTCCACCCATCTCCAGGAGCCGGGGCTCGGAGTGGTGCCATAGTTGGTAAGCGGCCCGTAGCGGCTTTCATACTCCTGTTTTAGCTGGGCCAGTTTTCGGGCAGTTTCGTTATATTCTTCTAAAGCTTTCATATCCTGAGGATGGGTGTCTAGGTACAGATTAAATTCTAGGGCAGTAAATTCCAGGGCCATGATTTGTTCTAGGAGTTTTCGCCGGTCGTAATCCATGAGGAAAGCCTCCTTTCTAGCTTAATGTGCTTTAGGATGATAAGGCTTATAGAGCTCCGGGAAAATAGTGCCTTTCTTTAAACCTTCCTCCGGTTCCCATCTAGTAGTGTATCTTTGCCAGGGAATATAGGCCCGGGCCAGTTCCCAATTGAACTCCTGAACTTGGGCTTCATTCATAAGATTGCCCCCTTTCCCATGTTTTTTCAGCTAGTTTTATGTTATGTGACTGGCTCAGGAAAAGTGAACCTTTTATGCAAAATATATCCTAAAGCGTTGGCAAATAATGCCAGGCTCACTCCAGTTGAAATAGAGAGAAGGAGTAGGGAAAACATATTTAAATGAAGAGAGGAGACAATAGAGTTTAGGATTAAATGTTTACGATTAAATATAGAAAGGGGGAAACTTCTTGCACGTAAAGGTCATAGAATTAGTAGGCGAGTCTCCATCTAATTGGAAAGATGCTGTACAAGCGGCAGTGGCTGAAGCCTCTAAAGAGATCCCTAACATTTCTGGAGTAGAGGTTTTAAACCTGACGGCCAATGTTAAGAACGGAAAACTTACCGAATTTAAAGCTAACGTAAAAATCGCTTATGCTGATCACCCTGCGGACCTATAAATTAGTTCCATCCAATAAATTAGCCCCGGGTGTTTTCCCGGGGCTTTTTAAATATAAGAATTACGAAACCTCACGACAAAATTCGGCTAGGCGCTCCAGGCCAGTCTCAATTTGTTCCCTGGAAGTAGCGTAAGATAGGCGTAAATAATTATCGTTTCCGAAGGCGATACCTGGCACTACTGCTACATGGAAGTGTTGGAGGAGGGCGGCGGCGATGTCTGTAGAAGAGTTCAGAGGTTGGCCTTTGAATTTTTTGCCCAAGAGGCCCGAAATATTAGGGAATAAATAAAAAGCTCCGCCGGGTCTGGTACATGTTATTCCGGGGAGGGCCTGCAGCCCTTGAAGCATCAGATTACGCCGTACTTCGAACTCCTGTCTCATTTTTTCTACAGGTTCCTGAGTACCGGTAAGGGCTGCTACTGCTGCTTTCTGGGCTATGGAAGTGGGGTTAGAAGTAGAGTGGCTCTGAAGGTCGGCCATGGCCTGAGCTATGGGTAACGGAGCAGCAGCATAACCTATTCGCCAACCCGTCATGGCATAAGCTTTGGATACACCGTCTATGAGGATAGTGCGCTCTTTTATTTCACGGCCCAAGGAGGCAATACTTACGTGCTTTAGACCATCGTAAATAAGGGCGGCATAGATTTCATCAGAGATGACCCAGAGATCGTGTTCTAAAATAACTTCTGCTAGTTCCTCCAACTCTTTCTTCTCATATACTGCCCCGGTAGGATTGCAGGGCGAATTAAGGATAAGTAGCTTGGTACGGGGGGTCAAAGCTTCTTCCAGCGAAGCTTTTGTAAGCTTAAATCCTGTAGCTTCATTGGTTTCTACTATTACAGGCCGGGCACCGACCAGCTTCACTTGTTCATAATAGCTGACCCAGTAAGGGGCCACTAATACCACTTCATCTCCTTCTTCACAGCAAACTTGGAGGGCATTATACAGGGAGTGCTTGGCCCCACAGGAGATCACGATTTCTGTAGGAATATATTCTACCCCGCGATCCTGGGCAAGCTTTTCGGCTACGGCCTGGCGCAGCTCATCTATCCCTGCCACCGGGGTATATTTGGTAAACCCGGCTTCTAAAGCTTCTATAGCCGCTCTTTTTATGTGTTCGGGAGTATCGAAATCGGGCTCGCCGGCGCTAAAGTTTATAACTTTGATTCCTTGAGCTTTCATCTTTTTAGCCTGAGCATCGATGGAGAGGGTAGGGGAAGGGCTGATGGCAGTTGCCCGGGTAGCTAATTTCAACAGATATCCCTCCTATGTAACGTTTAGCCCCTATGGCCATAAGAATTCTTTTACTAGTTGGTATTTTAACAGATAGAGGGATAAAAATTGAAGTATTTTATTTTCCATTGACATGTATTAAAGCAAGAGGATAATAGAGGTTGGGCAAACCAAAGTATAAAGCTTTTAGGTGGTTTCCATGGATGTAAGAGAATTGGCCAGCTTTCTAGTGGGAAAAGTAGCTTTACGCAAGGAACTTTGTGTAAGGAGCCTATCGCCTCGCGCTTCTTGCCAGCGCTGTGCAGAGAGTTGTCCTTTGGGTAGTATAGAGATAAAGGAAGAAGGTCCCCAAATCGCTGATTGTAATCGTTGTGGCCTGTGTGCTGCCGCCTGCCCTACCGGGGCTCTTAAAGATCCTGAAAGATCCCCGGCTTTTTTCTTGGCCAGGGGAAGGGAAATATTAAAACATTATGAGGAAATTGTATTTTTTTGCCTCCGCTCATTGCCACGGGTCAGGCAGGAGAAGGCAGTTAATTTGGTTTTTGTCCCTTGTTTAGGTGGCCTTTTTCCTGAGGTTTTATTGGCGCTAGCAATAGAAGGGAAGGTATTACTTATGCTTCCTCAGGAAGGGTGCACAGGGTGTACTTTAGAGAAAGGCCGGGGTATTTATGAAAATACTTTTTTTCTCGCAAGTAGGATGCTAGAAGCCCTGGGATTTTCGCCTGAAAGGATAAGACTGACCTCAGAAGTTCCCCTCCCACGGGTTAAACCTGCCTATAGTGGCCCTGTAGAGGCAGCCATGGGTAGGAGAGAACTTTTCGCCGCCTTGTTCCGGGGCTTAAAGAGGGGAGCAAAGGGGGAGAAAGTGGAGCAAGTAAAAGTGCCTGCTTCTCGTAGGGAAATTTTATACCAAGTTATAGATGATCTAGAAAAAAGCGGTAAACCTTTTCGCAAAGATAAAGACTGGCCCCAAGCCGGGCTTAAGGTAGTAGGGCCGTGCTATTTTTGTAACGTATGTAGCCGCCTGTGCCCAACTGGCGCGCTCACCTTGGGGGAGAAGAAGCTTCTTTTTAGTCCTGCCCTTTGCTTATCATGCGGTTTATGTATAGACGTATGTCTTCACCGTAGCCTTTCATGGGGCGATAAAATAAGTTTAAATTCTTTACTTATGAGAGAAAAACAGGAGCTCGCCATAGCTGATGTCCAGGAGTGCATAAGCTGCGGGGAAAAATTTTCAGGCAACATTTATGCCCGGTTATGCCTCCGCTGCCTGATACAAAAGGGTTTAACCCAGTAAAGGAGGGACCCCAATATGGAACGGCAAGGTACCGAGCAGGAAATTTTGGAGGAATGGCTAAAAGGCAGGGAAATAATTTACCGCCTCCTGGCCCGCCTCTACCGGGAGGGCCCTGGCCAGGATATCATTAAACCCTTATTGACAGAGGATACCCTGGCCCAGCTAGCCCAGGGAGAAGCCAATGAGGAGAGCCGTAAGGGATGTCGTATGATGGATGAAGAATTAAAAGCTCAAGAAAACCTTGAAGCGTATGAAGCAAAACTGCGGCAGGACTATACCCGTCTTTTTATAGGCCCCGGCGAGATAAAGGCACCACCCTGGGAATCTGTGTATCGCTCACGGGAGCGCTTGCTCTTCGGCGAAGAGACCTTAGCTGTACGGAAATTTTACCAGTCCTTTGGGGTAAGCATTAAAAATTTATATCGCGAGCCTGACGACCATTTAAGTTTAGAACTTGAGTTTATGTCTTGGTTATGTGGCAAAGCTTTAGAAGAATTGCCCGGAGGAGAATGGAAGCGTTACCTTGAAGGCCAGGAAAAATTTTTACGCGAGCACCTCCTTGAATGGGTACCCGCTTTTACCAAGGACATGGAAAATAACGCTGAAACAGCTTTCTTCCGGGGACTGGCTAGCTTTACCCGTGGATTTCTCCTTCAGGATCTAGAAGAAGTGCAGGCTGTTTTAAATGCATAAACCCAAGGGGTTCCAGCCCATAATATACCTTGAGGTGAAAACAAATGGCCGACCAGACCAGGCAACCTGGGCCGCCTAAAAAACCTTTGACCTTGACCGAGCAGATAAGCCAACAACGCCAGGAATATGAACAACAAGTTTATCAAAAACTTGTCGAGCAAGTAAAACCGAAACCCAACGTGTTAATAAACGCTTTAAACGCCTTCTGGGTCGGAGGAGTTATTTGCGCTATTGGTCAGCTCATCATTTTGGCCTTTAGAAGCGGAGGCTTTTCTCCCCAGGATGCTGCCAACGCTACAACTATGGTTATGGTCTTTTTAGGTGCCTTGTTGACAGGCCTGGGAATTTACGATCAAATAGGCAAATTTGCCGGGGCAGGGTCTATTATTCCCATCACTGGTTTTGCCAACTCCATTGTTTCACCAGCCTTGGAATTCAAAAGGGAAGGATTTGTATTTGGCGTAGGGGCCCGTCTTTTTATGGTAGCCGGTCCGGTTATCATTTATGGCCTAGTAACTTCAGTAATTGTCGGGTTAATCGCTTATCTTGCAAGCTAGAGAAGTGCTAAGCATTTACGAAGACCAGACAAATATTACAAAGAAGAAGGACTTTAGCTGCAGACGACTTTGGTTAGAGGTGGAGGATTGGTGACTTCAGCTACCAAAAGAGTGGGCAAACATACTATAAGATTTACCAATCCACCAGTAATAGTGGCTACCGCTTCAGTAGTAGGGCCCAAAGAAGGAGAAGGCCCGTTAGGGGATACCTTTGATATGGTTATTACCGATACTTACTTCGGGGAAGAAAGCTGGGAAAAGGCCGAGCGCAAGATGCTGGAAGAGGCTGTCAAGATGGTTATCGCCAAGGCCCAATTACAATGGCAGGATATAGACTACCTTTTGGCTGGCGATCTTTTAAACCAGACCATTTCTGCTAATTATACGGCGCGCAACTTAGGTATACCTTTCCTTGGTCTATACGGGGCTTGCTCCACCATGTATGAAGGCATGGCCTTGGCCAGTATCCTTATAGACGGCGGATTCGCTACCTATGTAGTGGCAGCTTGTAGCAGCCATTACGACACCGCCGAGCGCCAATACCGCTATCCTACAGAGCAAGGCGTTCAGAAACCTCCTACTGCCCAGTGGACAGTCACCGGGGCCGGCGCGGTATTACTTGCACCGGCGGGCAACGGGCCCCGTATCACCTATGCCACCATAGGTCGGGTTTTAGATATGGGCGTAAAGGATCCTCAGGATATGGGATCGGCTATGGCTCCAGCAGCCGTGGATACACTGGTACGCCATTTTCAAGACACAGGCCGGGGCCCTGATGATTATGATTTGATTATAACTGGCGACCTGGGGCGGGTAGGCCGGGAGCTGGCTTTAAAACTTGCGGCGCAGAACGGCTACAATTTAGGTGATAAATATACCGACTGCGGCCTTTTAATTTATGATTCCGAACGTCAAGGTACCCATGCCGGAGGAAGCGGGTGCGCCTGCTCAGCGGTGGTCTTCGCCGGTCATCTTATGGGCAAACTTAATGACGGAACTTACAAGCGTATATTGGGCATAGGGACCGGCGCCCTTTTAAGCCCCACCTCTACCTACCAGGGAGAATCCATCCCCAGCATCGGTCACGCTGTGGTAATAGAAAAACTATAAGCTACCCAACCAAATTTGCCGCCACTAGGGGAAAATAAGAGACTAAAAGAAACCGAAGAAATTCGAAGCGAAAGGGGAAGCCGAATTGAGCGTAATTCTAGCTTTCCTTGTGGGTGGGGTTATCTGCTTGATAGGCCAGCTCATCATGGATTTAACCCCCTACAAAGTTACCCCCGCCCATGTGCTAGTCGGTTTTGTTACCGGAGGAGCTGTTTTAAGCGCGCTGGGGCTGTACCAGCCCCTTGTGCAGATAGGTGGAGCCGGGGCTACTATACCTTTAAGTGGATTCGGGCATCTTCTAGCTCAGGGAGCTTTAGCGGCAGTTAAGACCAAAGGGCTCTTGGGCGCTTTTTCCGGGGGATTACAGATGACGGCGGTAGGCCTTACAGCCGCTATACTGTTTGGTTATTTGATGGCCGTTATCTTTAACCCAAGGGGCTAAAACAAACGTAAGATTAGGAGGATAATTTAAATGACTATAACTGGCGAAGGCGTAAAGGTAGCTAAAGACTTAGAAGCTAATGTAGAATGGTTAAATAAAGAATTGGGAGTTAAAGAAAGCTTTGATGTTATCCGGCGTGACATTATGTTTGCTGGCCGCCGGGCCAGTCTATTTTATATTGACGGCTTCATCAAGGACGACATCATGTTATATATACTAAGGCGCCTTTCGGAATTAGAAAGGGAAGATCTGGCTCCTTCTCCTTTTAAGAAGACCCTGCAGCAGTATATCAATTATATCGAAGTCGATACCTTGGATAATTTACACCAAGTAGTAGATAAAATTTTGGCCGGAGGATTGGCTCTGGTAGTAGATGGTTTTGAGCAAGTAATCATAATAGATGCCCGCCGTTACCCGGTTCGGAACCCCGAAGAGCCCGATCTCGAAAGGGTGGTAAGGGGGTCCCGAGACGGCTTTGTGGAAACCCTGCTTTCTAACACCAACCTCCTCCGTCGCCGGATACGTGATCCCCGTTTAAGAATAGAAATCCTGCAAGCCGGGAGCCGTTCTAAGACCGATATTGCAGTAATTTATATTAAAGATATAGCTCACCCCAAGCTAGTAGAAAGAGTAAAAAAAAGAATTAAGGCCATCAAAATAGACGGCCTGCCCATGGCAGAAAAATCGGTAGAAGAACTCATCACTCCGGGAAGTTGGTGGAATCCTTTTCCCCGCGTACGTTATACAGAGAGGCCGGATGTAGCTGCTGTGCACCTTTTAGAAGGTCATGTGCTAGTTATGGTAGATACATCTCCCAGCGCCCTGATCATCCCTGCCACCCTTTTCCATCACCTTCAACATGCCGAGGAATACAGGCAAGCTCCTTTGGTAGGAGCTTTCTTGCGCTGGGTGCGCTTTTTAGGCGTGCTGGTTTCTGTGCTCCTTCCTCCCGTCTGGCTGCTTTTAGCCTTAAACCGGAGCCTTATCCCTCCTGGTTTGGAATGGTTGGGGCCCAAAAAGATCGCGGCCATTCCCCTTATGTGGCAGTTCCTCTTGGCCGAGGGAGGTATAGACCTTTTACGTATGGCGGCCATACACACCCCTACGGCTTTGGCCACCGCTTTAGGCCTTATAGCCGCTATACTTATAGGTGAAGTGGCCATCGCCGTAGGGCTTTTTAACCCCGAAATTATCCTTTACATGGCGGTGGCCGCCATCGGTATATTCGCTACTCCCAGCTACGAATTAGGTATGGCCAACACACTAGTACGAGTGGTAGCCCTTTTGGCGGTAGGTTTTTGGGGGCTGTCCGGCCTGGTAACCGTTTTAATTGGCACCTTTTTGCTTTTAGCTACCACCAAATCCTTCGGGGTACCTTACCTTTGGCCCTTAATCCCTTGGGATTGGCGCTCATTGAAATCTATTTTATTAAGGTCGCCGGTACCTTTACAGAACTTGCGACCTCCTGCACTTGATCCCTTAGATGAGGACCGGCAGCCCGCTCCAGCCTATAAGCCCTTACCCCGTCAAAGCGGGGAAACCTTGGAGGAACGGGTAAGACAGGGAGCATCGCCCCAAGACCAGGACGGATCCGGTTAATTTTCCCGGCTGGCCGCTGCTTCTGGTATTTCAAGATGTGCGGCTAGAAGATTGAGCAAGTACTTTCGGAAAGGTTCGGCCAGGTCCGGGCGCTCCAGGGCGAACTCTACAGTTGCCTGTAAGAAACCCAGTTTATCTCCTACATCATAACGTCGGCCCGCAAAACGGTAAGCGTAAACGCGCCCCTCGCGAGCCAAGATGTTTAAAGCATCGGTTAGCTGGATTTCCCCTCCGGCTCCAGGAGGAAGGTCGGCCAGAATGGGAAAAATCTCAGGAAGTAATATATAGCGACCAATAACAGCCAAGTTGGAAGGCGCATCCTGGGGTTCGGGTTTTTCCACCAAACCTTTAACCTGGAAGAGACCGTTTTCAGTATATCCTGCAGGCTCCACTATACCATAACGTTTGACTTCCCCCGGAGGTACTTCCTGGACGGCCACAATAGCTTGCCCCACCTCAGTATAGGCTTGTATCATCTGTTTTAAGCACGGGATATCATTTACAATTATATCGTCCCCTAATAGTACGGCGAAGGGCTCTTCCCCTACGAACTGGCGGGCACAGAATACTGCGTGCCCCAGGCCGAGCTGTTCTTTTTGCCTTATATAATGTATATCCGCTAGATTAGCTACTTGCTCTACTATTTGTAACATCTCAAGATTGTTTTTCTCCTTTAAGAGGGTGGAAAGCTCCAAAGATAAATCGAAATGATCTTCAATAGCCCGTTTGTGCTTACCTGTAATTATTAAAAGGGACGTGACCCCCGAATGTACCGCTTCCTCTACAATATACTGAATGGCTGGTTTGTCTACTATAGGGAGCATCTCCTTCGGCTGGGCTTTGGTAGCGGGCAAAAAACGAGTACCCCAACCTGCGGCCGGAATAACCGCTTTGCGAATGGGAAGCATCTTTCCTACCTCCTTTTTTTGGAAACTAAACCAGGACTCAGTGCAAGAGCTTTGTCAGGAAATCTTCTACCTCAGCCGGTGACGGCAAACGGTAGTCAGCTAGGGTGGGGCGTTTCTCTCCTACCAGGATGGTCAAACCCCGTCCCTTAAGGATACGAAAGGCGTCTTCATCGGTCAGGTCATCACCTAAAAATACAGGGAAGAAAGTGGGAAAAAGCTGTAAAAAATATTCTACTGCTAAACCTTTATGGATACCCCTCATACGTATCTCTATAACTTTATTACCTCTAAGGTATTCCAACTGGTAGGCTTGGACAAAGGGCTTTGTAGAACGGATAAAAGTTTTTACTATTTCTTTAGCTTCTTTAGGTTTAGCCTGGCGAAAGTGTAAAGCTATGGATTCCTCCTTATCTTCTACATAGAAACCCGGCACCCTGGATGCCAGATCTTGTGCAAGGGCCGAGATCTCCTTCCAGATGCCCGGGGGAGGGCCCGGGGGGCCCAGTTTAACCTTTAAACGGGGGCCTCCGGCGTTTTGGGCCGGATGTAAGATTTCCCGGCCGTGCAACCCAGCAAGAAAAAGGTAAGATACAGGAAGGAGGGCGGCCAGCTCCTCCGCCCTACGCCCGCTTATTATGGCCACGCGTTTTTTTGTATCCCGACTTAAGCAGGTCAATAGATTAAGGAGCTTTAAAGAAGGCCGGGCATCTTGTGGCTTAGGTGCCAGGGGTACTAGGGTTCCATCGTAATCAAGCATCAATAAAACTTGTGGACGGGAGCGTACTGAAGCTGCTAACACGCAAGTGTCGGCGTACTGCATCTTCTTCTTTTACCTCGCGTTCCTGGAGGGCTCGCTGAAAGTTGGCCAGCCACCAGCGTACGTCAAAGCGCCGGACCTGCTCTTGCAACTTCCTTAAGCGCTGTTTTTGCTGCGATACAGGCATAGCCAGCGCAGCCTTAATGGCCACTGCTGTTCCTTCAATATCGTAAGGATTAATTATCACCGCCTCTTTGAGGTCCCGGGCTGCTCCGGCGAAACGGCTTAAAACCAGCACGCCTGTACCATCTACCCGGCTGGCCACATACTCTTTGGCTACCAGGTTTAAACCATCCCTTAAGGGGGTTACCATCATAATATCGGCAGCCAGGTAATAGGACACCAGCTCTTGGCGGGGTACCCCTCGCCAGAAATAATGTACCGGACGATAGTTGCCTTCGCTGAATCGGCCATTTATACGCCCCACTGCTTCCTCTACTTGACTCCGGAGCTGCTGGTAGGCAGGCACGGCGGTACGGCTGGGTACGGCGATCTGCAAAAGGGATACCCGGCCCCGCCATTCAGGGGCTTCCTCCAGGAGACGCTCAAAGGCTAACAGCCGTTCTAGAATACCTTTAGTATAATCGAGTCTTTCTACCGCCAGGGCTATGCGTTCTGTACCGATCTGGCGGCGCAGCTCTTCGGCCTGTTTCCGTATTTTAGGATCACAAGCCAGTTTTTGGAAGGCTTCATAGTCGATACCCATGGGCCAGGCTGGGGCATATATCTTGCGGCCCTGCCATCTTATAGTGAAGGTGTTATAATCTACGGGGGCTTCAAGGAGTTTATTTACTGCATGCAGGAAGTTATAGCTATAATCTGGTAGGTGGAAACCGATTACATCGCTTCCCAGAAGGCCACGGAGTATAGCCCGGGCCCACGGCAGGGTGGCGAAAAGGTCATAATGGGGGAAAGGAATATGCCAGAAGAAAGCTTGTTTGAGCCCTGGCTTATGCCGCCTGATAATACCTGGTACCAGCGCAAGGTGATAATCATTCACCCATACAATATCTTGCGGGCCAGTTTCAGCCAAAGCGGCCAAGGCAAACTTAAAGTTTACTTGACGGTAAGCTAACCATTCTGAAGTGCTGTAGTGGCATTTTTCTAAGAAATAATGGCATAAAGGCCATAGGGCACCGTTGGTAAACCCATGGTAATAACGCCGGATTTCATCTCCAGTAAGGGGTACTTCACAGAAGAGATAGGCTGGATTCTCTGGTGGTACGTTGAGTCTTACTCCCGGGGTCTCCGGGGCGGCTGCTTCCCGGCCGCCCCAGGCCACCCAAACTCCCCCTTTTTCTTTAAGTACGGGTTCAACAGCCGAAACAAGCCCGCTTATAGCAGGCATGGCTTCGATATTGCCTTCTACCTCTTTAAGGGTATACGAACCCCGGTTAGATACCAGGACTATCTTCGGTTCCTTAAGCATAAGCGCAAGCCCCCCTTCTACACTTTACCAGTTGCTAGCCTGCTTAAAGCAGGACAGCGCTTCCTGGTAAACCTCCAGGGTGGCTCTAGTCATGGCATCTACCGTGAAGTGTTGTTCTACGTGACGTCGGCCGTTACGTCCGAGGATTGTTGCAACGCTGGGGTTACGGAGGAGGAAGGTGATGTAACTGGCGAGTTCCCGGTAGTCGCCTATGCTTACCAAGAAACCGTTGAAACCGGGACGTACAACTTCGGGCATGCCTCCTGCCCGGCTTACAATTATGGGTTTAGCAGTGGCCATGGCTTCTAACATAACGAGGCCGAAGGGTTCCTGGAATATAGAGGGATAAAGGCATACTTCGGCCACTTTATAGATTTCTGGCATCTCTGACCAGGGGAAAAAGCGGATAAAAACGTGATCTTTGAGGTCCAACTCTTCTATAAGTTGGTACATGTAGGCTACTTCCGCGGGTTGCTTCTGACCCCAGTCTACGGTATTCGTCGTCCCGGCCAACACGAGGATAACATCCGGGATTTCCCGGCGGACAATGTCGAGGGCACGGATACTCAAGTCACAACCTTTAGCCTTGCTCATACGGGCTGGATGGAATATCACGCGCCGGCCGCGTAAGCTCGGGTAGGTTTGCAGGGCCTTTTGCACTTCTGAAACAGTGGGGGGATGGAATATCTGCGTGTCAATACCATGGTGCACCACGTGTATTCGCTCAGGTGGATATCCGTTTACCATCAGCTCCTGGCGTATGTAGTGGCTAACGGCGATTACTCTATCCCACCCGCAGGCCAGGGTATTCATTTTTTCCCATAACTCATCTTCCCACACGTTGTGGGCCGTAAGGATCAGAGGCCAGCCATGGCGCTGGCAGATCTCCTGCAGCGCTTTAGCATGGACATAGCTAAAATAATGCATATTATGAGCATGAACTATATCCGGCCGGAAATCCAAAAGGAAGTTTTCCAGCACTTGCCGGATCTCTTGGGCTTTGCTTTCTATGATTTCAGGATTTAAGGAATTAAGATCTAGCAGAGGAGAGCGCCGGATAGCCACTCCTCGCCAGGTTTCCTGGTCCTCAGTCCCAGGAGCGGTGGCCGTAAGCAAGCTGACCGTATGACCAAGCTGTACCAACCGTGGGCAAAGGAGGGCCAGATGCGACTCCACCCCGCCGATTATGGGGGGGAAGGCCCAGTGTACCATGGCAATACGCATATCCTATTCCTCCCCCTTGATGGAATAAGTTGACACTTTAATTATAATCCAGGAGCACAATGAAAGTCAAGGAAAGGCAGGACCCGCCTTTTAAGCCTCAATAATGACCCTCACATTGCCCTCCTTTTTTAACACATGGCAGAACACTTGCCCTTCCTTTTCTTCAAAGGCTAGATCGATGCGGCTCTGTCCCACTAAAAGATTTCGGATCTCTAGCCTCTTGGCTCCTGGCAAGAGAAGTGGCCGATTAATATATATGGTGTTATCCCGGCAATCTAAACCTAGTAAACTTTGTAAAAAAGAAAAAAGGCTACCTACAGCCCAGGCTTGCGGATCGCAAGCTATAGGGTAGCGGACGGGGCCTGTTAAACCCCGGCGGGTGAAGCCGCAGAAGAGTTCCGGCCAGCGGTTATAAGAAAAGAAGGAGCTGGCCTCAAAAAGCCCGGAGGCCAATTTCTTAAGCTCGTGCAAGCAACCGTACCGCCTCATGCCGGAAGCTATAATGGCATTATCGTGGGGCCATATAGAGCCGTTATGATAACTCATAGGGTTATAAGCCTTTTCCTTCTTGCTCATGGTGCGGATGCCCCAACCAGAATAGAAATCTTCGGCTAAAAGCCTGCTTGCCACACGGCGGGCTTGCTCAGGGGACAAAATTCCGGTGAACAATGCATGCCCTCCGTTAGAGACTAAGGTGGTTATGGGCTTTTTATGTCCATCCAGAGCGAAGGCAAGATATCCTTCATCCTCCAGCCAAAAATCACGGATGAACTTCTCCCTCAATTTAGTAGCCCGCCGGACGAGGCTTGTGGCAGTCACACCGTCTCCTAATTGCTTCAAAAGGAAGGCTGCTTCATGTAAGGCCAAATAATAATAAGCTTGAACCTCCACCAGAGCTATGGGGCCAGGTGGTATGTTCCCCTCAGGGTCTACTACGGCATTCCAGGAATCCTTCCACCCTTGATTAGTGAGGCCAGCGGGGGATTCCCGCAGATACTCCAAGTACCCATCGCTATCTAAGTCACCATACCAAGTACACCAGTAAAGGCAGCGACGTAAAGGCTCGGTCATCTCCTCCAGCAGTTCCTTATCTAAGGTCCACCGGTAAGTGGCTCCTAGAAGGATGATAAACCATAGAGTAGAATCAATAGATCCGTAGTAAGGGCTGTGGGGAACTTCCCCGCATTTAGTCATTTCTCCCCGGCGGAGTTCATGGAATATCTTTCCCGGCCTTTCTTCCCGCCAGCGGTCCAAGCGCCTCCCTTGGTACCGGGCTAAAAAGCGAAGGGTATCTTTAGCTATATTGGGATTAAGGATCAGGGTTTGCCAAGAAGTAATAAGGGAATCCCGGCCGAAGGGGGCTGCATACCAGGGGATTCCTGCATCCAATATCCGTCCTTCCCCCGGGTAATCGGTTTGGAGCGCGGCCAGATCCGTTACCGCCGTTTGCACCATGTTATTTAAGGAAGTGTTATCCGTATAAACTTGAGTGCATTCCCGTTCCCACTGGTGATAGCGGCCGGCCAGCATGATGGTGGCGGCCGAAAAACTGGTACTTATAAGATCGGGGTTTTCCGTAATATCGCTATCCAGGTCGATGCGAAGATGAAGGTATATCTTCTTTTGGGGGGGCAGAGTTAAGATATAACGCGCTCGCGCGCGCCCGGGTTCTGCTTTAATCTCGTTGGGAGCAGGATCTAGGGAAATGGCAGTACTGCGTATCTGACCGTCAAGCCCGCGGTAAGCAAGCTTAATCCCCCAACGCTTAACTTCGGGGCTTAAAAGTTCGCCCCGGCGCTCCCTTACTGTGCCCCGAACCTCAAAAATATCCCGGTAATCGGCGCCGAAAATTATGTCTAAAGAGATGGTTAAAGGGAAGGAGTTAAAATTTATAAGGCGCAAGCGCTGGAAAAAGGCATCCTTAATAATCCTGAGCAGGCGCAAGTGTACAGTATGAAGCGGCACTAGTTGCCCTGAGGGCAGGGTAAATTCCGGATTAGTAAGCTCTATTTGAGCAAAGTGGCTGTCCCGGATGGCAGAGGAAAGATAAATAGGTTTTAAACCTTGAAGATAGAGTTCTAGGCAGTCCAGGTATCTAGTATCTGCGTGGTAGAGTCCTAAGGAGCCTAAACTTCGGCCAGTGATCTCTCCTGTGGGCAAAGACACTAGAAAAATATTGCCCTCTTTCAAAACCTCGGTAACCGGCTCGATCTCACAAGGAGCTATTCTTAAATCCAAATGTGGCTCTCCCACTCGAAAACCTCCTTTCACCAATACTGTTTCCATAAATTTCGACGATATAAGGTAGTTTCCTGCCAAAGCTACCTTTCCTTTCTGGACAGAAGCCCCCCGGTGGGTTAAAATGTAAATATACTCGGGAAAGGAGAACTGGTAGATGCAACTGCGTGGCACCATGCGTATTAATGAACGAGGTCATCTCGAAATTGGGGGTTGCGATGTCGTAGATTTAGCCCGGGAGTTTGACACTCCTTTATACATTTTCGATGAAGACCTTATACGGGCTAACTGCCGCAAATTTATACAAGCTTTTGTCCAGAAGTATGGTAACGCAGAAGTAATTTATGCGGGTAAGGCCTTTTTAACTACCGCCATCTGCCGCATAATAGCCCAAGAGGGATTAGGATTAGATGTTGTATCCGGCGGCGAACTATACACAGCCCTAAAGGCCGGTTTTCCACCCTCCCGTATTTACTTTCATGGTAACAACAAAAGCAGGGAAGAGCTCCTTCTGGCTCTGGAAGCCGGAGTAGGCCGGGTGGTGGTGGATAACTTTTTGGAGCTAGAAACTTTAAACCGTCTAGCTGTTGAAAGGGGCCAGAAGGTGCCCGTACTTTTACGGGTCACCCCTGGGATAGAAGCACATACCCATGAATACATCCGCACAGGTCAGATAGATTCTAAATTCGGTTTTACTTTGCCTACGGGCCAAGCTATGGAAGCCGTGCGGAAAATCCGGGAACTTCCGGGAATAGAATATAAGGGGCTCCATTGCCATATAGGTTCGCAAATTTTCCAAGTAGAGCCCTACCGTTATGCTGCTGAAGTTATGATGGACTTTATAGAAAAAACACTTAGGGCTACGGGGCTTATAACCGAAGAACTTGACTTAGGAGGCGGCTTCGGTATAGCCTACGTAGAAGGCGATGATCCTCAGCCCATTGAAGCCTTTGCCGATACCATTATGGCTGCTGTTTATGACGAGGCGGAAAAGAGGAGGCTAAAGCTTCCTAAAGTTATTGTAGAACCGGGAAGATCGATAATCGGGCCGGCGGGGAGTACAGCTTACACTGTTGGCGCCATAAAAGACATACCGGGGGTGCGAAAATATGTGGCCGTCGACGGTGGGATGGCGGATAACATTCGGCCTGCCCTTTATGGCGCCCGTTATGAAGCTATCTTGGCCAACAAAGCAGATGCTCCCGCTACCGAAGTGGTTTCTATAACTGGTAAATGCTGCGAATCGGGAGATATGCTGATATGGGATATTCCTTTACCGCCCGTAGAACCCGGAGACATACTTCTTATGCCCTGTACCGGCGCTTACGGTTACGCTATGGCCAGCAACTACAACCGCCTGGGCCGGCCGGCAGCGGTCCTGGTAAAGGACGGCCGGGCGGATCTCATCTTGCGCCGGGAAACCTACGAGGACTTGTTGCGGTGCGATGTCCTGCCTAGAAGGCTCGAAAAGTGAAATACCGAAAGCTTAGAGGCGGGGGCTTGAGGTCTTGCGACTTAAGAAAGGGGGCTTCCTTTAAACTTGTATTTAGATAGCCTAACGAAACTTTTGGCCGGTATCCCGGCCCTACTACTGGCTTTAACCTTCCATGAGTACGCCCATGGCAAGATGGCTTATCTTCTGGGAGATCCTACACCCAGGTATCAGGGGAGGCTAACCCTAAATCCTTTAGCCCATTTAGACCCTTTAGGTACCCTGCTCCTTATTGTGGCAGGCTTCGGCTGGGCCAAACCTGTCCAGGTTAATCCCTTTTACTTTCAGATGGAACGGCGCAAAGCTATGATGCTGGTGGCCCTTGCTGGTCCGTTGATGAATTTGGTCTTAGCTTATTTGGGAGCTGTAGCTTGGAGGATAAGCGCCTCTTGGGGTTGGCAAGGAGATTTTTTATTCTCTTTCTTTAATTTACTAGTAGTGTATAATGTGGTTTTGGCTGTGTTTAATCTGCTTCCTATTCCGCCTTTAGACGGCTCGCGAATTTTAGCCGGACTGGTCTCCCGGGAAAGCGCAAACTATATATACGGGCTAGAAACTCTAGGTCCGTTTTTACTCCTTTTCCTTATTGCTACGGGCATAACCGGGCGCATTATGCAGCCCTTAGTTTCCTTAGTGCTAGACCTTATCCTACAGGCCAGCAGGTTGATCGTAATATAAAGGAGTGTTAGGTCTAAACACCATGGGGGAAAAATAAACTCCTGCTTTGAGGTTTTAACCTTAAAAAGCATATTTTTGAAACTTAAAGTTTTGGAGGTAAAAGTAGAGTTATGGGACATGGCAGGATCTTAAGCGGCATGCGACCTACAGGTAGGCTCCATATCGGGCATCTTATGGTTTTAGAAAACTGGGTGAGGCTCCAAAAGGACTACGAATGCTTTTATTTTATAGCCGACTGGCACGCCTTAACCACAGCCTATGAAGAAACCGAAGAACTTAAAGCGAATATCCGTTATATGCTGGTGGACTGGCTGAGTGCAGGGCTTGACCCTGATTTAAGCACCATTTTTATCCAGTCTCATGTTAAAGAACATGCTGAGTTACACCTCCTTTTTTCTATGTTCACCCCCCTCTCCTGGCTCGAACGGGTGCCGACGTATAAAGACCAGTTACAGCAGCTAGGGCAGGAAGGCAAAGATGTTTCTACTTACGGCTTTTTGGGTTATCCCCTTCTCCAAGCGGCCGATATTTTAATCTATAAGGCAGATGCGGTACCTGTGGGGGAGGATCAGTTACCCCACCTGGAGTTTTGCCGGGAGGTAGCCAGGCGGTTTAATTACCTTTATAAAACCCAACTTTTTCCGGAACCTCAGGCCTTGTTGTCTAGAGTACCCCTTTTACCGGGCATTGATGGACGGAAGATGAGCAAGAGCTACCGGAACGATATCCCTCTTTCAGCTACTCCTGATGAGGTAAGAGAGAGAGTTCGTCTGATGATCACAGACCCTGCACGGATTCACAAGACGGATCCCGGTCATCCGGAGGTCTGTGTAGTGCACACTTACCATGAAATCTTTAATCCCCAAGAGATAGAAGATACCAGGGAAAGTTGCCGGGCAGGAGCCATCGGGTGTGTACCGTGTAAAGCACGCCTGGCAGAAAAGATCAACGCCTACCTGGAGCCTGTACGTGAGCGGAGGGAAAGGTTACTGCGCAACCCGGGAATTTTAGACGATATTGTGGCTCAGGGTTCGGACAGGGCCAGGGCAGTAGCCCGGCAGACCATGGAAGAGGTAAGGTCTGCTATGGGGTTGTAAATAGAGGGGTTGCAAGCCTTATGCCTTATTATATAGAACTCGACCTGTTTCAGGGACCTTTAGACCTGCTCCTTCTCCTCCTTAAGGAAGAGGCCATTTCCCTTTATACTATACCCGTGGCGGAGATTACCGCCTCTTGGGTTTACCTCAGCCGGGAGGAGGAAAAGGAACTGGAAACCCTGGAGGAATTTCTCCTCCTGGCCGCGGAAATACTAGCCCTTAAAGCTCGCTTTCTCCTCCATCATCCGGAAGAAGACCAGGGGGAGGAAGAAAAAGGAGAGGAAACCCGCTGGGTTGAGCTTTCCTTAAAGAAGGTAGAAGAATATCGCCCTTATCAAGAGGCTGCTCAAAGGCTTGCTGAACTAGGAGAGCGTGCCACTTTAATTTTTACCAGATCCCTTGACCCTTCCACTGTAACGGCAGCCCTAGGCCGTATAGATCCCTTGGCTGGTATTACCTTGTTAGATCTACAGCAGGCTATTAACTCTGTCTTGTTACGGTATGAAAAGGCCCAAAAGACTCACCTTAGAGCTAAGCCCCTCTATATGCCCCGGATAACCCTTTTAAGCCAGCAGCGCCTTATCCTTAAGCAGTTAAACCGGGCGAGAGGGAAATTGAGTTTCTCTTCCTTCCTCACCCCCCATCCAACCCGGTTAGAAGTAGCTACTACTTTCTTGGCTCTTCTAGAACTTGCCCGGCGAGGGCGTGTGCATATTTATCAAAGGGAAGCCTTCGAAGAAATTGAAGTTTGGCTTAAGGGGTGACCTCATTGCCTTTAACCTCTAGCCAAAAGAGCAGGGCGGCCCTGGAGTGCCTTCTTTTTGTTAGTGGCCAGCCAGTAAGCCCTGATACCTTGGCCCGTGTCCTTAAAGTTCCGGAAGGGGAAGTAGAAAAACTCATACGGGAATTACAGGGGCTTTATGAGCGGGAAGGGCACGGCCTTCAGATACGCAAAGTGGCCGGGGGCTACCAGATGTGCACACGTCCGGAATATGCCCCCTATATCGAGGACTTCCTTAAACCCGAGCTTCCTTCCCTTTCCCGGGCCGCTTTAGAAACCTTAGCCATTATCGCCTACCGCCAACCCATAACCAAAGCTGAAATTGAACGCCTGCGCGGGGTTAAAGTGGATGGTGTACTGGCTACCCTTTTAGACCGGGGGCTGGTGAAGGAGGTGGGACGTAAAGATACACCTGGCCGACCCATCCTTTATGGTACTACCTCCCTTTTCCTTGAACACTTTGGCTTAGAAAGCTTAAAAGAACTCCCACCTTTGGAAGAAGTGGCTTCTACCCGGGAACAATAAAAACTGGTGAGGGAAAGTGCTGGCCTTAAGCCTAGCCTTAAGCATTTTTTGTGGCCTGATTTTCTTCCTGGTTTTACCTTTAAGATTAGAAGTGATCTACAAATACGAAAAAGAAAAAAACGGCCTACTTAATGTCCGGTTTAACTACGGGGGGAGATGTTATAATTACTTCTGGGAGCCCTTCCCTTATTCCTTTTTTATCCCTTCTATGAACCCTTTTTCCCACCAGGATCAGGTAAGAAAAGGGATTTCCGCCCAGGAGACCCCTCCTGGGGGGACTTTAATTATAAGCCCTCCTCCGAGAGCTTATAAAGTTTTGACTTGGATTTTGCGCTTGTGGAAGGAACTCTTGCTTAAAACTCAATGCTCTTACTTTTCCTGGGTAATAGAGGTGGGAACAGGAGATCCTGCTCTGACAGCCCTAACCAGCGGCCTGTTATGGAATGTAGCCACTCTTTTTTATCATAATCTGCGTACCCGAACCTATCTCAAATTGAGCAAGCCGGATATAAAAATTCTGCCCTGCTTTAGCGGAGTGTGCTACCGCACCAAACTCCACTGTATATTTATTTTTTACCCCGGTCATATTATTACCGCCGGAATAAGGACTCTTATTAGATAGATACTAGCTTTGGGGAAGGGGGGCAAAAAGGTTTGAGCAATCACCCTATAGAGGGCCTTATGAAGACAGCTATGGAGAGCATAAAGGAAATGGTAAACGTTAACACTGTCGTGGGCGAGCCCATAGAAACTCCTGATGGTTTAGTGATCCTCCCCGTTTCTCGGGTAACGGCTGGCTTTGCTGCTGGAGGCTCGGAATATGAACTGGAGCGCCAGGACGGGGGAGGTGGGGGGACTCAAGGAGTCCCCTTTGGTGGAGGGAGTGGTGCAGGGGTTTCCGTACAACCCGTAGGGTTTTTGGTTGTGGGCAAGGATAAGATCCGCCTTTTACCCGTAGATGCCAACACAGTGGTAGAGCGCTTGATAGATTTGACTCCGCAGGTACTTGACCGCCTCCAGGAGATCTTGGGACGCAAAAAGGGAGAGACCTTGAATAAAGAAACCATGACTATCCTGCGGCCTCAATAGCATGAGAAGGAGGAAATTTGCGCCCAGCGGCGAATAATAGCAGCCTGGGGTGAAATATAAGATGAATTTTTCCTTTTTTAATCCCCGGAGGCTGGCTGTTGGGCTATTTTTATGGTTTCTTTTTCTCTTTTTAGTTTCTGTCCCACCGGCTGAAGGGTCACCACAGGAACCTAAAATTGAGGCCAAGAGCGCAGTGCTCATGGATGCCTTAACTGGCCAGGTGCTATGGAGTAAAAATCCCCACGAACGGTTACCCCAAGCCAGCACTACCAAGATTACTACGGCCATTGTAGCTTTAGAACACGGTAATTTATCGGATCTGGTCCGGGCAAGCCAAAGGGCAGCTCAAGTAGGGGAAGCGGCCATCTACTTAGAGGAAGGAGAAACCCTCACCCTGGAAGATCTCCTTTACGCCCTTCTTTTGCGCTCGGCTAACGATGCCGCCGTGGCTATTGCCGAGCATATAGGGGGTACAGAGGAAAATTTTGTGGCCCTTATGAACCAAAAGGCTTGGGAGATAGGAGCGCGGGACACCCATTATGTCAATCCCCATGGTTTGCACGCCCCCGGGCATTATTCTTCAGCTTATGATTTGGCTCTTCTTGCCCGCTATGCTTTAAAGATACCTAAATTTAGGGAGATAGTAGCTACCCGGGAAAAGGTGATCCCCTGGCCGGGCAAGCCCTGGGACAGGTTGCTCGTAAACACTAATCAGCTCCTATGGGGTTATCACGCTTACCCTGGAGCAGATGGCGTTAAGACCGGTTATACCAGCGAGGCGGGACAGGTACTGGTAGCTTCGGCTACCCGGGAGGGGCGGCAGCTCATAGCCGTAGTTATGCACTCGCCCGATATGTACCGGGAAATTAGAGCGCTCCTCGACTACGGCTTTCAGCACTTCACCCATCAGGTTTTGGTACCGGAAGGGGAACTTATAACCCAGGCTACAGTTAAGGGAGCTTTAGTAGGAACAGTACCTTTGGTCACGGCCAGGCCGGCCGTAGCGGCTGTCCCCCGCGAGGGGCAAGTAGTATGGGAGAGGGAGATAACCCTCTTGCCCGAAATTAAGGCTCCCCTTAAAAAAGGGCAGAAGCTAGGGGAGTTAACCTTTATCCTAAAAGGCCCTGAATCCCGCCAAGAAGAAACCAAAGGGCAGCGAATAACAGTAGATCTCATCGCGGCCCGGGATGTACCGCGTAGACCTTGGTGGGTCGCTTTCTTGCAGGGTTTTTTGAGCGTCTTTAACTTCCCCTGGATCCGCCTGACCTAAACTTCAAGGTTCTAGCACATTCACCTGTACCGTCATGGTGTTCCACCTCCAACCAAGACTCCCAAGCCCAAGTTCATAGTTCTATATTTTCCCAGCCCTTCATAAGGTTACTACAGGTAACCCAAGGAGGATGGGCTGGGATGGTAAACTT
>Ga0080004_1108520_pt1 | contig 25440 bp, 29 predicted proteins | sample WasSprMetagenome_FD_69207 | JGI IMG/M metagenome (GOLD analysis project Ga0080004, IMG submission 69207) | Sulfidic aquatic microbial communities from Washburn Spring, Yellowstone National Park, USA - WS (SPADES assembly) (version 2) | ecosystem: Environmental > Aquatic > Thermal springs > Hot...
ACGAGTCTCTTCGAGATGTAGTGTGCCGAGTCAACTAGAACACTCTTAGCCTTACTAAGCCACCTAGCTCTAGCTCTCCTAGCCCACTTCAAAAACCTCCAGTTCTTTGGATGCCTTCTCTGTAGCTTCTCAGCTAGCTTCTTGAGGTGTAGCGCCCTCCTCAACCCCCTATACGGTATCACGCCCATCGAGACCAGGTTTCCCTCTAAGTCGATGATCGTGTAGGTTACATTATTGAAATTGATATCAACGCCCATAACGGTCTTCGGCTCTCTCAATGCAACGTGTTTGGTGAATGTCAAGTAGACGAGTATCTTGTTGCTCCTGTAGCTCACTAACACTTCTCCAAGTCTCCAGGAACCGTCGAGGTATCTGTCTAGGTGATTGTACCACTTTAGCTTCAACTCGACCCACTTGTCGTGCAATACTGCTATCCTAAGGGTTCTCGTGTTGAGGTCTATTTTATAGTCTAGTGGGTGTATTCTTGCAGTCAGCTTCTTGGGCACCGGTTTGGAGCCGTTGTTCTTCTTAGTCGACTTCACTATCTCCCTAGCTCTCTTGTAGATCTCGGATACGTGGTGTGCTCTGAATCCGAGACTTCTCAATCTACTGTAGAACATTTTATGTAGAGTACTCTTAGATTGTATTTGATTTGAACTCCATATCTCATTCACTACTAACTGAACTGAGTCTCGATAGAGCTTGAGGAACTCGACTAGGAGACCCTCCTCTCCCTTGGGGGTGACCGCCTCAACCCGGGCGGTCACGGTTACCCTCACAGGGAGATTCATTGGGAAACCCCGCTCCGTATTCTAGTTAGACCGGTTTAAAAAGCTTTTCTACAATTTTAACTAGAGGTGGTCTAATGAGCCAAGTGTACGTATTCGAGGCGTCAATAATAAAGATCAGTGGAAACAAGTATGGAATATACCCACCAAGAGAGTACCAAGAGAAGCTCAGTAAATACCATGGAAGAAAAGTCAAAGTAATAGTAGTCATCGAGAGCTAGCAGTAAAAGTATCCACAGATATTTACAGCTAATTACAGTTATTTTTAGATCGGTCACAGACTTTGTTAGACTCCGATCGATCTTTTCGCCTTGAGAGGCGATAATTGAGAAGTGTGGGATGTATAGCCCACATAGTGCTTATTAAGTCTACAGCTAATTAAACATTAAAAGAGCGTGCTTACACATGTCAAGGGCTGCAGGGGAGAGAAGAGCTGAGTACAAGATAGTGAGGTATAGTCCATGGATAGTTCACTTTAACACAGGTGCTTGCAATGGTTGCGATATCGAGGTTCTAGCCTCTATCACACCTCTCTATGACCCCGAGCGTTTTGGAGTCAAACTCGCACCTAGTATTAGGCATGGAGATATACTAGTTGTGACAGGGGCTGTGACGAAGAAAGCAGCTGAAAGACTTAGAATACTATATGACCAAATGCCCTGCCCTAAATTTGTTGTAGCTGTTGGAGCTTGCGCTATTGATGGCGGGGTATTTGCTGGTTCTTACAGCGTGGTGGGTGGTGCAGATAAAGTAGTGCCGGTAGCTGCTTATGTCCCAGGTTGTCCACCTAGACCTGAAGCTATACTTGATGGCATAGTCAAGCTGTTAGAGATAATCGAGAGAGGCGAGGTGAAAGAACATGGATGTAAATAGTAAACACGAGTTGCTTAAAAAATATGCGATTGAAATGGGGACTGTAAAGCCTAATAGAAAGGTCTATGTCGTGGAACCTGCTAATGTGAGAAGGATCTTCGAAGAGCTCATCGAGAAATATGGATATGAAAGCTTCTACCTATCTACGATTGTCGGGACAGATCTTAAGGAGGAGGGGAAGATACGGCTAGATTACTACCTAGTCCTTCTTCCAGAAGAAGAGACTGTGGTTATTAGAACTCTCCTTCCACGTGATAACCCGGTGATTAGTAGCATTGTCGATATTGTGCCAGGAGCTCTTTCAGGAGAGTGTGAAACTCACGACTTGCTAGGTGTGATCTTTAGAGGAAACCCCTTCCTTAAGAGAGGATTCTTCGTCCCTTCAGACATCGCTGAAAAAGGCGTTTATCCGCTCAGAAAAGATAGTGGTGTCTAATGTGGCAATTACAAAGGTTGTTCAAATACCTGTAGTTACAGCTGAGATCCCCGTCGGTCCTCAACACCCAGCTTTACACGAACCACTATTGCTCAAAGTCTATGCTGATGGTGAAGAGGTAGTTAAAGTCGAAGTGAACACCGGGTATAATCATAGAGGTATTGAGAAGCTCTGTGAAAAGAACACGTTTTACCGTGACGTTTTCATCGCCGGCAGAGTGTGTGGAATATGCAACGCTGTTCATGCAAACTGCTACGTAAGAGCGCTTGAACAAATACTTGATATAACACCCAATAGAAGGGCTCAGTACTTAAGAGTATTAGCGATGGAGTTTGAGAGGATACATAGTCATATGCTAATAAACGCTGTTATGGCTGAAAACATAGGCTTCGACACGCTCTTCATGCAGATCATGTTAGATAGAGAGAAGATAATGAAGGCGAAAGAGATCCTCACTGGTAACAGAGTACTCGCCGACTTCATGATGCCTGGTGGTGTAAGGAGAGATATTGATGAGGTGAAGAGAGAGCGACTACGAGATCTCCTATTGAAACTAAGGCCTCAAGTTGAGTACTATAAGAAGGTCTTTGAGGAGGACTTAACTATATACAGACGCCTCGTTGATGTGGGGAGGATAAAGTACTCTGACGCTACTAGTCATAGTCTTGTAGGTCCTGTGGCGAGAGCTAGTGGTGTCAAAATAGACTCGAGAGCTAGTGATAAATACGATGCATATGGCGAAATACCATTTAACGTTATAACCAGGACTGAGGGCGATTCATGGGCTAGAATGATGGTTAGATGGGATGAAACGTTAGAGTCTATAGATATGTGCCTGTATATCCTAGAACACCTTCCAAGTGATGGAAACCCCGTCGTTGATGAGAGGAGATTACCTAGGAGGTTCCCACCTGGAGAGGCTTATACTAGAGTAGAAGCTCAACGTGGAGAGCTCACTTATTACGTTATGAGTGATGGTAAGAGTCAAAATCCATATAGAGTGAAGATTAGAACTCCTAGTTTCAACAATATCATTAACAGCGCCTTTATGTACATTGGATATAGTCTAGCTGACGTTCCAGTCATATTTACCTCGCTAGATCCATGCATATCGTGTATGGAGAGAGTGACCGTTATAGACCTCGAGAAAAACATCACCTACAAGGTCTCATTAAAGGAGCTAGCAGGTGGGAGGATTTGAAGACGCCGAAATTGCTTAAACGCGTTTTAAAGAACGTTGCTTCGTGCCCTTCAACCATACAGTACCCTAGGGAGAAGACCTCCATTGAACAAGACTTTAGGGGGCTACAATACGCTGATCTCACAAAATGTACCGGGTGCTCTCTTTGCGCCATCGAGTGTCCAGCTAATGCTATAACTATGACTCCTATACCACAAGAATTTGAAGTTCCAAGAACAAACCTGCGAAGACTATACCCGCGTATAAATTATGGCAAATGCGTCTTTTGCTATAGGTGTGTAAAAGTGTGCCCGGTTGCAGCTTACGTAGTGACAAATAAGTACGACCTAGCTGGAGCATCTCGACTTTTCTCTGACGAGTTTTCACTAGCTACTGCTAAGAGAGTGAGACCTTGATACTAGAGTTGATATTGTTCGTCTTAATCCTCTATACCGTTGCAATAGCATTGTTTTCTATAATCGCTCTTAGGGGGCCGACCATTGGAGACCAGGTCCTCGCGATTGACGCGATTACGTATGCTACTGTTGTATTAATTGTGTTGTCTTCGATCTACTTTAAAGAGCCTATTCTATCTGTTGTCGCCATCCCATTAGCATTATGGATTTACGCGCTCGACATTTATGTCGCAAAGTATCTCGAGAGAGGCGATCTCGGTGCTTGAAGCCATCGTAATGTTAATACGTGGAGTAGGGTTAGCACTCATAGTTCTAGGGGGTACTGCTAGCTTGATCTCAGCAATCGGTTTCTACAGATTTAAAAACTTCTACTTGCGTCTACACGCTTTAACTGTAGGGACTATTTGGGGCTGTGTATACCCATTAATAGGTGCCGCTCTCTTCACAATCACATTTGAAGAGCTTGGTGCTTATAGGTGGTTTGTTGCTGGCGCTAGTTTTATAACAGCGCTAATAGTTCTAATGCTAGCACCAGCAGGCTCGCACGCTATAGCAAGAGGCGTCCATAAGTCTAAGACTGCTCGGGTTCAACCGTGTTTAGCCGACTTGCTTGATAAAGATCTATGTGGGTGACGCTCATGGTGGCAGAAACAACAGTCTACTTCATAATGGCTATTTCGAGCTTAATATCTGTGGTTGCAACTTACCTGGCTATTGTAGAGAAAGACCTCGTAAAGGCTGTGATTTATAGCGCTATTCAAAGCGCTATGTATGCTCTACTGTACTACCTACTAATGGCTCCAGACATAGTTCTTGTATATCTCCCAGTCGCTGTTGGGCTCATTCCAGGTGTTTTACTTGTGCTTATAGGTAAAACTGAGAGGTGGGAGAAAGATGCAAAGAGCGGTTGAAGTTATTGTTATAATGTCGCTGGTATTAGCTATAGCGCTACTTCTACTACTTGCGAGCGAATACTTACTACCAGGTGAGAGTGTAAGGTTGCTTGCATCATTCTATCTATACACGACTTACAACCCGAGCTTGCCTAACTACACGGTTAACTCTCCGGAGGCTGTGACTGCGATTGTCTGGGATTATAGAGGGCTGGACACGTTATTCGAAACAGCGGTGTTCTATCTAGCCTTAATTGCGGGGCTTGCTCTAGCTAGAAGGCTCTATGAGGAGGGTCTCAGAGAAGATGTAGATTTGTCAAAGAGCGGTTTATCGTTAATTGTTAAAACGGTCACAAGGCTCACATCTCCAATGATCATAGCTGTAGGGGCGTCTATCGCGCTACACGGTCATCTAACCCCAGGTGGGGGCTTCCAAGGTGGGGCTACAATAGCAGTAGCGCCCATGATACTCATCGTAGTGTTTTCTACACTATTCCTCATAAAGCATGGTGTCACATCAGATCGTATGTTGGTTATTAGAAGCCTTGGTTTAATTGGAATAGGTTTAACAGCTATCTTAGCGCTCTTAATGGGGCTCGTTATTGGCAAATTTGCATATGTATTTCAAAATATGCCGAAATTAAACTCGCCAATAGGAGTGCCAGCTACTATTGGAAACATTCTCATAAGTGGAACGCTTTGGTTTTTCAACCTATTTGAAATGTTCGCTGTAGCAGCCGGGTTCGTTATAGCATTTATAATTCTAATGTTGGTTAAGGGAGGTGAGAAGTAAAATGCTGGTAGAGCTTCTCAACAATTACTTCCTCATGATCGTCCTCGCATCTCTACTAGCGAACTTCGTCATCTCGCTCTATGGCATATTCTTTAAGCCTCACTACATTAAGAAAGTCATAGCGTTAACGATATTCTCGGATACTATGAACACTTTTGCCATTTACATTGGATACCGTGCATGGATCGGTGGTAAAAACCCAAGACCACCTGTGTTGACTTCGTATCCAAGTAGCGAAGCGCTACATGAATTTACACTACGAGCTGTCGACCCTCTCCCTCAGGCACTAGTATTGACAGCGGTAGTTATAGGTTTGGCTGTAGTACTATTTCTGGTCTTTTTAGGATACGTGCTCTACATGCATTATAGAACACTAGATCTTAGGGAAATCAAGAGGCTAAGAGGGTGACAACGATGCGTGCACTAAGAGCTCTAGTAGTTGTAATTTTATGCTTCTTTATCTACGTGATCTTCTCGGGTAGTGTATCGACATACGACGTGATAACAGGCTTAGTAGTAGCCATCGTTGTAGGGGCGTTGTTCTCAAATATAGTGTTGACGAATCCAGTGAAGGTCTTTAACCCTAAGAGATAGTACTACACGATCAGGTATGCTCTACGCTACTTCATCGTTGATGAGACAAAAGCGCATGTGGACGTCATAAAGCGTATACTACATCCAAAAACCCCTGTTAACCCGGCTATTGTGAAGGTGCCCTATAGAGTTCGCACAGACTATTCAAAGACAGCTACAGCTTGTAGCATCACCAACACGCCGGGTACTGTGGTTGTAGAAATCGATGATGTAGAGAAGGTGTTTTATGTGCACTGGATCGACGCCAAGACGCTAGACCCTGAAGAAGCTAGAAAAGAGATCTCTCTCGTATTCGAAGAGTACTCTAAGAAGATATTTGATTGAGAGGTGGAAATATGCAGATCTCTTACCAGCTACTAGGTTTAACGACACCTCTACTAGCACTAAGTGCTTTTGCGATACCGTTAGCTAGGTTGTTGAAGAGCGCTAGGCTTCCATTCATACTAGCCTTGATCGCAACTACGTTCTCCGTCATCTCAACGACATTGGTATTCGTAGAGCTGGCATTGAATGAGGCTAAACCACTAGTCTATATGTATGGAGGTTGGCCTCCACACTTCGGGATAGTTTACGAGGTTGACGCGTTTAACGCTCTACTGGGTGTTTTAACAGCGTGGGTGATGCTAGCGATAACTATATATTCTCACTGGTATAGAGTCCACCTAGATGATCCTGTGTGGTACTACGTACTACTACTAGGGTTAGAGACAGGGATCTTGGGTTGTCTATTCACGGGAGACGCGTTTAACCTGTTTGTAATGATAGAGGTTCTCAGCATCTCCGCATACGGACTTGTAGCTTACCATAGAGATAAGGCAGAGGCTGTTGAGGCTGCCGCTAAATATGCACTAATAGGCGCTGTTGCCACCACATTTTACTTCACAGCGGTTGTGTTACTGTACGCTGGATACGGCTCTGTGAATATGGGTGTTTTATCGCTAGCTTCTAGGCCACATCTAGTGATCCCGTTGGTGAGAGCTCCTGAGTCGCTTAGATACATAGCACTACTATCTGTAGCACTCTCACTCTGGGTGTTCACATATAAATCAGCTGTTTTCCCCAACCACTTCTGGTTGCCTGATGCTCACCCAGAAGCCCCTACGCCAATTTCTGCTGCACTATCAGGTCTTGTAGTAAATGTCGGTGTATATGCAGCTGCAAGGTTTCTTTATACAATATTCGGTGAGAACAGCGTCTTAGCAGAGTATAGAATGATGGTCTTTATAGCTCTATTCGCGCTCGGAGCTATAAGCGGTTTCGTAGGCGCATTAATGATGATGTATCAACGAGACATTAAACGACTCCTCGCTTATAGCACCATTTCACACATGGGAATAGCTTTTATGGGGATCTCGGCTGGTTTTCTCAATTCGGGTGAAGCGGTGAAACTAGCGGTACTAGGGGGCATAGTCCACATAGTAGCTCACTCTATAGCGAAGGCGATGCTCTTCATGGCGAGTGGAGTATTCATAGACGCGGGGGGCTCAAGAGACTTGGATGAAATTAGAGGTGGGGGGAGACGTTACCCGCTCACATCATTGGCGACTATCATGGGCTTCTTAAGCTTAGCTGGGTTTATACCATTTATAGGCTTTTACTCGAAGTTGTACATTATACAGGGCTACTTGAACGCGGGTTTCGCTCTAGCGGCAGTCTTGATAATCGCGATCTCAGCGCTGTCACTACTGGGTTATTTGAAGGTCATATCAGCGGTAGTGTTTTCTGTAGGAAAGGGTGAGGTGAAAATCTTACCTGAGAGGTGGGTAGAAATTATACTGCTACTCATGGCGCTATCGCTCCTTACTCTAGGCGTGCTATTTACGCGAATAATGTGGGTGTACGAGCGAGCGGCCACGAGCCTGGTGATCGGGTATGGCGATTACATTCGAGCTGCCTTAGACAGCGTTCCCGAGGAATTAAGACCCCTCATATATGAAGCACTGTGGAGGGCTCTAGGGGGTGTAAAGCCTTGAAGTGCACAGTTTTGACAAACCCTGTTGAAGCCATATACTTAGTTACATTGCTACTTGGCGTTGTAGTGCTCGTGCTTATAGCTATTTACTATGGTTTAAGGTCTAAGCGTGTTAGATACACAACAACATATTTATCTGGAGAGCCCGAGAGCGTGGTGTCGTCCATATCGCCTAGCATAGCCTCGTTGTACTGGGGCTTTATGAGGAGGTTTGCTAAAACTCTCTATAGACACCTCGTTGAGAGCGTGCACACAGGTAGTCTACATGATTGGTATAGGTTTCTATCTTCCTGGCTAGCTCTGCTCTTAGTTACGTCGATTATAGCTCTTGCACTACACGCGCTTATGAGGTGATATATGTGGATATAGTGGAAACTCTATACGCTCTCTTCTCGGTCTTGATCTTCCCAGGATTGCTGTTCTTGATAGCTCTAGCCTTTTTTACAGATTACTTTGTTAGGAAGATCTCTGCTAGATATCAGAGGAGGATGGGGCCTTCATACGTTGGTCCGTTCGGCATTTTACAACCACTATACGACTTCATAAAGCTAATTAGAGTGAAGGAGGTGGTTGTACCTCGTTATGGTATGTTTAGAGTTGCAGAAGTGTGCTTACTACTTGGGATAGGGTTCATAGCGTCGTCAATAGTATTTCTACCTCTAAGCCCCTTTAGTGTTGTAAGTGAGTTTGACGTGCTAATATTCTTTTATCTGAGTAGTGTTATGCCAATACTAATGTTAGTTCTAGCATCTCTCTCGATGCCAGGGCCTTACACCAACCTAGGTGTATCTAGGCTTCTCTCAATACTGACCATCGCGGAACCAGCATATTTTGCTAGCATAGTTGTCCCCGTGTACCTGGCGAGTAGACATAGTCAACCATTTATGAGCATCACTGGGGCATATAGAGGAGTGCACACCCTCTACCGAGACCCTCTAACAATAGTAGTTCTTATACTCGTAGTTATAGCGTTTATTGTTAGTGTCCAAGTAAAAGCCATGTACCCTCCATTCAATATTCCAGAAGCAGAGCAAGAGATAATTGCAGGTTTTCTAACGGAGTTTAGCGGTCCCACCCTCGCACTAGCTAGGCTTCTCCACTACTTAGACTTGAACATAGCACTACTCGCTGGGGTTTATGTGATCTTTGGAGGCCCCGCACCATTTAATCACTTTTCACTTGGAGGGGCGATCATGTTAATAGTGAAATACGTAGTTCTCTTGTTCTTAGTGGTGACGGTGAAGAATGTAATGGGTCGATATAGAGTGGACCAAGCACTCGTCTCAATATTTAAATACTCCTTGATCCTTGCAGTTCTAGCAGCGCTTATCTCGACATTTACCACCTAGTATATGGTGAGACTTCTTTACACTACGCGTTTAATTATAAGCTTGGGATACGAGTTTGTATACCAATGTACTAGCTCTACTCCATAAGCTACTACGTACTCGCTAAGCCCTAACTCTGAGGGGTTTAACGTTACACTATATGTCCCGTTGTGGTAGATCACGTACCACGTAGTGCCTCCCACTTGTTGAGTGTAATATGGTAGAGAGCCCATCGGGTAATACGCAAGTGAGATCCTCCTTATCCAAGGCGTCGCTGGGACCTCGGGTTGTGCTAGCGCTATAATACTGTTCATGTTTACACTTGAGGGTAAGATGTACACGACCACGGCGATTCCAACATAGTTTCTCAGCGAGGAGTCTGTGGTATTAACCCTGACATCAACGTAGAATGTGAGGTTTAAGAGCTCATCTTTAGCTCTAGCTAGCTTAGTCACCTGCAAGAAGACATATGGAGGGACCACGCCTGGCGACTGAGTGCTGATCCACGCCCACGTAGTGTTGATGTTCAAGTAGCCGTTGTTGTCGAACCACCAGTAGGTCTTGTTGTAGTTATATGTGTAGAATGAGAGGTAGACGACTAGCTTATCGCTCGTAATGTACCGCGCGTAGGCGTTGCAGGGCTCGTAGACGTTGGGGACGTACCTACCACCAAGGTCGATCTCGCAGAGGTGCGGACCAATATTCAATAGACTCGTCGGATCCGTCGTTCTCCCAGTCAATACCTTATAACCCAATTGATCGTATAACTCTAGGTGAGTAGAGTTAGATGATAACCCATTTTTTAAGTACTCTACGAGCTCGTCGTCAACAAGAGGTCTCGTTTTTAAATCCCCTGGTGCTGTAGCTAAATTGGGATCTCTACGCGGATCGTAGAAGAAAACCACCCCGGAATCCGTTATCAACTCTATTAACGCCGGCGTTTTAGGTATCACGATGTTGACAACTAAAACTTCATTAACAAACGCATCAACAGGGGTTTGGTAAAGTACTTCGCCATTTACGCTTTTCACAACCACATACTTTAGATGAAAAGGTATTAGAGGGGCTATTTGAAGCTTAAATGCACTTTCATTAACATATTCAAGCGACATTATAGGTGGATTAGCTACAAGTATGTAGTTTTGTAAATGAGCACCCAGGGCATCATTAATAGTTGAAGACGCTCTATGAAGGTAGAGAAACATACTTGTTAACGCTCCAACCACCATGATTATTGCTAAATACGCGCCTATAACCGATTCTACTCCCCGCATCGTAGACCCCAATGCATAATAGGCTTCTTTAACGCGGAGAGTGAGCTGAAACTGATATTAAGGCTTGATAAATGATGTTTCTGACGATTATTAATGATCATCTAAGCTCGATAAGAACGGCTATCACAGTGCATTGATCACAGGATCTATGAACTCTCCATCTTGAGAAAACAGGGCTTTTAGAATACCTGTGAGTGTTATTGGTTTGTTCTATACTTTAGTATCCCGCCAAGCCCCCCGAATGTTTTTTCAAACCACTCAGCTTCAGGTATATCTCTACTTAATACCACTACTTTTACGTTTGCATTGCGAGCTAGTTCAAGCCAATTTGTTAAGTCTTCTCGAGATTCGGCTATTAATAGGGCTTTTAAGGCCCTTTGCTCTAAAGCTAACTTCACCTCTTCTTCTCCATAAACTACTAATCCATCATCTTTCGCTAGGTGGTATTTAAACTCCTCGAGCATCTTCAACGACTCAGCGTACTCGTACTCTTTAAGTAGATCTCCAGCTTTACTGATCAGTTCTCTAAGCCCGACTTCACCTTGATATGATACATCAATGAGCTCTGGGGCTACGATGCTCTTCAATCTGTAGTCTATGTAGTCTCCACTTACAAAGTCTTGTTTAGCGTAGCCGGGCCCACCGATAATTATGACCTTCAACTTCCCCTGTTCATATAGTGGTAGAAAGACTCTATTAACATGCTCTCCAACTTTCTTATAGAACTCTTCAACCATCTGCTCGATTATCCTATCGAATCTCCTCTGGCTTTGACCGCCTTTGTGGTGTTTACCTGGTATATAGGCCTCTAGCTCTTCAACAACTTCTAGCCTATTCCCCTTAAGCAAGCCTATGGTTGCAGCGTCTCTTTCAACTATTAGTAACCCAGCGATATTCGTCTCTGCAACCATCTCTTCGAGGAACTCTGTGTGGAAGTACTTATCCGTCCTATAGAAGAATAGTGGAACCTTCTCGGGCGGCACGAGCATCACCACTGTTGAATCCCCTGTGTCAGGATCTATGCCTGCGAACAGGACTAGCCCATTCTCGGGGACTTTGGGGATCTTGCTTAATCTATCATATGCAACGCTCAACGCCCACTCGACAGCGTTTCTTGTTCTCTTCAATTTAATGTTCTCAGCCACAGCCATTTCTTGCCTTAGTAGTGCTAATACATCGCTAATCGGCCTTCCAGGGGGTATGTAGAGGCTTAGTAATATCGTAGCATGAGCTTTCCACTTTTTAAGCTCTTTAATGATCTCTCGTAGCATTTGTTTATCTACTTTAAGTTTCTCTAACTGCTCTTCACTATAACTAAAAGCTCATAACCTCAACCCTAAGTTGAGCACTCCGTAGTGTTAAAGTTAAACCATATAGCCCTTATAAACATGGAGGCTCATAGCGAAATAAAGGTGTCTACTTGCCACCCTTAGTCTTAGGTCCTGCTTTCATTAGTTTCTTTGGTCTTAAAGTCCCCTTAGACTTACACCTTCTACACTTAGTGGCTCCTGGTGGGTTTAGAGCGCCACACCTCCTACAAACATACTTGTTTAACACTCTAGCTTCAACTATCTTTAATAGCTCGGGGTCATTTATTGGCAAGTTCTTAACACCCACTTAAGCAATTAACCTAAACTACATGAAGTGTCTATGGGGTTTTAAAACATTACTAAATTTCGAGTTTACATGAACGCAACCTCTCAATTATTACTTCTTTCTCGTCTTCCGGGTATAGAGATGTAGCATACTCTACTAGCTTTGTATTCAGCCCTGTACGTTTTAAGACTCTTATGTACTCTTCCAGCTTGTCTAGGTCTACCCCCTGCCTCGCTTTGAGGACTAAGTAGTACTCTGGACGAATAGATCTCACCCTAACACCATCTACTCTGTAGTCGATGGCGTCTTCGAGTATCTCAGCTGGTATATCTATATCCATGTAGTTCTCGTATAGCTCAACTACTAGAGTCTCACTCTCTAGTGGAACTATGAGGGATGGTGTGCCGATCTCTGTTGATGATAGACCCCAGTTCAGTTCTCTAGCTAGCTCCTCGAAGAAGCTCTTATCTGCTAGAGGACTATGACTTAGGACGAACAAGTCTAGATCACCGTTGAACACGCTCTCGCCAAGTGCTAACATCACACTAGTGTCTCCAATAATCACAGCGTCGATGCCTCTATCTTGAAGAGCCTTCATGACAAAGGCTAGATCTCGCCTAGTATAGCCCACACTCTACACCATGTTAACCTTAATTGAGACTGTTACTTATAACTAACTGGTCGAGATTAATGCATCTATTTGATCCGCAGAGGGCAGCGAGACTTCAGAGTTTCCTAGCTAAGAGGCTTCTCAGCGAGTTGAATTCATTTATGGAGTTAGACCCCTCTTCACTGAGATGTATTGCTGCGTTCGACTCTGCATACACAACGAGTAGTCAGTGCGCTGTCGTGGTGGTTTATAGCTTAGAGAAGAAGGCTATTGTAGATAGAGCGTACGCTATCATAGACATCAAGGCCCCATACATACCAGGCCTCTTAGCATTTAGAGAAGTACCAGGGTATATGAGAGCCTATAGAAAGCTGAGAGTAGAGCCAGACCTACTGCTAGTAGATGGACATGGCTTAACACACCCTAGGAGCTTCGGGATCGCTACACACCTAGGCGTGGTCTTGAACAAGCCAAGTATAGGTGTCGCGAAGAGCAAGCTCTATGGAGAGCTTGTCAAGATCGACAATAGAGTATTCATTAGATCGCATGGGAGACTTGTAGGTGAGGTCATAAGACACAGAGGGCAAGAGCTCTACGTGAGCATAGGCTACAAGATCAACCTAGAATCAGCAGTGAAAATAATCACCTCACTACTAGATAATAAGCATAGACTACCACTACCACTAGAAGAGGCGGATAAATACTCAAAAATAGTTAAAACCAAGTACTGCAAATAGAGCAATAGGGGCCCGTGGCCTAGCCAGGATAGGGCGCCGGCCTGCGGAGCCGGAGGTCCCGGGTTCAAATCCCGGCGGGCCCGCGTCTACCTTGGTGATTTGAAGTTCTCCTAGAATCTCCGTCAAGGTGACTAAAGCTTGTGATCATAGTTTCTCTAGTATTACATGTGGGTGTGGTTGAAGCGTGTTGATGAGGGCTTCAACCAAGCTTTAAATCTTCACTCCTCTAATAGCTCGAATGACTTGAATTACGCTTTGATGATCTAGTTTACATATCTCGGCGATCACTCTTGAGTCTAGCATCATGTTCTCAAGTACGCATTTAAATCTCTCATCGATTTTGGGGAGCGTCTTTTCTAATATGTCGGGGTTGTTTATAGCTAGATACCTCTTCTTATTACGGCCATTGGTGATTTTTAACTCTAAGATTAGCCCACTTCTAATTAAGACATACGTGTGCCACTCAATAGAGGCCTTACTACCGATCTCTAAGATCTCCGAGAACGGGACGACCCCATTCTGATATACTAACTCGTAGATCCTCTTACGTAGTGGGTGGTTCAACACCTCGTCGATTTTTACTTTCTGTCTTAGCAGAATTGGGATGATTAGCGGTAGAGGCAGTTTAATTCTACGTGTTAAGTCTTTCAATCGATCCCACTGCGATATCGAAATAGTAGCAACTAAAGTGGTAACTAGCACTGGCACTAGAGGGTGTAGTGGCAAGTTCATTTGAGGCTGAGATGCAACACCTATGTTTTTAATGATGATCTCAGCGATGCGATCAAGAGCCCCTTCATCTTCATCAATACAGTACCTCCAGAGATCGCTCGTTGGAATGGCGCCATCTGGCTTTAAGAAATCAGTGTAAATAGTACGAGAGCTGAATTTATCTAGAGAGTTACGAGCTATCTCTGAGAGGTGTGTAGTGATGTTTAAGCCTAAAAACACAGCTAAATCAGCTGGCTCTTTAAGCTCCTGCTCTGGGTATAAAATGACTCCACGTAGCTCTGGATAGCGCTTAATGAGATCTCTAGCAACTTCAAATCCACATGAATCATATATAACATAGACTATTCTCAGACGCTGAGACACTACAGAGAAATGAGTGAGAGCTAATAGCGCAATTAGAACAACTGGGATCGCGCTAACCAAGAGCGTCTTGCCATCTCTCCGCTTAGATCTCAATTAAAAACACCCTACTAGATGTCGCATCCTCCATAAGCATTAATACCGTGCTTTACACCGTTTCTCGGTAAATGGCAGTTCATGCCACCATCTACCTCTCAACGGTCTCCCCGAGCCCCCTCACCGCAGTAGCTCCCCTCTAGTCGCCTAGGGTTCACAGCCCTACGGGTCTCGGAAACCCGGGGTCACCGATAAGTTTGCAAGCATCATGAGGCTTATAAATCATCTTGAGGATAAATCAACGGGCACGAATGCTACAAGTGAATATGAAGACCGAAAGCCCTTTCCATAATTTCTCTTGGAAGGGTCATAAATTTCTTAAACTATGTATCATCACCTTATCTAAAAACATGGGTTGACAAACGCTAGATACCTCAGCAAGTTCAGTGAGAGGTAAGTTGCTCGTGACTCTACTCTATCCTCCTTCATAGAGTGGAGCTGATAAGACTACTTCATCTCCATCTTTAAGTTGTATTTTCTTCATAGTTACATCTATGCCGTTAAGGTTCACTTGTAGTAGTGGGAGTCTACTTAACCACTCTCGTAGACTCTTATACTTAGAGGCTAAGATCTCTATGAGCTTCTCGGTATCTACGGGTTCTGAGAGCTCTAAGTAGTCGATTGAGACGCCAACAATCTCGGAGAGTATGCCTGAGAAAAACACTTTTACCTTAATCACTTATCCCTCATAGACTTTCTCTCTGCAGCTTTCAATATAGCCTTAGTAATGTTGATGTAGCCGGTGCACCTGCATAGAACGCCCTTTATATACTCCTTGACGTCGTTGGCTGAAGGCCTTGGGTTAACCCTCAATAGGTACTCTGCCATGAGGACGAAGGCGGGGGTGCAATATCCACACTGAATAGCGCCTTCTTCAATAAACGCTTTTTGAACATCGGTCAGTCCGTGTCTTGATAAGCCTTCAACGGTAGTAACCTCTCTACCATTAACATCAACTGTAAGTGTTAAACATGCTAAAACAGGCTCTCCATCAACAAGAACAGTGCAGCTGCCACACTCTCCAATTCCACACCCATACTTAACACTCGTGATCTTTAGTCTATCGCGCAAAGTGTTAATAAGCAACTCGTTAGGCTTAACATCGAGCTCTACAAGCTCCCCATTAACTCTAAATGAAACCCTGACCAACTAGGCCACCTCCTTAAACCTTCTATACGCTAGGTCTAGAGCATCCCAGACGAGAACTTTTGACACGTATCTCCTATACTCAGCTGTAGATCTCACATCTGTTATAGGCGATATCTCTTCATCAATGGTCTTTAACGCCTCTCTAAGCTCCTGTGAGGCTATCTTGAGCCCCTTAATCCTCTCCTCCGTCTTCTTAGCCCGCACTGGTGTAGGAGCGACTGATCCCAGGGCTATTCTAGCTGTTTTAATAGTGTCGTCCCCCTCAACCTCTAGGTAGACTGATGCACTAGCTATCGCTAGATCTACAGCAACCCTCGTAACCTTCTTAAAAGCAGAAGACCCTGTTTTCGCCTTCTCAACTATGATCTCTTTTAACATCTCACCAGGTCTAAGTGCGGTAATACCAGGCCCCTTGAAGAACTCTTCAAGTGGTATCGCTCTCTCCCCACCCTTACTCACTAAGACTACTCTAGCATTATGAACTAGTAGTGGTGGTGCTGTATCTGCTGCTGGTGATGCGTTACATAGGTTACCACCAATAGTAGCCATGTTCCTAATTTGCACGCTACCCATCACCTTAACAGCGTCGTAGAGCGCTGGGACATGCCTCTTAATCACATCGGAGTATTCCAGGTCTCTAAGCCTCGTTAGAGCGCCTATTCTAATGTAATCTCCATCTTCAACTATATACTTCAAGTCCTCTATTCTCTTAATATTGATCAGCACTTTCGGCTCAACAAGCCTAACTTTCATTTTGATGAGCAGGTCTGTGCCTCCAGCGAGGATCTTCGCCTGATCACCAAACTTCTCGAGAAGCTCTAGTGCTTCATCAAGTGTTCTAGGCTCGTAATACTCGAAGCTGAATGGTATGATCCTCGTATTTCTGGCTGTTACATTAACAGGGGGTATCGTGGTCACCACGGTGTTTCACCTCTCTCTCTTAGAGCTCTAATGATCTTATCTGGTGTGACAGGGAGCTCATAGAACCTAACGCCAATAGCGTTGTATAGAGCGTTGAGTATAGCTCCAGTAGCGGGGTTCATAGCGGCTTCACCGAGGCCTTTCGCTCCAAAGGGGCCTGCAGGCTCGTAGGTATTTGCTAGTATAACGATAAACTCCTCTGGCGATAGTACATCCTCGGCTGTTGCGATCTTGTAGTCTGTAATGAGCATTCTACCCATGATCTCTCCGGTTGAGGGGTCGTATTTAGTGTCTTCACTAAACGCCATACCCCAAGCCATGGCAAAGCCTCCGTGGAGTTGACCTTCAACCATGTCTGGGTTGATGGGGGTTCCAACATCTGCTCCTGCAACCACTTTTATAGGCCTTACTTTCCCCGTCCACGTGTCAACTTCGACCTCAACGAAGTACACTGTAAAGCTTGGTGGTGCGCTAGTAGCCCTATACGTTACCACAGCTGCCAGCGTACCCCAGTTCTTTTGCCAAGCAGTCCTCGCGATCTCTCTGAGTGGGATCTTAATATCTGTCCCTTCAACGTATACTACGGCCTCTTTAAGTCTCTCATCATACCCTATCTTAAGCGCCTCGGGGTTTACGACCCTTCCTAGCATTCTAATCGCGGTCTCAAAGATCTTTTGCTTCAAGATCTCGGCAGCTCTCCGAGCACACTCCCCTCCAGCGTATGTTCCACGAGAGGCGTGTGTACACACGTCGTATAGAGAGTTCTCAGTTGTGGCAGTTGCTAGGTTTATGAGGTCTGGTGGAACCCCGAGAGTCTCTGCAATGATCTTGACGTGAGCGTCTAGAGACCCTCCACCATGATCCTGCAATGCTGTTATGTAGTCTAGAGTTCCATCTTCGTTGAGCTTTAATATGCACCCGGTGTAGTCGATAACTTCGCCACTTATAGGGCCTCCGGCACTTGAGGTGTGGAAGCCTCTTGCAACGCCTATACCACGCCTATATCTACCTTTCTTCTCGCTTGGATGTCCACGTCTATCCCAACCTATGAGCTCTTTGCCCTTCAATAGGAGTTCTGGTACGCCATCAGACTTTATGACCGATTTCACGGTGGGCCCTTGACCCCAGAATATGTCTCCTTTCCCAACGTAGTTCTTCAGTCTCAGCTCTATTGGGTCTATGCCGAGCTTCTCGGCGATCTCGTCGACCATGGTCTCGACAGCCCATTGCACTTCGGGGGCTCCATAGCCTCTCAAAGCACAGCCTGGAACCTTGTTGGTGTACACAGCTATCCCTCTATACCTGATGTTTCTCCACTTATACATCGAGACAAACCACCCAAGGCTGGTGCCAAGCAGTGGATATGGTTGAACTTGATGTGCTCCAACGTCGAGTATGTTTGTAAACTCTGCAGCGGTGAACGTTCCATCTTTCTTAACGCCGATCTTTATGTTGAAGTAGAAGACGAAGTTAGAGTGGTCTAGCATATCCTCTTCACGAGTATAGGCGATCTTGACTGGCTTACGCGCCTTCAAGCATAGGGCGACAGCTATTGGAACTAGGTAGTTTGTCTGAATACTAGATCCAAACGAGCCTCCGATGGGGACCTTCACAACGTTGATCCTACTCTCTGGTATTCCAAAGATCTGGCTAATCAAGATCCTCGTGTTGTGAATACTCTGCGTAGTAGTGTATATTGTGAGCTTCCCCCCAGGCTCTGGAACGCAGAGAACAGCCTTCGGCTCAAGTTGCATGTGATACCTCTTACCTGTCTTAAAGCTCCTCTCGATGATCAGGTCTGCCTCGCTAAACCCCTTTTCAACGTCTCCTTCATCATAGTCTAGTCTAGCAGCTATATTGTTCTCTACCTCGATCCACTTATCTCCCTTCATTATCTTCTCATGTATTTTCGGAGCATCCGGCTTCATGGCCTCAAATGGGTCTAGAATAGGTTTATATATCCTCTCAAACTCGATCTTAATGGCCTCCGCCGCTCTTTGAGCGAGCTCCTCAGATGGCGCGGCAACAGCGGCTACGGGTTCTCCTAGATACCTGGGCTTATAGGTCAAGACGTAGGTGTCTTTATACGTAACTTCATCTATACTGACCAACCTGGGGTTGAAGGGCTTTTGTGGTACATCATCTGGTGTTATTACGATAGCCCCCATTCTGACTGCCTCGCTCACATCGATCCTCTTAATGTCTGCAAAGGCGTAGGGGCTTCTCACAATTCTACCGATCAACATGCCCGGGTATTCTAGGTCATTGGTGTACTTCAGTTGACCTGTAACCTTCGGCTCAGAGTCTTTACGTGGTAACCTCTTACCTATGAACTTGTACTCTCTCTCCAACTCTTAACACCTGAAGCGACTTTGTAAATAGCCTCTACGATCTTGACGTACCCAGTACATCTACAGAGGTTCCCCAAGTACTCTACGATGTCTTCTCTAGACTTTAGCCTCTTCTGCTTTATTTCAGCCCACGCTACGAGTAGTATTCCAGGCGTACAGAAGCCACACTGAATAGCTCCACACTCTATGAAGGCGTCTACTAGCGCTTTAAACAGAGCGTCTTGTTCAAGCCCCTCAACAGTTATAACCTCTCTACCTTCAACCTGGGGGGTTAGGATCATACAGGATAAGACAGGCTTACCATCAAGAAGCACTGTGCAACTACCGCACTCTCCCCTCTCACAGCCTCTCTTCACGCTCTTAACTTTTAATCTAAACCTTAGAGTGTTTAGTAGAGGCTCTCTGGGATCTACATCGACTTCGACGGGTTTTCCGTTTAAACTGAATTGAACCTTCATTCAAAACCACCTTTAAAGGCCCTTCTATAAGCCTCTACGAGGAGCTCTTTAATCATTAGTTTAGCCATGTGTAGTCTATACTCAGCTGGAGCTCTCACATCAGTTATTGGTGAAATGTCGTTTTCAACGAGCTTTGAGGCTTCTTCAAAGACAGAGATACTTGCATCTCTACCGATAAGAAACTTCTCAACACTCTTAGCTCTAACGGGGGTTGGCGCTACAGAGTTCAAAGCTACTCTAGCATCTCTGATCAAAGAGCCGTCGAGAGCAAGAGCGACAGCGACAGCCACTATGGATATATCATGCCCTCTCCGCCTACCTACTTTACCATACGCATAGCCATAACCAACAAACTTCCTATAAGGTATAACCACCTCTACAAGCAACTCATCTTTTCTCAACGCTGTCTGTCGAGGTCCATAGAAGAACTCAGAGATAGATATATATCTTTCACCACTAACGCTAGCCACCTTCAAGACGGCATCGTAGACTAGTAGTGGTGGTGCTGTATCTGCTGCTGGTGACGCATTACATAGGTTACCACCAATAGTAGCCATGTTCCTAATTTGCCAGTAGGCGAATTTCTCTAAAGCCTCTCTCAGTAGAGGTGTTTTTGCCGATACTAGTGGCGAGTCTAGTAACTCTTGAATGCTCGTCAAGGCGCCTATTCTCAACGCTTCGCCAGTATCAACAATATACTTCAGCTCTTTAAGCCCGCTAATGTCTATAATGTGCTTCGGACGGTACCTACCGATCCTCAAATCTACGAGAAGGTCTGTGCCTCCAGCTAGGATCTTCGCATCTTCGAGTTTTGAGAGTAGTTCAAGAGCCTCGTTCAAGGTTTTTGGCCTGTGGTACTCAAAGTGGGGGAGTCTATACATGCCTCAACACCTCTTCTCTTCAATACACTTTAAAACCCTCCACGGAACTAGTGGAGTGCTAGTGATGTTCACCCCTAGCGCGTGAGCTACAGCATTAGCGATCGATGCAGGGCCGGGTATGAGAGCCATCTCTCCAACCCCTTTGGCGCCAAATGCTCCATGTCTAAACCTGTCCTCTACATATATAGGCTTCTCGATCTCTGGCATGTCTCTAGCTGTTGGTATCACGTAGTCTGTGAAATTGGTGTTCACGATGCCGCCCTTCTCATCGAAGTATAGATACTCCATTAGTGTGTAGCCTACAGCTTGAGCTATCGCGCCCTCAACCTGCCCTTCAACTTGTTGGGGATTAATGATCTTTCCACAAGCTAGACCCGGGTACACTCTTAAAACTTTAACAGCCCCAGTCCAGGTGTCTACTTCAACCTCTGTTATGAGGACTATGTAGCTATAAGCTGGGTATGCAAAGCCTTGACCCACTGTGTCGTCGAACTTACCTTTAGGTATGAAGTAGTAGCCAGTGGCGCTCATCTCGACTCCACGAGCATAAGCCTCTCTAACTAGGTCTCTCCACGATATGCTCTTCTCGGGGTCTCGCTTAGAGTACACTCTTCCATCTCTAAACTCTAACTCCTCTGGGCTTACATTGAGTATCCTAGCTGCTAGCTCTGCAAGCCTCTGTCTAATCTTAGAGGCTGCTACGAGGGTGCCAAGCCCCCCTATACCCGTACCTCTAGATGCGTGTGTAGCCCCAGTATCTGGAGCCTCGGTAGTGGCAAAGACTACCTTAACTCTATCTGGTGGGACTCCAAGAACCTCGGAGACTATTTGGACATGTGATGATGTGGGAGAGCCTTGGCCCATCTCGACGATCCCTGTGTAGACTGTAACAGAGCCGTCTATTTCGACCTTGATGTAGGCGTTTGACCAGTCTGGTACAGCTCTAGAGGTGCTTATACCATGCCATGCTACTGCAACGCCGATACCTCTCTTAAACCGCTCACTCTTCTTGTTGAACTCTTCATACTCTCTCCTCTTTCTCCACCAATCAGCTTTTTCAGCAACAAGCTTCAAAGCCTCACTAACACCAACCGAGTGGTCTAGTAACTGATTGGTTAGGGTGTAAGACCCCTCTCTAAGCATGTTCTTAAGCCTAAACTCCACGGGGTCTATGCCAAGCTTCTCCGCTAATAGATCCATCTGCCTCTCAACTGCGAATTGTATTGAGAGGTTTCCAAATCCTCTAAACGAACCCTGGTAGACCTTATTGGTGTAGACAGCGTAACCGTCTACCTTAGCGTTTGGGACTTCGTAGGGTCCAGAAGCGTGCATAGTTGCTCTCCACAATATGAAGGGTGCTCTATTCGCATACGCGCCTGTATCATGTATTATCGTGACATCTATAGCTACGAGCTTGCCGGACTCGTCTGCCCCGCTCTTATACCTTATAATAGCTGCCTCTCTCTTCGGGTGTACCTTGATAGAGTCCTCTCTACTATATAGTATGAAGGCTGGCTTTCCAGTCAAGTAGGCTACGAGAGCCGCTTTAGCACCCGTTAGCGGTCCTTCATCATCTTTTCCCCCAAACCCTCCTCCAATATACGGTGCTACCACCTTAACCTTGCTCATCGGTATACCTAGTACTCTAGCGATAATCCTCTGTCCAAGGTGTGGGTATTGGAGTGCTCCTATGACTGTTATCCTCCCTTCACTCTCCGGGATCGCTAGTGCAGCCTCGGTCTCTAGGTAGGCGTGTTCTTGGTGATGTAGCCTATACTCGTTTTCAACTACAACGTGTGCTTTTGAAAAGCCCTCTTCAACATTCCCCTTTCTAACTCTAGTGGTGAAGGCTATGTTAGACCCGCGCTCTTCGTGTATTAAGACATCTGTTCTCTTCATAGCCTCTAAGGGGTCTAAGATATAAGGCAAGGGCTCATAGTCTACTACTACGTTCTCAGCCGCCTCTATCGCCTTATCGTAGTCACTTGCAGCGACCAGCGCGACAACCTCGCCAACATATCTAACCTTCCCCTCGGCTAGTAGGGGTTGATCAGGTATCGCGTAGCCAACTTGATTCTCTCCAGGGATGTCTCTGGCTGTAACTACTCTATAAGCTCCTGTAGCGAGGGCTTTTGAGTAATCAACCCTCTTGATCTTCGCGTGAGGGTAGGGACTTAGAACCTGCTTAATAAACAAAGCGTTGCCAACAAAGTACTCCACGAAATAGTCTTCTGTAAACATAGCTCTACCAAGAGCTTTATCTAAAGCATCTACTCTACTAACACCGCGGCCTACTACGATAAAGGACTCTGCTGAAAGCCACTTCTCCAAGATCTTGTAAACATCTTCCAAAGAGCACACCGAGCTAGGTTTGTAGACTTTTATATCGTGGTTAAAATATAAACCTTCATGGTGTGGTACGTGTCAAGTCTCTTGGTGAAAAACGGGCTCATTGTCTCTTCAAGTGGTGTGTATAGCTCTGACATAAAGATCGTCGATGGAGTCATTGTAGAGATCGGGAAAGACCTCTCTAAGGCCGGGGTCGAGGAGGTGATCGACGCGAGAGGGCTCTATGTGTTACCAGGTGTTGTAGACGAGCATGTGCACATGAGAGAGCCTGGTCTAGAGTACAAAGACGACTTTGAACACGGCTCTAAGGCGGCTATTAAAGGTGGAGTGACAACCGTGATCGATCATCCAAACACCCTACCACCAGTTGATACTCCAAGTAGGCTTCTCGACAAAGCCAGGCTACTTGAGAGCAAAGCGTATGTCGACTTCGCCCTCCTTGGGGTTTTACATGATGGAAACATCCAGTACTTCGAAGACATGTTGAGTGAGGGTGCAGTTGGTTTTAAGGTATTCATGGGCCCTACAACGGGGAACATACCTCCTCCAAGCGATCCATCTCTACATGAGATACTGAGACTATCAGCTAAGACGAACACTAGGGTGATGTTTCACGCTGAAGACCACGCTTTAGTGACATATTTCACAGAGAGAGCTAAGAGGCTTGGTGAAGACCCAGCTCTTCACATCGAGGCTAGGCCACCACTAGCAGAGGTTTACAGCATAGTCAAGATCGCGACGATGGCTAAGTACACTGGTGGCAAGGCGCACATAGTACACGTATCATCACGTGACGCTCTCGAGGCGATCATGAGAGCTAGAGAGGCCGGTGTAGATATAACAGCTGAAACGTGTCCACACTACCTAGTCCTCGATGTAGAAGACTACGCAAAGTATGGGAGTTTAATGAAAGTCAACCCACCAATTAGAGGGGGTGTACATAGGAAAGCCCTACTAGAGGCCGTGGCGTCAGGGCTCTTCGAGGCGATCGGGTCAGATCACGCACCACACAGTCCAGAGGAGAAGAGGAGGAGTATATGGGAGGCTGCAGCGGGTTTTGCAGGCGTTCAAACACTACTACCCATAATGCTAGACCTCGCGCTGAGAGGTGCGATCCCAATAACCAGCATACCTAGACTTCTCTCTGAAAACCCAGCTAGGTTGTTCAAATTGTGGCCATTTAAAGGGACTATAATGCCCGGCTCTTCAGGCGACCTCGTAATAGTAGACCCGAGCAGCGAGCACATAGTGACTGCAGAGTGGCTTGAGTATAAGCATAAGCTATCACCATACATAGGTTGGAGATTAAAGGGGAGGATCAAGTATGTCGTCCTCAGAGGTCACATCGTCGTTAAAGATGGCGAGCTCACAGGGGTCAAAGTAGGTAAGTGGATTAAACCAGAACATGAGAAACACTAATAAATGTTGAACGCCGAGATCACCCCTCTCCACAACCCTCATTGATGGACCTGCTTGTTAGTAGCTTCTCGACTTTAGACAAAAACCTTGAGCACTTAACGGCTTTTTCAGAGATCTCGACAAGGGTTTCCCCGAGGTAATTATTTATGAATAGTTATGAATATCTTGTTTTCACCTCGGGGTTCCCCCGCTTAGCTCGGGGTTTCATTGCTTCATTGCGGGGGCTATCAGGGCTCCACGTAACCCTTGAGCCCCTCATCCGCTGTAGAGCCCTGAGAGCTAGGTTCCACGAGGCCACTACGTCTCTTGATGTAATGGTTTCTCCTAGTTGTACAAACTTGTAGTTTATGAATTTTAGTTTCTTGCCATTAGGAGGTTTCCTAGATGTTCTTGCTGGGTTAACGTAGATCGTCTTAATACCATCTATCAATGCCTTATACTCTGTGTACTCTTGGATTCTCTTATAGCACCACATTGGCTTCTCCCATGACAGTTTCCTGCCACCATTATCGTTTTCTCTTATTTTCTCTAAGTCCTCGAATACTATGAAAGCGTTGTACTCTCTAGCTACTTCCACAAGCCTCTTTGAGACATAGTGTGCTGAGTCAACTAGAATGCGCCTTGCTTTATTAAGCCACCTAGCCCTAGTCCTCCTAGCCCAATTCAGAAACCTCCAGTTCCTCGGGTGTTTCCTCTGTAGATTCTCAGCTAGTTTCCTATAGTGTAGTGCTCTACTGAGACCCCTGAACGGTATTACACCTATTGAGATTAATTCACTCTTTAAATTGATAATAGTATATGTTAATATGTTAAATTGTTGAAGTTGAGGTCTACACCCATAATTGCCTCAGGTTCTCTGAATACTACGTCTCTGTGAAACGTTATATATACAAGTATTCTTCCATACTTATAGCTCAATAGTATCTCACCAGGCTTCCAAGAGCTATTGAGGTACTTATCGAGGTAGCTATACCACTTTAGCTTCAACTCAACCCACTTGTCATGTAGTACTGCTACTCTCAGCGTCTTCTTATCCAGGTCTAGTCTATAGTCTAAGGTGTGTATTCTAGCTGTTAGTTTCTTGAGTATTGGCTTTGATCCATTGTTCTTCTTAGTCGACTTAACGATCTCCTTAGCTCGCCTGTAGATCTCTGATACGTGGTGTGCTCTAAATCCGAGCTTCATTAATCTACTATAGAACATAACGTGTAGCTCTGTCCTCGAAGGTACTTCG
>Ga0080004_1237919_pt1 | contig 25404 bp, 25 predicted proteins | sample WasSprMetagenome_FD_69207 | JGI IMG/M metagenome (GOLD analysis project Ga0080004, IMG submission 69207) | Sulfidic aquatic microbial communities from Washburn Spring, Yellowstone National Park, USA - WS (SPADES assembly) (version 2) | ecosystem: Environmental > Aquatic > Thermal springs > Hot...
ACCATTCCTAGGAACAAAAAAGGCAATCATAGCAGGAATAATAGCACTACTACCAGACATAGACGCACTAACACACATACACAGATCAGCAACACACTCAGCAATCATAATATTAGCAACAACAATACCAATAATATTCATAACATGGGAAAAGAAGCCAACATACACAAAAACAGCAACACTCTACACGATAGCACTACTAACACACCCAATACTAGACACATTCCAAACATACACGCCAATACTCTACCCACTAACAGCATACTCAACACTCGTAAACATTAAAGCAGGAATACTAGTAGACAACACAATAAAACCATACATCAACACAGCAATACAGACAAAACCAACAGACTTCACACCATTCACACAACTAGACGCACCACTAATAATGCAGGAAACACTAATACCAGCTCTTACGCTCATCCTGGTACCATTATTATACGTGTTCATATCAAAAAGCCGGAATAGCAAAAGAGGTTAGAGGATTGGGAACAAGAATCCCTCTCATGAAACCGTTTGTCAATGATGAAGTAAAGGATGCGGTTATCTACGTGCTGGAAAATGAGAGATTTGTGTTGGGTGAAAGTGTCTTCAAGTTTGAGGAAGAACTCGCCAAATATTTTGGAGTCGAATACGCTATTACAACAAGTTCTGGAACGCACGCTCTAGAGTTTGCCTTAAAAGCCATAGGTTTAAAGGGTGGTCATAAAGTTATAACCACACCATTCTCATTTATTGCTACAGCAAATTCAATACTTCACGCAGGAGGGGAACCAGTATTTGCGGATATAAGAGACGATACATTCAACATAGACCCTGATGAAGTAAAAGGAAGAATAGGTTCTAATGTGAAGGCAATTTTGCCAGTTCACCTATACGGTTACCCAGCAGACATGGATGAAATCATTGAATTAGCAGAAAAGAATGGTCTAAAGGTTATAGAGGACGCCTGTCAAGCTCACGGTGCAACCTATCATGGTAGAAAAGTTGGAACGTTAGGTGATGTAGGATGCTTCAGCTTCTATCCATCAAAGAACATGACAGTGTGCGGCGATGGTGGAGCCATAATAACAAACAACGAAAATATAGCTAAGGATGTCATAAAGCTAAGAGATTGTGGAAGAATATCCAAGTATGAGCATGATACCATCGGGTACACGGCAAGATTAAACACAATAAATGCGGCAATAGGCAGAGTACAGCTAAAATACTTAGACCAATGGAATGAGACAAGGAGAAAGATTGCAAAAACCTACAACAGTCTCCTTTCAGACATACAGGAAATAACATTACCGCCTTCTGAAACATCTACAATAAAGCCGGTCTACCACCTATACGTCATAAGAACCAGATACAGAAACCAGTTAAAGAAGTGGCTTGAAGAAAACGGCATAGAATGTGGTGTACACTATCCCCTACCAATACATCTACAACCAATATATAGAAAAATCTACGGCTACTCTGGAAGAGAGTATCCGAAAAGCGAGAAGGCAAGCGAAGAATGCTTAAGCATTCCAATGCACCCATTTTTAAAAGATGAAGAAATCAAGTACATAAGCGAAAAAATCCACGAATTCTTCAACAAAGATCGTGTTAAAAGAGATGGATAAGCGGGTAAAGGTAGCGGTCATAGGAGCAGGATACTGGGGAGAAAAACTAATAGGAGAATACCTAAGCCTTTCAAAGAAGTCGGCAATAGAACTTTACGCCATAGTAGATAAAAATCGGGAAAGGCTAAACTACATAAAAAGTAAGCACAATTTACCAGACAAGATATTCCACGACGACTACCAAGAATTCTTGAAAAACAACAGTGAAGTAGATGCAGTCCATGTTGCGACACCCAATGAAACCCACTATCAAATTGCACTGGAAGCACTAGAAAGGGGAAAACATGTCCTACTGGAAAAGCCGATGACAACATCAAGCAGGTCAGCCTTCAAACTTGCAAGAGAAGCAGAAAAAAGAGGAGTAATACTATTGGTCGGCCACATATTCAGATTCAACAATGCAGTAAACATGGCAAAAAGGTTAATTGAAAACAAGACATTAGGAAAAATACACTACTTGAACATAAGATGGACAACCTACATGCAAGACCTACCTCAAAGAGATATAATATTCGATTTAGCCCCTCATCCAATAGACATAGTAAACCACCTTCTAGAAGAATGGCCCCTTAACGTGTACTCAAGGGCGAGAAGCTTTAAGAGAAGATTAAAGGGTTTAGAGGAGTCAGCCTTTATAACAATGGAGCTGCCAGAAGATACCATAGCGGGGATAGCATTAAGCTGGATACAGCCTGGTGAAAAAACGAGAACAGTCGAAATAGTGGGAGAAAATTCCACACTCTACGTTGACGCCTTAAACCAGAAAATACAACTCTACGACAACAATAATAGCAAATCAGAAATCCAAATAGAAGTAAACAATACAATGGAAGCCATGATAACACACTTCATTGACCGAATAATAAACGGAAGCCCTCCAGTAAACAGTCCACTAATAGGAGCCATAACCGTCCACATTCTAGAAAAGATAAGAGAAAGCATAGAGAAGAATTCAAGCGTAGACATAATGATACCATGAAAAAAACCAAATACTCCATAATCAAAGGCGTCAAAATAGGAGAAAACACAAGAATATACGACCAAGTAAACCTATACAAGTGCAAGATAGGAAAAAACTGCAAAATAGACGCATACGTATACATCGAAGAAGGAGTTGAAATAGGAGACAACGTCAAAATCAGAGCATTCACATTCATACCAGAGGGAGTAAAGATAGAAGATGACGTATACATAGGGCCGAGAGTAACATTCACAAACGACAAATATCCGAGAACAAGAGGAAGATGGAGACCACTCAAAACCTTAGTGAAGGAGGGGGCAAGCATAGGGGCGGGCTCAATAATACTACCCGGCCTAACAATAGGAAAATATGCCCTAATAGGGGCTGGAAGCATAGTCTCAAAAGACGTTGAAGACTACGCCATAGCCTTAGGCACCCCAGCCAAAACAATAGGATATGTGACAGATGAAAAATTCAAGTCGAAAGTAAAACGTTTCCTAGAAGAAGCCTCAAACGAGCTAAAGGGGGAAGAAGCAGAGTGGCCATGGCCATAAAAAAATTATCACCATACAACTTCACAGTCTCATGCATAATACCAGTATGGAAAGAACATGTAATATGCAAAGTGCTAGCAAAATTCGATAAACCATATGTGGACGAAATAATCCTAGTCGTAGATGAACCCTCCACAGAAATGGAAAAGATAATAGAAATAGGGAGAAGGAAGGCAGTACCACCAACAACACTCATATACAATGGAAAGAGAATGGGAATAGGATATGCAATAAGAGAAGGCCTAAAATACTCACTAAAAAAATTCTACGATGTAGTAGTCGTAATGGCCGGAAACGGAAAAGACAACCCACAAGAAATACCTAGACTACTCAAAGCGATAGAAGAAGGATACGATTACGTACAAGGATCAAGGTTCCTACCAGGAGGAGGACATGAAAAGACACCAATACTAAGAGGACTGTTCATAAGACTATGGCCATGGATATGGCGCCTACTAACAGGAGCAAAATGCACAGACGTAACAAACGGTTACAGAGCATACAGAACAAAAATAATAAAGGACAAAAGGGTAAACATAGACCAAGAATGGCTAAACCACTACGCACTAGAATACTACATACACTACAAAGCAATAACATTAGGATACAAGTTCACAGAAGTTCCAGTAACAAAAAAATACATGTTCAGACACAGAGGAGGATACTCTAAGATAATGCCCTACAGAGACTGGATACACATAGTTATGCCACTAGTCCTACTAAAATTTGGAGCAAAAAAATGAAAGCAAACCAGATAATAGACGAGGAAATGTACGGATTCAAGGCAAAAGATATACTGGAATCTCTACTAATACCAATAAAAACAAAAAATCCGAAAATCGAAGACATAGAACTCGACAACGAATCAATAACATTAATGAAAGAGTTCGCAAGAAGACTGTCAGAAAAACTCGATAGAAAACCATCGACAATCTATAAGCTTGCAAGCAAAATTCCAATATCATACAGGATAGTGCCATCAACAGTTAGAAACAGAATATTGAGAATAAAAACAGCAAATACAAACATAGATTACATAGAAAAAATGAAACTAGAGAAAATCAGACTAAAATTCCTAGAAAAAATAGGCTACAATACAAACAGTTCAGAAGAAAAAGGCATATGCATAATAACACACGATATAGAATCAGAAAAAGGATTAAAAAGAGCACTAAAACTTAAAGAAATAGAAGAAAAATATGAAATAGAATCAACATGGTTTCTCCTAACAAAAGAATACAGCCTAGACAAGGAGATAGTTAAGAGACTATCTGAAAATGGAGAAATTGCATTACACGGAGACAGACATGAAGCAAAATTCTACAACCTAAAAAAGGATGAAATAGTAGAAAGGCTGAAAAAGAGCAAAGAAAAATTAGAAGAAATTATTGAAAAAGAAATCGTTGGATTTAGAGCGCCACTGCTACAGTATAGCAGAAAAATGCTGGAAGCAGTAAGCGAAGCAGGATTCCAATATGATTCATCAGCACCAGCATGGGAGCCACTAAATCCACTAACAATGAAGCAGGATGGCATCGAATTATTGAATCCAATAAAGATAAATGGACTCATAGAAGTGCCAATGACGATAGTGCAGGATCACCAGATGCTCTATATATTAAAATTTAAACCAGAACAAGCAATAGAACATTGGATTGAAAAAATGAATGAGATAAAAAAGCTTGGAGGGGTATGTGTGCTTTTGATACATCCAGATTATGAGTTGGCCAACAACAAAAACATAGCATTATATGAAGATTTATTAAAAAAACTTAAGCAAATGGGGGTATCTCTATCCCTCTTAAGCAACATTCAACATTGATTGAATGAGCAAAATAATTATAACAAAAATAGGATACAATAAATTATGCGATAAAACTTTTACCCAAAATGCAGAAATGGTTGTCTTTAATGATAGATCCTCTTATGTTTAACAAAAAGAGAACCTATGAAGGTTTTTTATTCTATATTAGAGAACCATTTTTGCCAATCGCAGGCTCTCTACATTACAGAATTCACAACATACTACTTAATCTAAACAGAAAATCCAAAGTATTCATCGTACCTTCAAATCAGGACGTGCAGATTATTAGAAGTACATATCATAATACCTTTGTTTATAGAGCACGTACGCCAATACCACGTTTCTCTTACTCTTTAAAATTTTTACTAGTAGGTATGTTTTTTGCAGAAACATTTTTTCAATTAAAAAAAATTATAAAGAAACACAATATAAAAGCTATCTATGCTTTTGGTTCTCCAATCCTCATTAATCTTTGTTATAATCATTTGGATATTCCATGTTTTTTAGATTTGACTGAAACCGATCTTCCGTATGTTAAGTTAAGTGAACATAAAATATTATCTAGTATAGTTGGTTTGCCTATAGAAAACTTATTGCTATCTTATGCGGAGAAAACAAATATAGAATTTATAGTGTTAACTGAAACTATGAAGAAGTATTTAATAAAAAAAGGTATAAAAGCCAATAGGTTGTTAGTAGCATATGATGGAACAAACCCGGATCTTTTTTCACCAATAGATTATTCCAAAAAATGTAACAAATCCATCGTCTTTATTGGCGATATTGATAACAGGGATGGTGTAGATGTTTTATTAAAAGCATTCTCGTATGTAGTAAAAGAGCTAAATGATACTAAGTTATATATTATCGGCGATGGGCCTGCTTTACAGAAAATGATTAAACTTTGTTCAAAACTACAGTTACACAGGCATACAATCTTTACTGGATGGATACCATTTTCTCAACTTATACAAATTTTACCCACATTCTCAATAGGCGTTGTTCCATCAAAAAAAAGTTTATTAAATGAAATTGTCATTCCAAGAAAAACGTTTGAATTCATGGCTGCTGGTTTACCTGTGGTTGCATCTAATTTGACCGCTATAAAAGAAGTAATCAAAGATAATTTTTCAGGAATGTTATTTACACCTGATGACGAAGTAGATCTCAGTGGAAAACTAATAGATTTATTGACGAACGAAGAATTATATATGAAAATTCAAAGAAATGGAATAAAAATTGCTAGACAACATGATGTCAATAAAGAGATAAATAAAATCTTGATTAAAATCGACTCATACATTAACTGAGAGCTCTTAATTGAAGTATTATATCAAAAGATTAAAAAAGATGGATTAATATGAAAATTTTAGTTACAGGCGGTGCTGGATTTATAGGATCTCACGTGGTGGAATGGTTCGCAAAGAATGGCGATGAAGTTATAGCAATTGATAACTTTTTAAGAAACGAAATTTTTGGGAATAAAATGAAAAATCAGTTGTATAATTGGAGCTATATCAAACAATACAAGAATGTAAAGCTAATAGAGAGCGACATTAGAAATTTTAATGAAATAAAAGATATTGCAAGAAACGTGGAAGTTATTATTCATACCGCAGCTCAGGTGGCGGTAACAACTTCATTGATAAATCCGAGAATAGACTTTGAAATAAATGCTTTAGGCACATTCAATGTACTTGAGGTTGCAAGGTTAAACGATTCTACAGTTATATTCTGTAGCACAAATAAAGTTTATGGAGAAAATTTAAATAGGATTCCTATTGAAGAGAAAGAAACTAGGTATGAATTTACTGATCCTAAATATAAAGAAGGCATCCCTGAAGATTTTCCAGTAGACTTAACAGGACATAGCCCTTATGGATGTTCAAAATTGGCAGCAGATATTTATGTTCAGGATTACGCGCATACTTATGGATTAAAAACAGCTGTATTTAGACAAAGTTGCATTTATGGAGAAAGACAGTTTGGTGTCGAAGATCAGGGATGGGTTGCTTGGTTTGTGATCGCAACCTTAACAGGTAGGCCGATAACGATTTATGGCAATGGTAAGCAGGTAAGGGATCTACTTTATGTAAAAGATCTAATTAAAGCATTTGATCTATTCCTCAATTCAAAAGTTAAACATATAGTTTTGAATATAGGAGGCGGCCTAAGAAATGCATTATCTTTAATTGAAACTTTAAATATGCTTAAGCAGTTAACCGGTAAAGTTCCTAGCATATCTTTTACGGCTTGGAGACCTATGGACCAAAAGATTTACATATCTAACATAAAAAAAGCAAAAGAAGTTCTGAACTGGGAACCACAAATAACCCCTAAAGAAGGTATCAAAAATTTAGTTAAGTGGGTTGGAGAGAATCTGGCGCTGTTTAAATGAATAAACCTGGAATAATGATGAGAACGCTGATAACTGGAATTACTGGTTTTCATAGGTCCATACTTAGCTAGGAAGCTTTTATCCCTAAGTCATGAAGTTTACAGTCTCTGTAGAGGGAGGGCCTATGGCGACATGCCAAAAAGCTTGTGAGAAATTATGAAAGAGTTCATTTCTTTTGGAGATAATAGAACTAAGTTGGTATTAGTAATAACTTTACTCATGGTCTTCGTATCAGCCTTTAGTATATTCCTTATGAATATTGAAAAGGAAAGCTGGCATGGGGATGAAAAATATTATATATGAGACGGACAAGAATACATTAAATTTTTATCCAAATATAATATAGAAAAAGCCCAAGCACTTGCAAGATATTCCATAACACATTCTGCTCAGCCATATACTGGAAAGATGATAATTGGAATTCTTCTTTCCCTTTTTGGAAAACATATGAGTGAATTAGGAGATTGGCATAAACCCCCAGATCCAGACATAATTACTGTAGCTCGTCTTCCAAGCGCATTTCTTGGAGCACTCACAATAGCTATTATAGCTTACTTTGCCTTCAAAGTTGCCGGTTATGAAGAAATCCTCTTTGTTTTATTATTTCTCTTGGGAACGCCTTTGTTTACTGTATATTCAAGGGAAGCATTAATGGATATCTACGTATGCTCTTTCACAGTTCTAGGATACCTATTCTTTTATTTTAGCCTAAAGTATGATAACATATTCTTTCTACTAATTTGTGGCATGTTTTTAGGCTTTGCAATAGGTTCAAAATTTGGATTAAGCAGTATCGTAAGTCTGTTAATACTTATAGTTTTTCTTCTAAGTAGGAGATTTTGCCTAAGCTTTAATAAAGCTTGCAAAAATATGTTAAGGAAGAAATTAACTTTGCCAACTATAATTATTTCATCCACTATATCATTCTTCGCTATTAACTCAATTTACCTCACAATTCTACCTGAACTACCATCTCTTATTTTGGAGTTGTTGAAAGGCAACCAGGCTAGAATCTCAGAGTGGACTAATGGACTATACAACTCAGCTTTCCTCGCCAACTTTGACCCACGTGTTTATTATTCTTATCCTATACGCCAGACTTTAATAAACCAGCTACTTTTTATAGTCGGGGCTTCTACCTTAGCATACCGCATAATTAAGCGGAAAATAAACAATATAGTGGTAATAGCAATATTAGGATATTTGTCAAATTCCGCTAACCTATTTTTGTTTGAATGGCATAGAACTTTTATTAAGCTAGCTCCTTTTGAAGCGTTTACAGCAGCCTTTCCTCTAACTCTTATAAAAAACAAGAGAATGAAAATCCGTTTGCCAATATTTTTGATTATTGCTACTCTCCAGTTTTTAAACCTTTTTTCCGTATGGAATTATCGCGACAAACTTTGGTTAGGCTTCAGCTTACCCTTCCTTCTCTTCTTTAACTTGGATACTGTTATAGCATGCATAAATAATTCTCATATACTATGGTTTACTGGAATCTTTGCATTACTTTTTCCACTTCTTATATTTTCATCATTAACTGTGTCATACCATTATTTATTTAAAGGAATTTTTATAAAATTAAATACAAGTAGTCTTAGCAAATTAAGAAGTCTATTCCATAGATATAAAGAAAGGACGATGAAGCAAATTTTACCTAAAACTGAAGAAAAGCATGTAAAAGTTATTCCCGAAAAAATTTCATATAATGAGGCACCAGTTGAGAAAAAAGAACTAGGAAAATATGTTGAAGGAAAAGTTTATCTTAACCTTGAACAGGTAGAAAAGGTAAATTCTATAGCATCATTTTATGAAGTTTATCAACTCATTTTAAGAGGAATAGAGGAAGTAACGGCGGTTGAATTTAAGCCTAATTATACACTAAGAGAATATCTAGAATTAATTCATGGTAAAGTGGATGATAAAACTTTCATGGAGTTTGAAGAGCTAACTATTCTATTGGAGAGAGCTATTTATTCCTCGGAGTTCTCAGTAGAGAGAGTTAAATCCTTGCTTAGAAGTTTAACATCAAAGTTAAACAAATCTCGTGAACAATAAAATGAAAAAACTATTCTTATTTGGCTTCTTAACTCTTTCTTTTCTGTTTATTATCTACATGTCTTCTTTTATCGCTTATTTCATTCTCTATATTCTAGATATCCAGACCTCGACGAGTCTCTTTTTACATCTTATCATGAATGTGGCATGCTTCATTTTCTTTTGCATTCTTCCAGTTATGGTCTGTATAAGTATTGCGCTGTTAATAATCCTTTCTAAAAGAGGGAAAAATAAAATAAAGTATAATCCTATTCAAGAGCAGAAAATAGTAGTTGTGCTAACAGCCTACAATGATGAGGAATCTATTCCTATAGCTGTTAAAGACTTCAAAGTGCAGAAAAATGTGATAAAAGTAATAGTCGTCGATAACAATAGTTCGGATAGAACCTATGAGTATGCTAGAATGTCTGGAGCTGAAGTAGTTAAAGAAGAAAATCAAGGATATGGATTTGCATGCATAAGGGGGTTGAGAGAAGCGTTAAAGACAGATGCTAATGTAATTATTTTAGCTGAGGGAGATGGAACATTCGTAGGGTATGATATCAATAAGTTGATTCCATTCCTAGATAACACGGATTTAGTTTTAGGCACTAGAACAACTCAGGAGCTTCTGGATCAGCAGTCACAACTTGATTGGTTTCTCGTCTGGGGAAATCTGTTTTTGGCAAAATTGATTCAAATTAAGTATTTTGATGCGAAGTGCTGGGGGAAGGTAAGGCTTACGGATGTTGGTTGCACTATGAGAGCAATGAGGCGTGAAGCTCTTGAAAAAATCATTGACCAACTGAAAGTTGGGGGGATGCAATTTTTCACCCCACATGATTATGGTTGCTTTGAAGAATAACTTAAAAGTTGTAGAGGTTCCGATAACTTTTAGAAAAAGAATTGGTAAATCAAAAGGTGCTGGTGCGAGTAGATGGAAGGCACTTAAAATTGGTTTAAGAATGCTTTGGCACATTCTAACTTATTAATCTTGAGAGAACATACATGAAGTTAGAAGTTTTAATTGAAATATTGATTTCTGTACTATTAGGGGCTACTGGGCAAATATTCTGGAAGTATGGCTTAGCCTTAATAGACTACGACTTCCACTCCCTTATGAACTTTAAAAGCTGGATTGAATTGATAAGCAATAAATGGATATTTTCAGGTACTTTATGTTACTTTATATCAATGATTATCTGGTTTAGAGCTTTAAAAATAGGTGAACTGAGTCAAATATATCCCTTTTTAAGCTTGAACTTCATTATTTTAGCCATTGTCGGATATTTACTCTTTCATGAGAGCTTAAATGCACTTAAGATTCTTGGAATAATCCTTGTTATATCTGGATTGTTATTAATTAGCTTAAGTCATTAATATTCTTACTTTATGTTAATTAGTTTACATCAGCAATTTTAGGTAAAGACAATGAAAGTCAATAAATTAGAGAAAATATTTATTAACGCATTAATCAATAATGAAGTTAAACTTAATAACAAGATACTAGAATGCGGAGTTATATCAGATTGGTTTAGGAAGAACAGAATTTCCGGCGAAACTTTAGGTTTTAATAGTTCTTGGATAGAACAACAACGAAGGCTCAGACTTAAGGGTTTATTCCTACTTAAAAGGATGAGTGATCTTCTTAATAAGAGTGACATTACATATGTCATTATAAACTATTCTCACACGATACCATATAACCTTTACGATGATGTAGATGTTCTCATAGAACATCCTCTTGATCTACTCGCAACTGTAGAGATATTATCGAAGGAAGGTTTTTGCTTTTATGATTATTTTAATCGGTTGTATGCAAACACTCTTGCCCTCACTGCTTTCTATAGGGAAGATAAAGAAATAGGAATAGATTTTTATCCTGAACCCTCATATGGTACATTTCAGTTTTTCGACAGATTTAGGATATCTAGAAGGAGAATTAGGAGAAATATAGCAACGGAAGTCTCAGTAATCGAAACCTTCTTACCTTCTCCAGAAGATGAATTGATAATTATGCCTACGCATGCCTTTAGTCATGGCCGCTTTACCATCAATGAAATATATCATGGTTTTAATTTGATAAAAGACAAAGACTGTGAAATAGACTGGAATTATATTCTAGATATGACTAAAAGGTGGGCGATTGGGCATATCCTGTTTTTGTATATGTTGTTCATTAACGACTTTGCAATAACTTTTTTCAAAAGAAAATTAATTGATGATAAATTAAAAACACTTCAGATGCAACAAAGAATTGAATGTAATCTATTGTTAGATTGGTTCCTAAAGCAAAATGAACGACTAATTTCATGGCCAGTAAAATTATCACCCTGGCTACTCTATAAACTGGCTGCGTTCAGGGCGGCTAGATTATTAAAAATGGGAAAGGATTATAAGGGTGAATTTATAAGGCATACATTGGAACAAGTAGCAACGGGTCTTTTTGGAAGCAGATGGTAACTTGAAGGAAAAATCCAATCTAATTCTCTATACATTACTTGCACTTTTATCTTGCATTTTTCTTATAGTCCTACCCGAACTTGCCGTCAAAATTATTCTTAGTCTCATCGTAGGGATCTATTTACTAAAATTAGCTAAGATAGGGATTGATTTAGCTTTTAAGCCAAAGGTACACAAACTCTCCTTAAAGGAAATACGGCAAAGAGTATATAAAACAATGAATATTGGGAACTTTTCGATTTGCTTAAGTGGGATTGATGGAGCTGGAAAGACTACTCAAGCAATCTACCTTTTAAATTTCCTTAGAGAAAAAGGATTAAAAGTAAAAATGGTTTATGGCCGTTGGCCAGCTTTCACATCTTATTTCATACTTGCAATAGGTAAGCTCTTAGGACTTCATAAAAAAGAAGTTGAAAAATCTGGAATTATTAGGAGCATACCCAACTACCGTCAACTTCCAGTGCTGGCAAGACTTTACATTTTACTAATGTTAATAGATACTTTCATCTTCTATTTAAAAGTAAAAATAGTCTCACACGCTAATGTTATAATTTTTGATCGAGCTGCACCGGATATCATTGCAGATCTTATTTATGAAACAGGATATTACAAGCTTATAAAAGGGGAGAGCATATTATCTAGGATAGGTTCATCTCTTATTCAGAGTATGAATGTGTTAATTTTCTTCGATCTTCCGGTTGAGGTGGCCTATAATCGGAAGCCTGATGCACCATTATGTGAGTTAAAATTTAAGAGAACTGTTTATAGTCTTTTGGGACAAAAATACAATATACCAATTATAAATGCCGATGAACCCAAGTATAGAATTTTTCAAAAAATACAGAAAATTTTCTTTTCGCATCTGAGAAAGTCTTTTGTATAAGAAATAGCATGAAAAAATCTTATGCGTATTTTCTCTGGAGCGCAAGCCTAGGACTCTTCTTATCATCAATCTTTCTGTATTATCTTGACAGCTTGAATGCTCGTATCTTCCTTTTGTTAATCATTTCACTCGGAGGCTCTTTAATGTATTTTTCATTGCGCTTTAAAGTTAATATATTGTCTCAATTGATAATGATTTTTCTTCTTCTAATATTCCCATACTCTCAAACTGGTCCGATAAAGATACTTGAGAGCGATGTTGTATCGCATGAATTCTTACTATTTAAGCACGAAGTTAGATACGATGTAAACAAGGAAATACTCATTTTTGGAGAAGGTATTCATCATACCAATTATCCAGTCTCATATATCTTAAGCAAAATATTTTATGAGGTAGTGCCCAACGTGTACATTAATACGACCCTCCTTTATCCTCTTATCATAACAATATGTTACTTTTTATTACTAGTTCGTTGGATAAATGGAAAAGAATATAATCTTAAAACTATAATGATCACTTATGGGGTAGTTATACTTTCATTAGGTGAAGTGAATGGAGGAAGATTGATCTGGTGGAATTATTCAATAGGTTTTTTGAATTTAATAATTACGTTTTTCCTCTTCAAGAAGTTGGAAGGGAGGCGACATTTTATTGTATCGCTCTTACTTTTAATCTCAATTATTATGTCACAACCCCGTCTTCCAATTTATTTAATCATAGGAACTGCATTTGCATACTATTTAACTAGAAAGCAAGTTTTTGTAGCTTATTTTAAGTTAGCATCATTGTGCTACTTGTTTTGGCAAATACTCGTAGCGGGCCTAAAAACTTACTTGGAGTACGGAGGATATGTGCAGTCTTTTTGGAGATATATAAACGAGTTGATCAGAAACATCCTTACCCCTCAGCAAGTTATACAAAAGTCTATTATAGAGAGGGAGGTAACTATGCCCTTATTAGATAGATCATTGTTTGCTCTATCATATACTATAATATATGTACTTTGTCCCATAGCTTTGTTCTATCTACTATTGAAGTACGAAAACCTCAGGCTAAGAGATTTAGCCATTCCCTATTTTGCTCTTGCACTTGGCCTCGCTCTTCAAGTCTCTTCACGTTTAGTTCCTACCGAATACTTTGGCTCTATAACTGACATAGTGATTTATGAATTCTTTCCCGTTATCATGTTCATGTTTGCTCTATGCTTTTCCGCAAAAAAAGGATCTTCGTTCGGGGCCTTCACTCAATTTAATAAATGGGTGTTATTATTGATAATTATTGTTGTTTTTGGAAGTTTAAGCAGTAGTTCACTTATTTATCCAAAGAGTGTAATGGATCCTGTAACGTTTGTTGAGGATGAAAGAATAATTTTTTCGAATACTATTCAGTTAGCAAAGTACCTAAATTTATATTGGAATGGGCAACCTTTTGATTATTACCTCTCACATATTTTTTATCTATCTCTAAGAGAAGATATTTACATTAGTCAGTATACGGTTCATAGTGATGAATGGATTGTGATGGTTCCTGGGCTGAGGACGGTATATTCGAGTAAAGCTAGCGTATTAAATTATAGTGTCATGGAAGAGATTAATGTGATTTATAGTCAAGGATCTTGGCTATTGAGTTTAGTGAAGTGAATCAACTATGTTGATACTGACAACATACATGCAACCACCATGGAATTATGGTGAGGTAACACTCCCAAGAAATCTTGTATTAGCTTTAGCATTAAGAGGTCTAAATATTAAAGTGTTCTCAATATATAGATGTTCAAATAATGAGCAATATAATAATGATTATAGATTTCCAGATAATGTGTCGCTAAGTTATTTTAAAAACGATATCGAACTATTAAAATGTGCACTACGAAATTCGAAAAATAATTCAATTCATGTTATGTCTTTTTCATTTACCAAAGCGTCCCTATTGCGTTTAGCAACACAATCAACTATGTTCTTCTATGTATATTCGCCTATTCCAAACATTTTAGGTGGACTTGTAAAAGCCAAAGCTTATTTAAAAGCAATTATTGGATATAATACTTCAAGATTGGTTGGAAGGTTGATAACAACATCACCCTACATTTATGATAACGTAATTAAAAAAGTGACTATTCCAGCTAATGATGTGTACTTAATCCCTGCACCAATCTATTTTCCTGGAAACTACTTGAGAAGCGATGAAAAGGATACAAACTATGACCTGCGAATATTGTATATGGGTCACATATCCCCTTATAGATTTCCATATAAACAAATCATGAAAGCAATTACTGAGTTAAAGAAATCAAGGTTAAGCGTATTCCTTAAGGTCATAGTTCCCGCTTTACAGTCCAATTACAAGAATTTTTCAATGCTCCGAAGTACATTAGAACATAACAAAGATATTTGTATAGAATTCAGAAATCTTAATGAGCATGAGAAATTATTAGAATTTGCTTCATCTGATGTTTATTTGTACCCTTCTTTGGGTGTTGCTGCGGTCGATCCGCCCCTATCGGTTCTTGAAGCTATGTTTTGTGGCTGTTTAGTCATTGCTACTAATGTTCAGAGCATACCATGGATACTGAATAAAGGTAGGGGTATCATAATTAACAAATTAAATTTCTCAGAAGAACTAACAAAAGCGTTATCGATTGCACTAGATAAAAAAGGAAGAAAGAAGATAGTAGACAACGCAAAGGCATATGTCACTTCGGTACATAGTATTGAGTCTGTATCCAAAAAGCTGGGTAACATTATAAGTGGGTCCTTATAAAATGCGAGGTTTTTACGAGGAAGTTTACAAAGATAAATCACACGTCTGCCGACAGCTATATGGTTTCTCCCATTACATAAGGAGGAAGCATATAGCGAAATTTTTTGGCAAAAGTAAACCAGGATTAGTCCTAGACTGTGGTTGTGGTATTGGTCTTCTTAGCCTAACCTTATGTAAACTCGGTTTCTCAGTTATCTCTATGGATATTTCATTGAACGCTGTCCTTCAAGCTAAAACTCTTTTCAGAAAGAGTCAAAGTCCTGAATTTATTGTGGCTGATGCACAATTTTTACCCTTTAGAAAAGAAACATTCGACTATTTATTGTGTAGTGAGGTTCTAGAACACGTAGAAAATGATAAACTTGTTTTAAATGAATTCTTCAGAATATTGAAGCCAAGATCTCACCTGCTTCTTACCATACCTCTCACGCACAGTTCTTCGGCACTTATACGCTATGGTCATCTGCACTCATATTCTATTTTCACTATTGTAAAGATGCTACCAGATGTAGGATTCAAAGTGAAATTAATAAAATATTACGGTAAATGCCTCGATCTCTTTTTCTCTAAACGAATAATTAATTTAAACCACGTCTTTGCTGTCATGGGGTTATTCTTAACTATATTGCGTAAAAGAAATGTAAGGTCTTTTGCGGATTTTTTGAGAAGATACGATGAATTCTTATAAGTTTTCTTAGCTTCTAATCTTTATCGAAAGGTATTAGGTATTCTAACCCTGTTAGATTCTTATTTAGGGGAAGTGAAGTCAGAGCATGTTATGATAGTTTGCTGTAAGGCTTGAAAACATGAATATAGCAATAGTAAGTATGTTATACAAACCTGCTGGTGGTAGTATTCCAGAACATGTCTATCAGATCTCAAAGAGACTTAAAAAACGTGGACATAACGTGACGGTTTATACAACAGATTTAAGCATACCTTCTTTTAAAAGCACATCTGTTCCAGAGGATTTTAAAGTTATTCGTCTGCACTATCCTTCTCCTTTGTTCCGTATTTATCGACCACTGCTGTTTTTTAAGCTACACTCAAGATTAATCAAGGAAGATTACGACCTCATACATGCTCATGAGTTTTGCCCCATTACCGAAGCCACAGCAATCACATCTAAATTGTATAGGATTCCATTGGTATTAACTACTCACGGACTCTTCAGCATGATGATTAAAAGTCCTAAACTCAATCTCTTGGATGAAAGCTATTTTGAGGAGAGATTAATCAGTAAGCTGGCCAAGAAGATTATATGTGTTTCTAAAGCTGATGCTCATTTACTGCAAAACAGCAAAATAGCACCACCGGAGAAAATCTCAGTTATAGGTAATGGAATAGATATGGAGAAGTGGTCAGTACTACCTCCATACGGTCATTTTAGACAAACTTATAAAATTGGAGAGAATGAAAAAATTATTGCATGTGTCGGTGTTATTACTTGGCGTAAAGGCTTCCAGTACGCAATATTCGCCATGAAGTACATAATCAATAAAATTAAGGCAAAACTTGTGATAGCAGGGCCTGATGTTGGATACCTCAAAATCTTAAAAGAATTAGCTAGACGATTAAAACTCGAAAATAATATCATTTTCACTGGGGCTCTCGACGATTCGATGCTTAAAGCACTATACAGAGATTGCGATGTATTTGTTTGCCCGAGCATTTATGAACCTTATTCTCTCGTCATTTTAGAAGCTATGGCCTGCGTGAAACCCATTGTAGCGACAAAATCTGGTGGAATACCCGAATTCATCACAGAAGGAGCTAATGGGCTTCTCGTTGAACCGTGCAATCCTAAAAAGCTGGCTGAAGCGATAATAAAACTACTTGAAGACCAAAATATGGCATCCAAACTGGCAAAAGAAGCCTACAGAACAGCCCTTAACCATTCATGGGATCACGTTGTGGACGCTCTTGAAAAACTCTATTATGATTCATTAGAATAATACCCCGAAAAGGATGCAGATTAACGGCTGGGCTAAGGACATTCAAGAGAGGAATGCCTAAATGTTAAGGCTTAGCAGCAAGTAGCTGAAAAAGCCATTAGAAAGAAAATAAATCATTTAATAAAAGATGAAGATATATGAGGATAGCTCAAGTATGCCCTAGATATTATCCTTACATTGGAGGAATCGAAACCCATGTAAAGGAAATTAGCGAAAGATTGATGATGAGAAATTTTGAGGTAGAGGTCTTAACAACAGATCCTTCCGGAAAATTACCGAAGGAAGAGATCATCAATTGTATTAAAGTTAGACGATTTAGTCTTGGGCGCCAAATGAAAACTATCATCTTTCTGAAGAACTTAGGAAATATTTGATGAGAAATTCGAATAATTACTATATTATTACACGCTCATGATTATTATGACCTCCCGGCATTTTATGCTGCTGAGGCTAGAAGGAAAAATAAATTTGTTTTTACGCCGCATTATCATAGAGCAGGACACACATTCTTCAGGAGTTTACTTCATGTACCTTATAAGCAGCTAATGCTTTTAGGTTTTATGCTTAGAGGGGGCTAGTTTATGGAGGTTCTTCGCATGTTTAAGATATTAATTGCCAGTAGGAGGTTGTTTAGAAACTGGTTATCGGCCGCAATCAAGTATTACCTTATTAAGCATGGCTTAGTTAGAGGTAACATTACTGTTAAGTGTGATGGAAATGTATGTTTGAGTCCGAGGATCTATGGATCTATTGTTAATGCCTACTATGATGGATTGCTGAAGAATTTTCGTTATGATGATAGTTTAGTTGGCAGACTTTGTGGAGCTATCGACTTTGTTGTTAAGAATGATGGGGCATTTCTGAAGATGCCTGATGGTGTTCTACTAACTTTGAGTCTTTTGATCCCATAATCTTGGCTGAGACTTATCTCTATGAAATTCATTTTCTTGGCTTTGATTTAACTAACTGGCTTGTGCTGGATATTGGTGCATTTGTTGGTGACACGGCGCTTTACTACGCTAGGCGCGGCGCCTTCGTTGTTGCCGTTGAACCTCTACCTACCAACTACGAGATTATGCTTAAAAACCTCGAGCTAAATTCAAGTCTAAAGCATAAGGTTATACCTATAAATGCTGCTATTGGTAGTCAGGATGCTTTTGTAGAGCTTAGCTATAATGATCCTGTAGATGGTGCTGCTAGTATCTATAGTGCTGGTAGGTTTAGGACTAAGGTTAGGTCAATGAAACTATCCACACTAATTAAAGAGATTAGTAGCATGGGTATCGACCTAAAACAGTTTAGAGTTAAGGTTTTGAAGATGGATTGCAAGGGTTGTGAATATGACGTTATTAACGAAACTAATGCATTAAGGCTCTTTGATATCATCAATATTGAGTACAGCGGCTACCTAAGAAATAAAACATACCACGAACTCAAGAACACACTTGAAAACTTGGGCTTTGTATGCAGGATCTGGGCCCATAACGAAGGAGTGCTGAGAATTGGGCTTGATCGACATGGAATAATGACATGCATTAAAAGTCATGAAGTGATAAGATGAATGTTGTTGCTTTGGATTTCTTTATAAGAACTGTTAATTGTAGAGAGATAGCCCATAGATAATTCATAGAAATAACCTATGAGAACGTGGTGAAAATAAATGGAAAATAAACTAGTTTATGTTATTGGCTCACAAGGAGGTGTATACTTTGGAAAGTATCAACTCCAATCTTGGGTTGAGAATATAAACAAGGTTCTCATATCAAATTGCTTCAAAGTTACTACATTTACCGCTGGATACCATAGGGATAGCTATATTAAAAATGATGTAAAAGTTTTCATATCGAGACGAATACCATTTTTCCTTGATCCGTTCTCTTTAGATATACCTCTAAAACTGCTTTTCTATGAAAGGCCTTTATTTGTTATCATTCATGGGCTTCAACATTTTTTAACTTTATTATCTCTTCTAGTCCTCTCCATACGAAATATTCCTGTAGTCCTCATAGTCCATGGTTTATATAAAGAAACAAAAAATAACATCGTATCTTTTCTTCGTGATTCTATATTGAAACAGTTCCTTCGCTTTACTAAGTTACCATATCTATTAATTGCTCTTACTAACTACGATAAATTGCTACTTTTAAAAGAATGGAGAATTCCAATAAATAAAATAATAATTTCTAAAGTCTTTCTTTACATAAATTCTGAAGAACTTAGGATGATTGAAAAAATTAAAAGAAGTGATATAGAATGTAGAAAAAATGTTGATAAGGTAAGATTTTTATATGTTGGTAGATTAGATTATCATCAAAAGAGAATTGATCGTTTAATCAAAATATTCTATCAATATTTGATGAATTTAAAATTACAAAATTGTTGTGGCGTAGAACTTATAATAATTGGTGAGGGACCTATGAGACCATTCATTTCTAGAATGGTAAAAAAACTTAAAATAGAAAATAATATAAAAGTAATTGGTAGTGTATCTGAAAAAGAAAAGTGGCGATTGTATCTTACGGGTATAGCTCTAGTTTTAACGTCTGAGTTTGAGGGATTACCTCGAACTTTTTATGAGGCTTTTGCAGCGGGTAACATTGTTATTGCTCCAAATATATGTGGATTAGGTGAAGTTATTTATAATGGTGTTAATGGATATTTATTTAATAATGAATCGGAACTATTTGAAATATTAACCTTTATACTGGGTAATAAAGAAAAAGTCGCGGAAATGGGTTATAAAAATTATGAACAAACTAAAAAAGAGCTAATATTAGAAAATAATGAAATTGAACTAATAAAAATATTCGATAAATTATTAAGCAGATAATCGATGCTTAAGAAAATCACAATTGTTTCACCAAGATGTCCTCTATATTCAGGAGGAATTGAAAGAATAATAAGTGAAACATCTAAAAGGCTCGTTCAAAAAGGATATAATATTAGGATTTATTCTACAGCACTTTCATCTGGACTGCTTGGCTTGCATAAAATAGATAATGTTGAAATGAAAAATTATTTAGCTTTTGCTCCCTTTAATGCATACTATGTACCTTCTCCTTTAATGATGATCAACTTACTAAAGGAAACAGATACGATACTTCATATACACGGGATTCATGATGTTACAGCTTTCGCAGGATATTGTAAGAAGAGTAATAAATTGGTTGTTTCACCTTATTATCATGGTGGAGGGCATTCAAGATTTACTGATACGCTTTGGATATTATACAAGCCTCTGATTAAAAAAGTACTTTTTGAGGCAAATGCGATAATAGTTAATTCTAATGCTCAGAAAAAATTGCTATTAAGAGATTTTCATATTCCTATTGAAAAGATGCATCTCGTTTACGATGGCGTAGATTTAGAAGGTATAAGAAATGCAACTCCTTATGAAATAGATAATAAAGTTATTCTTTATGTAGGGCGTCTTGAACATTATAAGAATATTCATTTAGGAATATTAGCATTAAAATATTTACCTTCAGAATTTAAGTTTATAATAGTTGGGCAAGGTCCATATGAAAATAAACTTAGAGAAATTACTATAAGCAACAACTTACGTGATAGGGTTATTTTTTTAGGGTATCGGCCTGATAAAGTTGTTTGGAGGTGGCTGAAAACAGCATCTGTATTTATTCATCTGTCTAAAGTAGAATCATTTGGAATGACATGTATAGAGGCATTAGCAGCCGGTACCCCAGTTGTTGCAAATGATGACGGAATGGGTTTAAGAGAAACCATTTCTCTATATCCAAATCAAATACTTGTTTATAAAGTGAATAGTGAGCCAATAAGTAAACTGGCAGAAAAGATTATACAAGCGAGTGAAATGAAGCCCATTAACGTAGATGTAAGCATTTTTTCGTGGGAGAAAATAGCAGATAAAATAGATTATATTTATAGGAAAGTGTTATTCTCTTAATAAATGCAATCTTTATCTATGGTAAAAAAGAATATTTTTTGAAAGACCTACTCTGTTTATTATATTTGATAAGCTAGTCAATATCAACTTTTTAAATATTAATGGAAAACCTATACACTATTAGGGAGATGAAAATTAGGGATCTATATTTAATTCATAGAATGTATAATTTGCTGTCTGAGGATAGTAAGTGCTTTTTCCATCCTGGCTTTCTTGGATATGAGAACATCAGTTTTTGGTGGCTTTTATCTCAAATTGCATTACTTTTATCCAATGTAAAGTTATTAAGAAAAATGTTGCTACATCTATTTCCATATTCTGTTTTCCTATCCTTGGTTGTAAGTGATCAAAATAATGTGGTAGGGTTTGCTTTCCTTAAAATAAAAAAGCGTTTGCCCAATGGACATTTTTCCGCTGAATTGGGTATTGTGGTTGATAAAGTTCATAGAGGGAAGGGTTTAGGATCTAAGCTGATGGAAAATTTACTGAAATTGGCTCGACAAGAGAATGTTCGCGAAATATTTCTAACAGTTTTATCCGATAATGTGAGAGCAATACGACTGTATGAGAAGTATGGATTTAAGAAAGCTGGAAAAACCGTAGATCGATGGAGGGGAAAAACATTTCAATCTATAATCATGAAAAAGGTTTTATAATCTTGGGAGGTCGAAATATCGATGAGTAAAAGGGCTCTGATCACTGGTATTACTGGTCAGGATGGCGCATATCTTGCTAAGCTTCTTTTGGATAAGGGTTATGAGGTGTATGGTATTTATCGTAGGCTTAGTACTCCAAACTTTTGGCGTCTAGAGTATTTGGGAGTTTTTGGAAAAGTCAACCTTATTCCTGCAGACTTGAGCGATTTTGGCTCAATAGTTGAGGCGTTGAAGATTTCTCAACCAGATGAGGTTTACCATCTTGCCGCCCAAAGCTTTGTTGAGGCAAGCTTTGAAACTCCTGTTGCAACTGGAGATGTTACTGGCTTGGCTACAACTAGGATTTTGGAGGCTATACGCCAAGTTTGTTCAGATACAAAATTCTATTTTGCTGGAACTAGCGAAATGTTTGGCAAAAGTGGTTTATTGAATGGTGGAAATCCTTTAAGTGAAAAGGACATCTTTTATCCTATGAGTCCCTATGCCATTGCAAAGCTTTATGGCTACTGGATAACAAAAATATATCGTGAAGGATATGGGATTTTTGCTGTCAACGGAATACTGTTTAATCATGAATCTCCTTTACGTGGGCTAGAGTTTGTTACTAGGAAGGTGTCTAATGAAGTTGCGAAGATCTCTTTAGGGTTGAGTAAGGAGCTTAGGCTTGGAAACCTTGATGCAAAGAGAGACTGGGGGTATGCTCCAGAATATGTTGAAAGCATGTGGCTTATGCTTCAGCAGAAGGAGCCTGACGAATACGTTATTGCAACCGGAGAAGCCCATAGTGTAAGAGAGCTTGTCGAAAAAGCCTTTGAAGTTGTCGGCCTAGATTGGCAGGAATATGTTAAAGTTGATAAAAGGTTTCTTAGACCTCTAGATGTTCCATGTCTGGTAGGAGACTATTCTAAAGCTAAAGAAAAGCTTGGTTGGGCACCTAGAATAAAGTTTGATAAGCTTGTTGAGCTCATGGTCAAAGAGGATGTTGACCGCTGGGAAAGATGGCTTAAGGGGGAAAGGTTTCCATGGGATGCCCCAAGCTATCCCAGTGAGAACCAGATTCTCACAAGAGCTTTAAAAATGTGAGAAGACATGTATAGATATCCAGTTACAGAGCCTGAAATTGGTGAAGAAGAACTTAAGAATGTTGTTGAAGCAGTTAAAAGTGGATGGGTTAGCAGTAAGGGAAAGTTTATCGAAGAGTTCGAAACCTCATTCGCAAAATATGTTGGCGTAAAACATGGTATAGCCACATCAAACGGCACAGCAGCCCTTCATCTCGCCTTAGCTGCTTTAAACATTGGCGAAGGAGATGAGGTTATAGTTCCAGATTTAACGTTTGCAGCAACCATAAACGCTGTAATATACGTGGGTGCAAAGCCAGTTATAGTGGACATAAACCCAGATTACTGGTGCATCGACCCCGATAAGTTAGAGAGAGCCATTACTCCAAATACTAAAGCGGTAATACCTGTGCATTTGTATGGTCACCCTTGCGACATGGACGCTATAATAGAGATCGCTTCAAAACATAATCTGTATGTTATTGAAGATGCTGCAGAAGCCCATGGTGCAGAATATAAGGGTAAAAAGATTGGCTCCTTCGGCCACATATCATGTTTCAGCTTCTACGGCAATAAGATAATAACCACGGGAGAAGGAGGCATGTGCCTAACAAACGACAAGGAATTGGCTGAAAAAATCAGAATTCTAAGAGATCATGGCATGAGTCCGACAAAAAGATACTGGCATGATGTGATAGGCTTCAATTATCGTATGACAAACCTTCAGGCAGCCTTAGGCTTAGCCCAACTGGGCAAAATAGAAAGGTTTATTGAAAGAAAGAGAGAGATAGCTAAAATCTATGCAGATGAACTGTCTTCAATAGAAGGTATTATACTGCATCCGGAAATGCCTTGGGCCAAATGCACCTACTGGTTTTATTCCATCTTAATAGACGATATGGAAGTGAAAATGACAGGAGACGAGCTTGCAGGAAAACTTGAAGAGAACGGTGTTGAAACAAGAAAATTCTTCTACCCACTACATGAAATGCCAATATACCGAAAGTATGCGAACTTCACATATCCTATATCGTCGAAAATTTCTAAGCGGGGACTAAATCTTCCATCGAGTGTAAAACTTTCAGGAGAAGACGTTAAATATATTGCTCGAAAGATCAGGGAAATGGTTACATGATGTAAGATTCAAGTGGTTGGATAAAAGCTTGGTGAGGGCCTTGAAGGCAGAGGACGGCTTTATCCCCGACTCCCTATACGATAAGATAGTAAAATGTATGCCCATTTCATCAGTGGAAGCCATCATAGTTAAAGACGATAAACTACTTTTTTTAAGGAGAAAGAATAGTCCCGCTAGAGGGCAATGGTGGTTTCCTGGAGGGAGAATTAGAAAGGGGGAATCCATTGAAGAGGCTTTGCTTCGAGAGGTTAAGGAGGAAACTGGACTTTCTGTGAGCGAATACAGGCTCGTAAACGTATATTCCAGAATCTTTCCTGAAAGGCATGATATAACAATAGTATTTTTATGTAAATGTAGAGAAGGCGAGATAAGGTTGAATGATGAACATTCAGAGTTCAAGCTCTTTAAAGAAATACCTAAAGATATTTATCCATACCTGCTTAAGGCAATACAAGATTCAGGTTGGAAGCCTTTAAAGGATGAATGACAGAGAAAAAGTTGGAAGTCACAACCTAATATAGCCAACGCTATTCTGAAAGTTTGTGAACATAAAGAACGTTTAAATCTTGAAGGAACTTTTTATGGATGTGATATAGTTGGTTAGGAAGGTTGTCGTTACCGCCGCAGGCTTAGGAACTAGATTGTTGCCTATGAGTAAGGAGCTTCCTAAGGAGATGCTTCCCATATTCGTTAAAGGTGAGAAAGGTGTAATCTTAAAGCCTCTTCTTCAAGCCTTGTTCGAGCAACTCTACATTTTCGGCTTTAGAGACTTCTGTTTTGTAGTAGGAAGAGGTAAGAGGTCTATAGAAGACCATTTTACACCAGACTGGGATTTCGTTAGAAGGCTCAACGATAAGGGTAAACATAACCTCACAGGCGAACTTCAAAAATTTTATAATATGATCGAGTCCTCTAAGATCGCCTTCATAAACCAGCCTGAGCCCAGGGGCTTCGGCCACGCTGTTTTAACAGCTAAACTTTTTGTGGAAGGAGAGCCTTTCATGGTCTGCGCTGGAGACACCTACATAGTTTCCAAGGATAACGTCTTTCTTAAGAGGATGGTTGAAGCATTTTCTGAAGACGTTTCCGCAGTCCTGCTCCTTCAGAAGGTCTCCAACCCTAGGAGGTACGGTATTGCAGTGGTCGAGCCGACAGAGAGCATCAGTGGAGCTTATAAGGTTTTGAAGGTTGTCGAGAAG
>Ga0080004_1117278_pt1 | contig 25393 bp, 24 predicted proteins | sample WasSprMetagenome_FD_69207 | JGI IMG/M metagenome (GOLD analysis project Ga0080004, IMG submission 69207) | Sulfidic aquatic microbial communities from Washburn Spring, Yellowstone National Park, USA - WS (SPADES assembly) (version 2) | ecosystem: Environmental > Aquatic > Thermal springs > Hot...
ATGTGGAGCTTGAGGTGGAGTTGATAAAGCCTGTAGCGTTGGAGGAGGGTTTGAGGTTTGCGATAAGGGAGGGTGGAAAGACAGTAGGAGCAGGCGTTGTTACAAAAATAATAGAGTAGGTGTTTAGTTATGGCCAAAAAAGGAGAAGCTCGAATAATCATTCACCTACAATGCACCGAATGCAAAAGAATAAATTATACTACAACGAAGAACCGTAGAAATACGCCAGATAGGCTTGAGCTTAGGAAGTATTGCCCCTGGGATAGAAGGCATACCCTTCACCGGGAGGTCAAGGAGTAAAACCCTTGAGGTAGGGCAGTAGCTCAAGTTGGCAGAGCATCGGACTCCAAATCCGAAGGTTGGGGGTTCGAGTCCCTCCTGCCCTGCCATTTTTTTATTATTTAGAGAGGATGTATGGAAGAAAAGAGGATAAAAGTTAGTCCCACGGCTTTTTTGGACAGGGCAAAGCTTTTTTTTAAAGAGGTAAAGATTGAGGCTAAGAGGATAACTTGGCCTGAAAGGAAGCAGGTTTTGATAAGTACGGTAACTGTTGTTTTTTTGAGCCTATTTATTGGGGCTTATCTTGGATTGCTTGATATGATTTACAATTTTATAATTTCGATTATATTAAGGTAACCATGGCTAAGGCTTGGTATTCAATTCATGTTTGGGCAGGAATGGAAAACAAGATTAAAGAACGATTGGAATCAATTATTGCCGAGATGGGAATGACAGATTTGGTAGAAAGGTTCTTTGTTCCTCCACCTAAGATAATTGAGGTTGTTTATTCACCTGAAAAGGTATTGCAGAAGGCTTTTTATTCTGGTTATATTTTATTTTACGGCGAGCTTAAGGAGGAGTTAAGGCAAGCCATTTCTGAGATTGAAGGTGTTTTAGGTATTTCTGGAGCTGAGAAGTATCAATTTTTCCGCAACGAGGAAGTGGAAAAGCTTATTCAGAACCTAGTTGTTGAAGAGATAAAGCCGAAGCCAAGGTATCAGTTCATGCCTGGTGATAAGGTAAAGATTGCCGAAGGTCCTTTTGCAAATTTTATCGGGGTTGTTGATGAGATAAAACCTGATAAAGGCAAAGCAAGGGTGCTTGTGAGTATTTTCGGTAGGGAAACGCCCGTTGAGATAGAGCTAACCAATCTTCAGAAGATTTCATAGGGGGATGTTTGAGGTATGGCTAAGAAAGTTATAGCTCAGATTAAATTACAACTGCCAGCAGGGCAGGCAACCCCTGCGCCTCCGGTTGGACCAGCCTTGGGTCAACATGGTGTAAACATTATGGAGTTTGTCAAGGCTTTTAATGAGAAGACCCGTGGGCAGGAAGGTCTTATCATTCCTGTCATCATCACGGTTTATGCGGATAGGTCTTTTACTTTTGAGCTTAAGACGCCTCCAGCTTCAGTCCTTATCAAAAAGGCTCTTGGGATTGAGACGGGAGCTCATTCACCAGGCAAGGAGAAAGTGGGGAAGCTCACTCGCAAACAGCTTGAAGAGATTGCTAAAATGAAGATGAAGGATATGAACTGTTCAACTCTCGAGGCAGCTATTCGCTGTATAGAGGGAACAGCTCGGTCGATGGGTGTGGAAATAGTAGACTAAGGGAGAGGAAGGGTTATGGGAAGAAGGAGTAAAAGATACAGAGAGGTTTTAGCCAAGGTAGATAGAACAAAGAGATACACCTTTGAAGAGGCAGTAAGGCTTGCTTTGGAGACGGCAACTGCCAAGTTTGATGAAACCGTTGAGGTTGCGGTTAACTTGGGGGTTGACCCAAGGCATGCAGACCAGATGGTGAGAGGTTCGGTTGTTCTTCCTCATGGGACTGGTAAACCTGTTAAAGTTCTTGTTTTTGCTAAAGGAGATAAGGCTAAGGAAGCTCTTGAGGCAGGGGCTGACTATGTTGGTGACGAGGACCTTATAAAGAAGATCCAAGAAGAAGAATGGCTTGATTTTGACAAAGTAATCGCTACCCCTGACATGATGCCTCAGGTTAGCAAACTTGGTAAGATCCTTGGTCCAAGGGGATTGATGCCAAGTGCTAAGACTGGGACAGTGACCTTTGATGTAGCTAAAGCTGTAAGAGACATCAAGGCGGGCAAGGTTGATTTTAAGGTAGATAGAGGCGGTGTTGTCCATGCTCCGATTGGTAAAGTTTCTTTTGGTGAGAAAAAGCTCCTTGAGAATTTGGCAGCCTTTATGGATGCTCTAATTAAGGCTAAACCAGCTGGGGCTAAAGGGCAGTATATCAAGGGCATAACTATTTCTACTACGATGGGGCCTGGGATTAAGGTTGATGTAAACGATATAAGGAATCTATTCCAGAAGTATTCTGGAGATTAAACGGGTATCTTTTGAGGGCCTGAAGGTGCCCTCTTCTGTAGAGGGCCCTCTGGCCAGAGACGGTTTGGTGCCCTTTAGGGCTTAAATGGTTTTAGCCAGCCAACCGTAGGTGCGGAAGGGTACCTTCCAAAAAATATGATTAGGGGGTATAGCCTTGAAGACGCGTGCTAAGAAAGCTGAAATTTTAAAATCGTTAGAGGAGAAGCTTGAAAGAGCTAACGCCCTTTTTGTTCTTTCTTTTAAGGGATTTACTGCTCATGAGAGTAATGAGATAAGAAAGCTTATTAGGGAGAAAGGAGGAGAGTTTAAGGTAGTTAAGAATACTCTCCTTAGAATTGCGAGCGAAAAGAAGGGGAAGCAGGTGGTAAACGACTATGTGGAGGGACCGACGGCGATAGTTTTTAGTTATCAAGACCCTGTTGAGATAGCCAAGGCTTTGAAAGAGTACATCAACACTCATCCCTCGCTTACATTAAGAGGGCTTGTTTTGCAGGATAAGGGTTATGATGCGGCATTGATGGATGAGCTGGTTAAACTTCCTCCGAAGGAGGTTCTCATTGCCCAACTACTTGGGACAATTCAGGCACCTATTGCTAACTTTGTGGGAGTGCTTTCTGGTATTTTGAGAAAATTTCTTTATGTGCTTAAGGCAATTGAAGAAAAGAAGGCTAAAGGAGAGGCTTAATAAAGAAAAAACAAAAGGAGGGTAGGAGATGCCAGTAACAAAGGAAGAGGTAATCGAGTTTATTTCCAACATGACGGTGCTTGAGCTTTCGCAGTTTATCAAGGAGCTTGAGGAGAAGTTTGGGGTTACAGCAGCCGCTCCTATAGCAGCGGTAACAGCGGTTGCAGGAGCAGCTGCTCCTCAAGCTGAGGCTAAACCTGCAGAAGAGAAGACGGAGTTCGATGTTATTCTTGCCGAGGTTGGACCCAACAAGATAAATGTGATTAAAGTTGTCAGAGAGATTACGGGGCTTGGTCTTAAGGAGGCAAAAGACTTGGTTGAGAGCGCACCAAAGCCAATCAAGACCGGTGTGTCCAAGGCTGAAGCCGAAGAAATCAAGAAAAAACTTGAGGAAGTTGGCGCAAAGGTCGAAATTAAATAATCTTGACAATCCTACATCATTGGTTTAAATTGTTAAAGGGTGTCCTTTCACGGGGACACCCTAATTGTCTTTTTAGTCCATAGAATCCCAAGGGGAGGAATCAAGTAATGTCAAAGATGAACGGAAAGATGAGTATAAGGAAAAGCTTTGCCAAGGTTAAGCAGATAATGGATGTTCCTTATCTTATCGCTATACCAAAAGAATCATACGAAAATTTTCTTCAACGCAACGTTCCTTTTGAATCAAGGAAAGATGTAGGAATTCACAGGGCATTAAAGGCTGTTTTTCCCATTAAGGATTATGCTGATACAGCAGTCTTAGAATATCTTGACTATCAAATTATGTCTCCAGAGTATGATCCGGATACGGCAAAGGAGAAGGGGCTTACCTATGAAGCCCCAATGAAGTTAAGGGTAAGGCTTACAAGCTTTGATGTTGACCCTGATACCGGTGTAAAAAGCATAAGGGATATAAAGGAGCAGGAGCTTTACTTTGGGGCTATTCCTTTAATGACCGAAAAGGGTAGTTTTATCATCAACGGGACAGAAAGGGTAGTAGTTAATCAACTTCAGCGTTCTCCAGGTGTCATCTTTGAGAAGGACAAGACTCATGCACGGGCTGGAAGGCTTACGTATGTGGCAAGGGTTATTCCTGTAAAAGGTTCTTGGGTAGACTTTACCTTTGACTATCGAGGGAGACTTTATGTGAGAATAGATAAAAGAAAAAACATTTCGGCAACCGTCTTTCTAAAAGCACTTGGTTTTACCGAGGAGGAGATTTTGAAGCTTTTCTATCCTGTGGAAACCTTTTATCTCCTGGAAGATGGAGTGGAAAGAGAGATTAATTCTGAAATTTTAGCAGGGACTAAAGCAGAGGTGGACCTTATAAACCCGGAAACAGGAGAAGTTCTAATCAAAAAAGGAAAAGCAATTAGTCAACCTCTTATAAAAAGGATACTTAGCTCTGGGGTAAAGCGTTTAAAGGGTGAAGATAAGCTAATTTTGGGGAAAATATCCGCTGAGGATGTTATCGACCCAGATACGGGAGAGGTCCTACTTAGTTTGAACGAGGAGATCACAGAAGAAAAGCTAAAGCTTCTTCGGGAAAAGGGATTTAAGGAGGTAAAAGTTCTTTTCACAAGCCTTCAGCGATATTCTACGGCTATAAGGGATATGCTTAAGACTGATAAGGCGAAAACCAGGGAAGAAGCCATCCTTGAGATCTATAGAAAGATGAGACCCTCATCTCCTGTGACCCTTGAGGTAGCTGAGGCTTATTTCCGTTCCCTATTTTTTGACCTTCAGACTTATGACCTTTCTGAGATTGGAAGATACAAAATAAATCAAAGACTAAATCTTGATGTACCCATAAATGTTAGGGTTTTAACAAGAGAGGATGTTATAGCCATCATTAAAGAGCTTATGCGGCTGAGGGCTAACGAAGAGGAAGGAGACGATATCGATAGTTTAGCCAACCGTAGGGTGAGGTCTGTGGGGGAGCTGGTGGAAAATCAGTTTCTTCTTGGCTTGATGCGGATGGAAAGGATTATTAAAGAAAAAATGCAACTTCAGGAGATAGAAAATCTTACTCCAAGCGACCTGATAAACAGCAAGCCTGTGTTCTCTGCGGTTAAGGAATTCTTTGCTCAGGGACAGCTTTCTCAGTTTATGGACCAGACGAATGTTCTTTCTTCTTTAACCCATAAAAGAAGGCTATCTGCTCTTGGTCCTGGAGGGCTTACTAGGGAAAGGGCTGGGTTTGAGGTCCGAGATGTTCATCCAAGTCACTACGGTAGGATCTGTCCCATCGAAACACCAGAGGGTCCTAACATCGGTTTGATCGTTTCGCCTACCACTTACGCAAGGGTTAATCCTTATGGATTTTTAGAGACGCCTTTCAGGGTAGTAAAGGACGGAAAGGTTACGGATGAGATCGTTTACCTTAGCGCGGCTGAAGAAAAAGACTTGGTCATAGCCCAATCTACTATCAACATTGACAAAGAAGGGAATATTCTTGATGAGGTTGTTCCTGCCAGAAAGAACGGTGAATTCATAATGGCAAGGCGGGAGGAAGTTGATTTAGTTGATTTATATCCTGCTCAGGTAGTGAGTCTCTCAAGCTCACTTATCCCCTTCCTCGAGCACGACGATGCAAACCGAGCTCTTATGGGTTCTAACATGCAGAGGCAAGCTGTTCCTCTTATTAAAACTAAGGCTCCGCTTGTTGGCTCTGGAATGGAAAGGGTTGTAGCAAGAGATTCAGGCTATTTACTTGTTGCGGAAGATGATGGGGTGGTAGAGGAGGTAGATAGCACAAGAATTGTGGTGAGCTACTTTGGGAAGGATGGAGCTTTACCAAGGGTTAAGGTTTATGACCTCGTGAAGTGGCAAAAAACAAACCACAATACAACCTTTTCACAGAGACCTATTGTTAGACCTGGTCAGAGGGTAAAGAAGGGAGATATTTTAGCTGATGGTCCTTCAATGGATAGAGGAGAGTTAGCCCTTGGAAAAGATGTTCTTGTTGCTTTTATGCCCTGGAGAGGGTACAACTTTGAGGACTCTATCATCATTTCAGAAAGGCTTGTAAGGGACGATGTTTTCACATCCATTCATATTGAGGAGTTTGAGTGCGTTGCCAGGGAAACAAAGCTTGGAAAAGAGGAAATTACTCGAGACCTTCCTAATGTGAGCGAGGAAGCTTTGCGAAATCTTGATGATAGTGGGATTGTTAAGATCGGTAGTTATGTTCGTCCGGGTGATATCCTTGTCGGTAAGGTTACTCCAACCGGTGAAACAACCCTTACTCCTGAAGAGAAGCTTTTAAGGGCTATTTTTGGGGAAAAGGCTAAGGATGTTAAGGATACCTCTCTTAGGGTGCCAGCTGGGATCGAGGGAATTGTTATTGACACTAAGGTTTTAACCAGAAAAGGCTTAGAAAAGGATAGTCGAGCTAAACAGCAGGAAGAAAAGGCTATCTCAGAGTTATTAAGAAGACAATCTGATGTTCTTGAAGTTTTAAGAAGACATCTTGTGGTCAAGCTTGCAGAAATTTTAGCAGGAGAGAAGGCAGTATCAAACCTTGAGGTTGAGGGAGAAGTATTTGTTAAGAAGGGAGAGGTTCTGAATGAGGAAGTACTTAAAAATCTTCCACCAGCTGTTCTTCCAAAGCTCAAGGAAATTGTTCCTAAAGAGAAAAAAGAGATAGTGCAGGAGCTACTTTCAGCCTTTGAAAAGCAGAAAAAAGCAATTGTTGAGGAGTATGAAGCAGCAATAAATCGTATAAAGAAGGGGGATGAGCTTCCGCCTGGTGTTCTAAAGATAGTCAAGGTGTATGTGGCCATGAAGAGGAAACTTCAGCCAGGCGATAAGATGGCAGGTCGGCACGGAAACAAGGGCGTTGTCTCTAAGATAGTTCCTATTGAGGATATGCCTTATCTTCCTGATGGCACGCCTGTTGACATCATACTTTCTCCTCTTGGCGTTCCTTCCCGTATGAACATTGGTCAGCTTCTTGAGACTCATCTTGGTTGGGCTTGCAAGGAGCTTGGGAGGAAGGTGGCTAAGCTTGCCGAGGAATATCAAGTTGTTGCGGTTAAGGAACTTTTGAAAGAGATCTTTACAGAGGAGGAATACGAGAGGTTAGTTGAAGGGAAAAGCGATGAAGAGGTGCTTGAGCTTGCTAAAGGCTTCATGGATGGTATACCCATAGCCACACCGGTATTTTGCGGAGCAAAAGAGGAGGAGATTAAGAAGTGGCTTAGGCTTGCTGGGCTTTCAGAATCAGGGACTACGGTTCTTTATGATGGTATGACTGGGGAGCCTTTCTTAGAGCCTGTCACAGTAGGATATATGCATATGCTTAAGCTTCACCACCTTGTGGATGACAAGATCCATGCTAGGTCAACGGGACCTTACTCTTTGATTACTCAACAGCCTCTTGGCGGAAAATCTCAGTTTGGTGGTCAAAGGCTTGGAGAGATGGAGGTTTGGGCTATCGAAGCTTACGGTGCAGCCTATACACTCCAAGAGTTTTTGACTGTGAAGAGCGATGATGTAGAAGGCAGAGCAAGGATGTATGAAAAGCTTGTTAAAGGGAAGAACTTTCTTGAATGCGGTATGCCTGAAAGCTTTAGGGTCTTAATGAAGGAGCTACAAGGACTCTGTTTGAATGTTGAGTTGATTGAAGAATAAAAACCTAACAAACCTAATAAAGGGGAGGTTTAGACCCTATGAGGGATCTGTTGTCGATTCTCGAAAAACCAAAGGATTGGATGAGAATAAGAGCGGTTAAGATTGGTCTTGCAAGCCCGGACAATATACGTGAGTGGAGCTTTGGTGAGGTTAAAAAGCCTGAAACCATAAATTATCGCACCATGAAGCCTGAAAGGGACGGTTTGTTCTGTGCCAAGATTTTTGGACCTGTTAAAGATTTTGAATGCCTATGCGGAAAGTATAAAGGAATAAAACATCGTGGAGTTATATGCGAAAAGTGCGGAGTGGAAGTCATTCATAGTAAAGTTAGGCGCGAAAGGATGGGGCATATTGAGCTTGCCTCGCCTGTTGCTCATATTTGGTATCTGAGGAGCATTCCTTCAAAAATTGGCTTACTTCTTGATATGAATTTAAAAGAAGTAGAATCCATTCTTTATCTTGAGCGCTATGTAGTGATAGAAAGCGAGGTTGAGGAGTATCCTGTTGGAAAGATCCTAACCGAGGAGCAGGCGTCCTATTTGGTGGAGCACTATGGTAATAAGGTGAAGGTAGGGACAGGTGCGAGCGCCATCCAGGAGTTGTTGAAGAGGCTTGACCTTGAGAAGCTTGCTAAGGATATTCACGCTCAAATGGAAGCAACAAGGCAGGAGGCAAGGAGGAAGAAGCTCGGGAAAAGGCTTCAATTGGTCAAAGCCCTTTTAGAGTCTGGGAACAAGCCAGAGTGGATGATCCTTGAGGTTCTTCCGGTAATTCCTCCAGAGCTTAGACCGCTTGTTCCGCTTGAGGGGGGAAGATTTGCCACCTCAGACTTAAATGACCTTTATCGTAGGGTAATCAACAGGAATGTGCGTTTGAAAAAACTGATCGAGCTTGATGCCCCTGACATCATTTTGCGGAATGAGAAGAGGATGCTTCAGGAGGCGGTTGATGCCCTTTTGGATAACGGTCGCCGAGGGAGACCAGTAACTGGAGCAAATCGCAGACCTTTGAAGAGTCTTTCAGATAGTTTGAGAGGTAAGCAGGGTAGGTTTAGGCAAAACCTTCTTGGTAAAAGGGTTGATTTTTCAGGAAGGTCGGTAATCGTTGCTGGACCAGAGTTGAGGATGCATCAATGCGGTCTTCCTAAGAAGATGGCAATTGAGCTTTTTAAGCCCTACATCTATGGTTGGCTTGAAAGAAATGGCTATGCTTCAAACATCAAGACAGCAAAAAAGCTTGTAGAGGAAGAGCATCCAGCGGTTTGGGATGCCCTTGAAGAGATAGTTAAGGAGTATCCTATAATGCTCAACAGGGCTCCAACGCTTCATCGCCTTGGTATTCAAGCCTTTGAACCGGTGCTCATAGATAGTAAAGCGATCCAACTTCATCCTTTAGTTTGCGTTGCTTATAATGCTGACTTTGATGGCGACCAGATGGCGGTGCATGTTCCCCTTTCTGTTGAGGCTCAGGTGGAAAACCGGGTGTTAATCCTCTCAACAAACAACATACTTCTTCCGGCGAATGGAATCCCTGTTGTTTATCCTACTCAAGACATGGTCCTTGGGCTTTACTACATGACGATGGAGAAGCCCTTTGCTAAAGGTGAGGGCAAGATTTTCAAGGACAGGGATGAGGTGATCTTAGCTTATCAGAGCGGTGAGGTCGACCTTCAGGCAAAGATAAAGGTGAGAATTGACGGAAAGCTTGTTGATACTACCGTAGGTAGAGTGATAGTATCCACCATCGTTCCCGAAGAGATACCCTTTGAGGAATACAACAAGCCGTTGGCAAAAAAGGAGCTTCAGCAGTTGATCAACATTTCTTATAGACTGGCTGGTAATAAAAAGACGGTTATCTTTGCGGACAGAATCAAAGATTTGGGCTTCGCCATGGCTACACGGTCAGGGCTTTCTATAGCTGTTGACTATTTGACCATTCCTCCAAAGAAGGCTGAGATTCTTGCCGAAGCTGAAAAGAAGGTAGCTGAGATTGAAGAGCAGTATAACGAAGGTTTGATCACCGAATCTGAGAGGTATAACAAGATAGTGGATGTCTGGCAAAACGCTACTGAACGAGTTACAGAGGAGATGATCAAAGTCATGGAGAAAAAGGAATACATTGGACCGAACGGAGAAAGGGTTATTGGACCAAGTCTTAACCCAGTGTTTATCATGGCTCATTCCGGTGCTCGTGGTTCAAAGGATCAGATTAAACAGCTTGCTGGGATGCGTGGTCTTATGTCTAAGCCTTCTGGAGAGATCATTCCTACGCCGATTAAGAGCAATTTCCGTGAGGGTTTGTCAGTGCTTGAATACTTTGTATCAACCCACGGTGCTCGTAAGGGTTTAGCAGACACCGCTTTGAAAACGGCAAACGCTGGATATCTTACAAGAAGACTTGTGGACGTTGCTCAGGATTGCATGGTGACTGAAGAAGACTGCGGGACTATCGACGGCATTGAAGTAGGGCATCTTACAGAGGGCGGTGAGATCGTAGAGCCTGTTTGGGATAGGGTGCTTGGAAGGGTAGCTTTGGAAGACATCGTTGACCCGATAACTGGCGAGGTTTTAGTGCGGGCAAACGAGGAGATCGACGAGGCTAAGGCAAAGAAGTTAAAAGAAGCTGGAATTGACAAGGTGATGATCAGGTCTGTTTTGACTTGCGAAGCAAAGTTTGGTGTTTGTCGCATGTGTTATGGAAGGGATCTGGCCACTGGTAGGCTAGTTGAGCTTGGCGAGGCAGTTGGGATCATCGCTGCCCAGTCGATCGGTGAGCCAGGGACACAGTTAACCATGAGAACCTTCCATATTGGTGGTGCCGTTGGGGGAGCAAGGGAGCGTAGCGAACACATTGCTCAGAGCCATGGAGTGGTTAAGTATGTAAACATCAGATATGTGGAACGTCCAGACGGGACGCTTGTGTCTCTGAACAGACAGGGAGAGATTGCCATCATCGGTCCTGATGGTCGAGTATTAGAAAAGTATCCTGTTACTTACGGGGCAAAGATTAAAGTAAAGGAAGGGGAAGAGGTAAAACCAGGCGACCTCCTTGTGGAGTGGGACCCATATACAATTCCTATCATCACCGAAGTTTCAGGTAAAGTGAAGTTTGGAGATATTATAGAGGGCGTGACCATAGACGAGAAGATTGACCCCACTACGGGGCGGATGATGCGTATTGTAAGAGATTATAAGCTCACAGATTATCGTCCGCGGATTTCAATAAAGGACGAAAAAGGTAGGACGATTGACCTTCCTGACGGGCGTGGTAAGGCAAGGTATGAACTACCCGTTGGAGCCATCATCAGCGTAAATGAGGGAGATTACGTTGAGGCTGGGGATATCATCGCAAGAATTCCGCGAGAAATTGTTAAGGCTAAGGATATAACCGGTGGTTTGCCTAAAGTTACTGACCTTTTTGAGGCAAGGAAGCCCAAGGACCATGCCATAGTGAGTGAGATTGAGGGTAGGGTTGTTTTTGAGAAGGATGTCAGGGGTAGAAAAGTTTTAACCATTCAACCTGAGGTAGGCGAACCGATTGAGTATCAGATCCCTAAGGGGAAGCATATTGTTGTAAGAGAGGGAGATTACATAAGACCTGGAGATGCTTTGATTGAGGGGACGCCCAATCCTCATGATATACTTAGAGTGCAAGGTGTGAAAGGAGTAGCTAGGTTTTTAGTTGAAGAGATTCAGCAGGTTTATCGCGCGCAGGGTGTTAAGATCAATGACAAGCATTTTGAAGTTATCGTAAGGCAGATGCTTAAGAAGGTGAAGATCAAAGAGGCTGGAGACACTGACTTTATGATTGGCGAGATAGTGGATAAGGTGAAGTTTGAAGAGGTCAACGAAAAGGTCCTTGCCCAAGGAGGAAGACCAGCCCAAGCGGAACCAGTGATCATGGGTATCACGAAGGTGGCTTTACTGACCGATTCTTGGTTGTCAGCTGCTTCCTTCCAGGAGACAACCAGAGTGCTTACCGAGGCGGCTATTGCTGGAAAGGTAGATTATTTAAGAGGGTTGAAGGAGAACGTTATCGTTGGAAGGCTCATTCCAGCTGGGACAGGAAGAGTAGTTTACGAAGAGAAAGGTTGGCTGTAAGGGGGCTCTTTACAAGGGAGAAAGATGCATTATTTTTTATTTAGGTCTTTGAAAAGTGGGGGCGAATGGGCTCGACGGGGTAAGTATAGGGTTAAACTGCAGGCCGTGGTTGCGCCCGCCACGTAAAAAAGGGTGCAAAAAAACAACTGCCAACGAATACTCCTACGCTTTGGCAGCCTAATCTAAGAGCTGCCACGTCCCTTAAGCTACTTGCCTGCGGTGCTTAAGGGGCGTGACCGAAGCAGGCTTTGGGTATAAGCTTTGGTGGGAGGCTTATACCCGAGAGAAAATCCCACCTGGTAGAGGGTCCGGGTGCCTGTGACCGGCTCTCTACGAGAGGTAAACCACAGGCTAAGCCTGTAGTGGTTTAACCCGAGGCTTACCTCGGACGCGGGTTCGATTCCCGCCGCCTCCACCAAAATTCTCTTAGCTCCATTCAAACTTTACATTCCATAAATGGTTTAATGGACCGACCCCCTTGCCAAGGGGAATTGCCCTTTCAATAGCCTTTTCCACATAGACTTTAGCCCTTTTTACTGAAGTTAGCAAATCGTAGCCTAAGGCTAAGTTTGCGGCAATGGCTGAAGATAGAGTGCAACCAGTTCCATGAGTGCTTTTAGTTGTTATTCTTTTTCCGGATAAAACCCAAAATTCTTTCCCATCATAGAATACATCTGTAGGCTCACCCTCTAAGTGCCCACCTTTTACTAAAGCAGAGCAAACGCCGAGTGCCTCAACAAGATACCTTGCGGATTCCTTCATATCTTCAACAGATTTTATGCTAATTCCGGTAAGGACCTCTGCTTCAGGAATGTTTGGGGTAACGATGGAAGCTAAGGGTAAAAGTTGAGATTTAAAAAGCACTATAGCCTCTTCTTTAAGCAAAGGGGCTCCGCTCTTTGCTACCATAACCGGGTCAAGAACGACCCATTTAGGCTTAAATTCTTTTAGAATTTTTACCACAGTAGCCACTGTTTCGTCCCTTGAGAGCATCCCAATTTTTACCGCAGCTGGAGAAAAATCCTCGAAGACCGCTTTTGCTTGAAGGTAGATGAGCTCAGGCGAAACATCTTCGATGCCGTAAACCCCCAGAGTGTTTTGAGCGGTGATGGCGGTGATTACTGTTGTTCCATAAACTCCATGAGCAAAAAAGGTCTTAAGGTCTGCCTGGATACCAGCACCCCCACCAGAATCCGAACCAGCAATGGTTAAAACAACGGGTAGCATAGAGTATTATTATATTTAAAAAAGAATCACTATCAAGTCGCGCAGAGCCCCCTTTATCGTCCCGAACGCCACCTTTTGTCGCCCCGAACGCCTCCTTTTTATCGCCCCGAGCCCTCTTTTTTGTCGCCCCGAGCCCTCTTTTTTTTTGTCGCCCCGAGCGAAGCGAGGGGGTCCTTCGGCGCATACACGCCTCGGGAGGACATCCCGATGCCTTGTCCCGAACAAAGTGAGAGGTCTCTCGCTAACGCTTGGCACAGTCCAGCCCATGAAAATCTAATACATCCTTGCAAATATCGGGTTTTATTTTACATTAAAATTTAAATTTCTTTTGAAAATCTTGAGATGGTCTTTACGAGGTGCATATGGAGAGGGTAGAGGTCAATGTCGGAAAGGAGGACCCGATAATCATTGAAACGGGGGAATTAGCTCTTTTTGCAAGTGGTTCGGTCGTAGTCAAACAGGGTGGCACAGCCGTCTTAGCTACTGTCTGCTTAGGAGAAACGCTATCTGAGGCTTTAGATTTTACTCCTCTCACCGTTGACTATCGCGAGCAAAGCTCAGCCTGGGGGAAGATCCCCGGCGGTTTTATCAAAAGGGAAGGGAAGCCAACGGATAGGGAGATCCTTGTTTCCAGAGTGATAGACAGAACTCTTCGCCCTCTTTTCCCTGAGGGCTTTAATTATGAAGTGGTAGTTACAGTTCTTACTCTGTCTGCCGATGAAAAATACGACCCAGATGTTTTAAGCATCATAGGAGGAGGAGCAGCATTAACCATTTCTCCCATTCCCTTCCATGGACCATGCGGGGCGCTGCGAATCGGTTTGGTTGACGGGACTTTTGTCCCTAATCCTACCTATGAAGAAAGACAAAGGTCAGAGCTTGACCTTATCGTGAGCTTTAGGGAAGGCTCTATCATCATGGTGGAGGGCGGGGGCAAAGAGGTCCCTGAGGATAAAGTAGTTTCAGCCATTTTTTATGCCTTAAAGGTTGGCGAACCTTTAATTTCAGCCCAGAAAGAATTAGCTCAAAGACTAAACAGGAAAAAGTTAGAAGAGCTCATCAAGCCTTTTGATGAAGTCTTCTACAAAAGATTAAAAGAGCTTTCGGAAAAGAAGGTTGAGCTAGCTTTAAGCATCCCGGATAAGCTTGAAAGAAGAAAGGCTTTGCAGGAGGTCTTTGAAGAGGTTTCCCAAAGCATAGAGCCCGAACTTCAGGTTCTTTCTCAGTATTATTTTAAGAAGCTTGTGAGCGAAACAATGCGAAGAAAGCTCTTTGAAACTGGGCTAAGGATAGATGGGAGGCGCCCAGAGGACATAAGAGAGATAAAGATAGACCTTCATCCCTTTGAGAGACCTCATGGCTCTGCCATCTTTAGCAGGGGGCAAACCCAAGTCTACGCAACCGTGACCCTTGGTTCAAGGGAAGAGGCTCAGCTTGTTGAAACCATCTTTGAAGGGGAAACCTTTAAACGCTTCATGCTCCACTACAACTTTCCGCCCTTCTGCACAGGAGATGCAAGACCTTGGGGACCGCCAAGGAGGAGGGAAATCGGTCATGGTGCCTTAGCTGAAAGGGCAATCGAGCCTTTTATTCCACCTGAAGAGGAATTTCCCTACATCATTCGCGTAGTGGCTAATGTCCTTTCTTCAAACGGGTCATCCTCAATGGCAACGGTCTGCGCAAGCTCTTTAGCTCTTTTTGATGCAGGCGTGCCTCTACCTAAACATGTGGCTGGCGTTGCCATGGGGCTTGTCCGGCAAGATGAACGGAACATCATTCTTACTGATATATTGGGCGACGAAGACCAGCTTGGAGACATGGATTTTAAGGTCGCCGGAACCTATGACGGTATCACAAGCCTGCAGATGGACCTAAAGGTCAAAGGGATCACCGAAGAGATTTTGATATCTGCCCTGGAAAGGGCAAAGTTGGCAAGGTTTGCCATCCTTGACAAGATGTATTCTGCCTGTCCAAAGCCTCGTCCTGAACTATCACCCTATGCTCCTTTAATCGAAATTGTGCAGGTTCCTGAAGAAAAGGCTCCGCTAATCATCGGACCCGGTGGTAAAACCGTAAAAGAGATCCGGGAGAGGACAAACACGGTTATCTGGGTGCTTGAAGGGGGTAAAGTTTCCATTACTGGCAAGAGGAGGGAAGATTTAGAGGCGGCAAAAAGGGAGATCTTTGCCCTCCTTGCCGAGGTGGAGGTTGGAAAGACCTACACAGGTAAAATTGTGAGAATTGAGCCATATGGATTGTTTGTAGAAATTTTGCCTGGAAGGGTTGGGCTTCTTCATGTATCAAAGATGGAAAGCCCACCCAGAGATTTGAGGAGTAATTTCAAGATAGGTGATGAAATAAAGGTTCGCGTCTTTGAGATTGACGAATTAGGAAGACCAAAGCTAACCACCTTTGACCTCGACGAGTATGAAGGACCGGTATACTAAAAAGGTAGAAAGAGCCTACACCTTTTTAAAAAACATTGCTCCCTTTCCCCCAAAGGTTGTAATCACCTTAGGGACGGGTTTAACCGAATTAGCAAATTTAGTTGAACGTGTCTTAGTTGTCCCATACAAGAAAATTCCACACTTTCCAAGGTCAACGGTTGAAACTCATGCTGGGGAGTTGATCTTTGGTCTTTTGGGAAAAATTGAAATAGCCATGCTTTCTGGGAGGTTTCATTATTATGAGGGATATTCTGCTAAGGAATTAACCCTTCCCCTTAGGGTGTTAACGCTCTTTAAGCCTGAGGTTTATCTGGCAACTAATTCTGCAGGCGGCTTAAACCTTGATTTTAGACCGGGCGACCTAATGGTAATCCGGGATCACATTAACCTTATTCCTGACAACCCCTTGAGGGGGGTCAATCATGAGCTCTGGGGTCCAAGGTTCCCAGACTTAAGCTCAGCCTACGACCCTGAACTACGAAGGCTTATTAAAGAGGTTTCAGCGGAGCTGGGAATGAGCTTACAAGAGGGTGTGTATGTGGCGGTTCCTGGACCAAGTTTAGAAACTCCTGCTGAAACGAGGTTTTTGCGTATGATAGGTGCAGATGCTGTTGGCATGTCAACTGTTCCTGAGGTTATCGTTGCCAATCATGCGGGGCTAAAGGTTTTAGCCATCTCGGTCATCTCAAACGTAAACGACCCTGATAACTTTAAACCGATCCTTTTTGAGGAGGTCGTAGCCGCATCTAAGAGGGCAAGCCAAGCCCTCTCTCAACTCGTTTACAGATTTTTGCAAAGACTTTATGGCTAAGCTTCTTATAAGCTACAGTCCCTTCGAGATAAGGGTTGGTCTTCTTGAGGATGATACCCTTGTTGAGTATGCCGTTGAAAGACCAAAGGATAAAGGCGTCGTAGGAAACATCTACAAGGGAAGAGTGGTTAGAGTTGTTCCCGGGATAAACTCCGCTTTCATAGACATTGGGCTTGAAAGAACAGCTTTTTTGTTCAGCGAGGATGTTTTCCCTAAGGGAGAAATACTCTGGGATAAAGGGGAACCAGCTCCACCTTCCCCTCTTAAGTCCTTGCGAGAGGGGCAAGAGATTTTGGTGCAGGTTGTTAAAGAGCCGATTGGCACTAAAGGAGCAAGGTTAACCACCAATCTAACCATACCCGGGCATTATCTTGTCTACCTTCCTCTTTTAGACCGTATCGGGGTCTCAAGGAAGATCAAGGATGAGGCTGAACGGGCTCGGCTCAAAGAATTAGTGCAAAACCTTAGACCTCCTAATTCAGGTTGGATAATTCGCACCGCAGCTGAAGGGGCTGATGAAGAAGTTCTCAAGGAAGAAATGGAATTTCTACTCTGCCTTTGGGAAAACATAAAAGAAAAGGCAAAAAGAGCTAAGGCACCAGCCTTAGTCTACGAGGAGCTAAACATTGCCTTTCGCGCTATAAGAGACCTTTTTAATCGAGATGTAAACCTTATCCTAGTTGACGATGCTGAGTTCTTTAAAGAGCTTCAAGATTTTTTAGGAAAATACTACCCTCGCTTGCTTGAATACCTAAAGCTCTATGAGGGATCAGAGGACATATTTTATGCTCATGGGGTAAACATTGATGTGAAAAAGCTCCTTTCCCGGAAGGTCTGGTTAAAATCAGGAGGTTTTATCATTATCGAGCCCTGCGAGACTTTAACCGCTATAGATGTCAACACCGGTCGTTTTGTCGGGGATAAAGATTTAGAGGATACGGTGTTTAAGATCAACCTTGAAGCTGCTCAAGAAATCGCTCGAGAGTTGAGGCTAAGGAACATCGGGGGCTTAATCGTTGTTGATTTTATAGATATGGACCTAGAGGAGCATAAGGAAAAGGTAGTTGAAACCCTGATTAACGCTCTAAGAAAAGACAAGGCTAAGAATAGCTACCTCCCAATTTCTCCTCTTGGATTGCTTGAAATGACAAGGGAGAGGAGAAGGGATTCTCTCTACGAGCTCTTTTTAGAACCCTGCCCCCTCTGCCATGGCGAAGGTAAGATAAAAAGCAAAAGGACTGTTTACTACGAGCTTTTAAGAAGGCTTTATCGAATAGGCAAACACCTAAAGAATAAAACGGTAATCATCGAGATAAGCCCCTATATCTCCGAGGTTGTAAGTGAAGAAATTAACTTCCTTGAAGAGATAGAGAAAAAGTTTGCCTTTAAATCCCAGCTTAAGATAAACCGAGAGCTAAATCCCTGGGAGTATAAGTTTCATATTCAATGAGGGTGAGGCATGGTGGAGCAGCTTAAGCCAGCAGTTTTTCTTGACAGAGATGGGACGATAAACGAGGAGGTTGGCTATTTAAACCACCCTTCACGGCTAAAGCTTCTGCCGGGCGTTGCCGAGGCTTTAAAGAGGTTAACAGATAGGGGCTATCTTCTCTTTGTGGTAACGAACCAAAGCGGTCCTGCAAGGGGCTACTTCCCTGAAGAGCTTGTGTTTAAAATCAATTCTATGATTGAAAGAAGGCTTAAACGAAGAGGGGTAAAGATCGAAGAATTCTTTGTTTGCCTTCATCATCCTAATGATAACTGCTCTTGCAGGAAGCCAAAGACGGGTCTTCTTGAGCTTGCCTTTAAAAAGTATCCTATCGACCGGGAGAGAAGTTTCGTCATCGGCGATAGACTAATCGATGTAGAGCTTGCTAAAAATGCCGGTCTCAAGGGAATTTTAGTCTTGACAGGCTACGGCAAAGGTGAGCTGGAATATGTTCTCCCCAAAAAAGAGGTCAAGCCAGACTTTATCGCCAAAAATCTTAAGGAAGCAGTGAGCTACATCTTAGGCGAGCTTTAGGGAAAAATTGGCTATTCTCATCGTCAAACTCTCAGCCCTCGGCGATGTAGCCCAAACCTTGCCCTCTTTAAAGCTGATCAAAGAGTATTTGCCGAATGATGATATCTTTTGGGTAGTTGAAGAGGCTTACAAAGATTTGCTCTACGGGCATCCTCAAATTGCCGAACTTTTTACCCCCTCTAAGGGTTTTTTAAAATCTCCTTGGGAGTTACTTAAGCTTTTTAAGGAAATAAGGAGCAAAAGGTTTGACCTTGTCATAGATTATCAGGGGCTATTGAAAAGCGGGGTCATTTGCTGGATGGCAAGGGCAAAGTATAAGGTTGGGTTTTCCAACCATCGGGAAGGAAGCCCGCTTTTCTACACCCATCGGCTTTCCCCTTACGACCCTGAGCTACATGCTGTCCTTCGTTATCTAAAGCTAACTCGATCGGCTCTTAAATTGATTGGCGTAAGCATCCCTCAGGAGTTTAACGATTTTCGAGATATACCAAGGGATATCATCTTGCCCGAAGAAAAAGTAAGCGCTCTATCAATTCCTTATTTTGTGCTTGTTCCTTCAGCCCGATGGAAAACTAAAGAATGGCTTCCTAAGAACTGGGAAGGCTTGATAGAGAAGCTTCTTATAAGGTTTCCAAAGCAGGCTATCTATCTTGTTGGGAGCGGAGACCATAAGGTCTGGGCAGAAGAGGTTGCTAAAAAGTTTCCAAGGGTTTTTTCTCTTTTTGACAGGCTAAGCTTGAGGGAGCTCGTCTATGTTATCAGGAATTCTGAGGTGGTGATCACCGTTGATACAGGTCCAATGCATATTGCAAGCGCCCTTGATAAACCGATAGTAGCCCTTTTTGGTCCTACAGCCCCAAACCGAACCGGACCTTGGAGCTCAATTTACAGGGTGGTTAAAGCTGACCTTCCTTGCCGCCCCTGCTTTAAAAGGACTTGCGAAGATATGCTCTGCATGAAAAAAATATCCCCAGAGATGGTGCTAAATGCCATTGAGGAAATGGGGATTTTATCTTGAGCCCCCACGGTGACCGCGACCACCCTTTTTATCGTTCAGAACGCCCCCTTTTATCTCTCCGAACGCCCTCTTTTTGTCGCCCGAATTTCTCCTTTTTGCCGCCCCGAAATTCTCCTTATTTGTCGCCCCGAATTTCTCCTTATTTGTCGCCCCGAACGTAAGTGAGGGGTCTCCTCTTATCACTTTGTAGAGATGCTCGCTACTGTTCGGCTGGTAGGGTGGGGATGTCACCCCGAACGAAGTGAGGGGTCTCCATTACAATTTTGTAGGGGAAGCATCTGCTCGCCCTGCAAAAATATTGGGCGACCGGGCAGTCGCCCTTATGGTCGACTTTTTTAATGAGTGCCAGCTTAGTGCTTGTCGTTTACCTGAAGATACAAGGAGGATACTCTCCCAAGAAACATCTCAAAATATTAACCACAAACCTTTTTAAGCCCTTGAATAGTCATTATCAAAGATTATAATACTACAAGTAAGGTAATACTTTGATGGAGGTAAGGAGTGTTAAAAAATCTTGCCAGTTCTTCGGTTCTTACTAAAAAATTTCAAATTACTTTGCCCAAAAAAATAAGGGAAATTCTTGGCGTGAAATCTGGGGAAAGGATTGGTTTTATAGTTGAGGGCAATGAAGTAAAAATCGTTCCTCTAAAATCAAAGCTTGAAGAAAATTTTGGGAAACTAAAGGCGGTTAGTAAGCCAGAAAAGTTCAATGAAATAAGGGAGTTTGTAGAAGAAGAAATTGCAAAAAATGTGATAGAAGAACTTAAATGAGAAAATTCTTAGATACTAATATATTTCTTCGTTATCTTACCAAAGATGACGAAGAGAAAGCTTATAAGGTTTTAGAATTATTAAAGAAAATAGAAAAAGGAGAAGAAAAAGCGATCACAAGCCCGTTAGTAATATTTGAATTGATATTTACTCTTCAAAAGTATTATAAACTTTCAAAAGAAGAAATAAGAGATTTAGTTTTGCCTCTAATTAATTTAAGAGGTTTGAAATTGCCTTATAAAGTTGTTTTTGAAAAAGCCTTAGAAGCATTTCCTTATACAAACGTTTCTTTTGCAGACCTTTTTAATTATTTTTTTATGTTAGAACATGGAGTAAAAGAAATTTATTCTTATGACGAAGATTTTGACAAGCTTCCAGAAGTAAAAAGATTAATGCCTTAATTTACTATATTTAGTGTAGAAGGTCATTTGTTTGAATTTATTTTGGTGATGGTGAAATATTGTATCAATGTTTTCCCTAGCCCCTTTTTTCTTGTCACCCTGAGCCCCCTTTTTATTGTCTCCCCCGAGCCCCTTTTCTGTCACCCCGAGCCCCCTTTTCTGTGCCCCCGAACCCCCTTTTTCTGTGACCCCGAACCCCATTTTCTTGTCACCCCGAACCCCATTTTCTTGTCACCCCGAACGAAGTGAGGGGTCTCCCCTTTAGTCTTTCCCTACCACAGGGAGGAGATTTCTCGCTACGCTCAAAAAGACAGGGTGATGCGGGGGATGTCTTGCTACCAATCGGTAAGACCGTGTAGGGGGGATTTCTCGCTAACGCTCGAAAAGACAGGGTAGGGTTGTTCCCCCGAGCCCACTTTTTATTGTCACCCCGAGCCGTCAGGCGAGGGGTCTCCATTACAATTTTGTAGGTGCAAACAACTGCTTGCCCAAGTTTTTGTCCTCCCGAGCGTAAGCGAGGGATTTCCATCCCGATTAGAACGACAACCCAAAAATAAATTATTGAATTCCTAAATAATCTCTATTAAGATGGAAGATAAAAACGAGGACACAAAAGATGAGCCTAAACGCTCTTTCTCTTGATAAAGAAGAAGTTTGCATAAAAGGAAAAAGGCTTTATGTTTATCGCCCAGCAAGGCTTGAAGATGTCTTTCAGGGCGACCCTTTTTTAGAGGCTCATCGCTTTCCTTTTTGGGTGATGATTTGGCCTGCAAGCCTTGCCCTTGCTGAATACTTGGCAAGTCTTCCGCCCCCTCTCGACATCTTAGAGATTGGTGCTGGGCTTGGTATCCCTTCTCTTTTTGCTTCTGCTTTCGGTCATAGGGTCTTAGCAACCGACAAAGAGGAGCTTCCTCTTAAGCTTCTTAAGCGCTCAGCTGAAGAGCAGGGCTTAGAGCTTAGCGTTAAAACTCTTGACTGGATTAACCCAAACCTTGAGAAAAAATTCGATGTTATCGCCGGCGCCGAAGTAGTCATAAAGTCTTCCCTATTTAAGCCCCTTTTTAACCTCTTTAAATTCTATCTTAAGCCCGAGGGGCATATAATTTTAGCCCACGAAAGTGAACGCAAACGGACCTTGGTGCCCTTTTTAGTAAAGGCAGAGGAGCATTTTAAAGTCGAAACAAAGTTGGTTCGGCTAAGGAATGAGGAAAAGACTATAGAGATTGTGCTAAACCGACTTACGCTGAAATAAGTGAAGGTTATCTCAGCCTTAAAATTTCTCACAGAAGCCTTAACTCAAAAGCTCCCTGAGGACCGCGCAAAAAGGGAAGCCTTGGAAATCCTCGCTCATATCCTTCGTGTTTCTCCTTTAAATGTCTGGCTAAAGCTTGAAGAGGAAGTGCCGAATGAGACACTAAACCAAATCCTATCCCGAAGGTTAACTGGCGAGCCCTTGCCCTACGTCCTTGGGATAGCCTATTTTTTCGGTAGACCTTTTTATGTGGAAAAGGGGGTTTTAATACCAAGACCGGAAACAGAGATTTTGATCGAACATTTTTTGGAAGTAGCTCCTCCGCGAGGAGTTATCTTAGACTTAGGGATAGGCTCAGGCATTCTTGCCATTACCATCCTTCTTGAAAGACCAAACTACATTGCCTTTGGGGTTGACATAAGCAAGGAAGCCCTAAAGGTTGCCCAAAGGAACGCAAATCTTCATGGAGTTAGCTCAAGGTTATATTTAATCCTTGGAGATGCCTTAAAGCCTTTCAAGGAAAAACCTCTTTTCACAGCCATCGTTAGCAACCCTCCTTACATTTCGGAAGAGGAGTTTGAAACCCTTGACGAAGAGGTTAGACTGTTTGAACCAAGGGTTGCCCTTGTTTCTGGGAAAACAGGTCTTGAGTTTTATGAGCTCATCCTCCATCATGCACCAAAACTCTTACAAGAAGGCGGTTTTATCCTCGTTGAACTGGGGTATAATCAAGGAAAACCATTTTATGAATTGGCAAAAGCTTTAGGCTATAAGGTTGATTTTAAAAAAGACCTTCTTGGCTATCAAAGGAGTGCTCTAATATGGAGGGAAGAAAATACATCGTAAAAGGGGGAATCCCCCTCAAGGGTGAGATATCAGTCAAAGGGGCAAAGAACGCTGTCTTGCCAGCCATATCCGCAACCCTTCTTGCCCCTGGAGTTTATGAATTTAAAAATGTGCCGTTAGTAAGGGATGTCTTCTGCATGCTAAACATTCTTTCCCATCTTGGGGCAAGTTGGAAGGTTGATGAGGATACGCTTTATGTGAACACAGAAGGCATACATCGAGTAGACATCCCCTATGAGCTTGCCTCTCAGATCCGGGCTTCCATACTCTTTCTTGGGGCCCTGACCGCAAGGTTTGGGGAGGCAGTTGTCCCTTTGCCTGGAGGATGCAAGATAGGTAAAAGACCCGTTAATTTTCATCAAGCTGGGCTTGAAAAGCTTTCTGCAGAGATCACCCTTGACCACGGAAACCTCGTTTCTAAAGCCAAAAGACTAAAAGGAGCTGAAATCGTTTTGGATTTTCCTTCTGTTACAGCAACGGAAAACCTGATGATGGCTGCCTCTCTTGCCGAAGGTGAAACGGTAATCAAAAACGCTGCCCGGGAGCCTGAAGTCGTTTTCTTAGCTGAGCTTTTGGAAAGAATGGGAGCAGAAATCAAAGGGGCAGGCACCGAAACCATAATCATAAAGGGAAAAAAAAGGTTAAAACCTGCTAAGATCAAAATTATCCCCGACCGCATCGAAGCCGGAACCTTTCTTATCTTAGCAAGCTTGCACCCAGAAAACGAAATCATCATCAAAAATTTCCCCTTTGAATATCTGGAAGCCCCGCTTCTAAAGTTTCAAGAGATGGGTGGAGTTGTAGAAAGGAAAGGTAAGGATGTGGCGAAAGTTTATCCTCAAAGGTCCTACCGTCCCATTGAGATTTCTACCTCGCCCTATCCTGGTTTTCCAACCGACCTTCAGCCCATGTTTGCTGTAGCTTTAACCCAAGCGGAGGGGCTCTCTATTATAAAGGAAAACCTGTTTGAAAACCGTTTTCTTTATGCCTTTGAGCTAAACAGGCTTTCGGCAAACATCCGTGTGGAAGGGCAAACAGCCTTTATTCAAGGTAAAACTCGGCTTGTCGGCTCACCCGTTAAGGCAACAGACCTTAGGGCAGGAGCAGCTCTTCTTATCGCAGGGCTCATTGCGGAAAACACAACTACCATCTACCGGGCAGAGCTCATAGAAAGGGGCTATGAGAAGCTTCCAGAAAGGCTTAAAGAACTATCCGCTGAAATAGAAGTAGAACCTTGCGCCCTCTACGAAGCTTAAAAGAGATAATCGGGCAAGAACCAGCGATTAGGCTTCTTACTAAAGCCCTATACTCCCATAGGCTACACCACGCCTACCTTTTTACCGGGCAAGAAGGCGTAGGAAAAGAAACTACCGCTAAGGCTCTCGTTTATCATCTCTTCTGCAATGTTAGCTTAGATGAACCCTGCGGGTCCTGTCCAGCCTGTCAAAAGCTTGACAAAGGCTTACATCCTGACCTTCTTGTAGTAGAGCCAGAAAAAAGGGAGATAAAGATCGGACAGATAAGGGCTCTTGAAAGGGAACTCCATTTTCGTCCAATAAACGCCGAGTATCGAGTAGTCATTATAAAGTCTGCTGAAAGGTTAAACCCTGAGGCTGGGAACGCTCTCCTAAAATCATTGGAAGAGCCCCCGCCCTATGTCCTTTTCTTTTTGCTTACCGAGAACGCTTCTCGTCTTCTTCCCACCATTGTGTCTCGCTGCCAAGTAGTTAGGTTTAGACCTTTGCCCAAAGCAGTCATCAAGGATTATTTGATTAAGAGGCTTGGTTTAGATGAAGACTTTGCAGAGACCTTAGCTGAGCTTTCGGCAGGAAGTCTTGGGAGGGCTGTTGAGCTTGCAGAAAAGGGTTTGCTTGAAGACCTTCATGCCTTTGTCTCGGCTGGCACATCTAACAAGGCATCCGCTAAGTATCGTATTTTAGAGAGGCTTGCCAAGTTTTTACCTGAGGACCAGAAAAGATTTTTAGAGCTTCTTCGTCTTTGGGTCCTTCGCTCCTACTTAAGCGAAAAAGGAGCTTTGCCCTATCCCAAGGGATTGCCTGAAGAGCGGTATAAGGGAGACCCCTTTTCTGCAGAGCTCGCTATAGCCCTTTGCGAGTCCGCTCTCGAAAGCTATGTCCTCCCTGAATTAGCCTTTCATCAGCTAATGATAAAGCTTTTTTAGTAAAGCCCTGTTTGTCTCCCTATGCCCTTTCAGTCCCTCCGAGCCCTTTTTGTCGCCCCGAGCCCTGAGCCTGCCCCTTATCGCACCTCTACCCTCTAATCTCCGAGCCCCTTTTTTGTTGCCTCGAGCCCTTTTTTATTGTCACCCCGAGCCCTTTTAATTGTCACCCCGAGCGAAGCGAGGGGGTCCCTCGGCGCATGCGCGCCTCGGGAAGACACGGATGGGCTGTCACCCCGAGCGAAGCGAGGGGTCTTATCCCCTGTCTCTCTCCGATGTCATACGATGGGTCTCTCCTTTTTATTGTTGCAATCTATATTTTTCTGCTTATAATTACTTAAAAAAGGAGATAAAGCCATGGAGATAATTGAGACAAAGTTAGAGAAAGAACTACAAGAAATAAAAGCTTTGCTTTTACAATTGTTGAAACATGATGAACAGTCTGAATCTGAAAACGAAATGAGAGGTATAATGAATTGAATTAATATTCCTTTTCTGATAAATACAAAACCCGAGAAAGTATTTAAATCGTAAGATGATAGAAGTCATAAATAACCAATTTAGAAACAAACTTAGATTGTTTAACTTAAGTAGTTATAACGTTTGATTTTGTGAAATTATTAAAAAAATTACAGGAGGTAACAAAGATGGAGATTTCTATTACGAGGGAAGAA
>Ga0080004_1136724_pt1 | contig 25375 bp, 30 predicted proteins | sample WasSprMetagenome_FD_69207 | JGI IMG/M metagenome (GOLD analysis project Ga0080004, IMG submission 69207) | Sulfidic aquatic microbial communities from Washburn Spring, Yellowstone National Park, USA - WS (SPADES assembly) (version 2) | ecosystem: Environmental > Aquatic > Thermal springs > Hot...
AGACTACGTCATATACGTGAGGAGCATTAAACTCTACCATAGGAGGAGATACGCCACTATAACTGTGACTACACCAGACAAGATCATTACATTGAAATCCGAGAAGCCGTAAATATTGAAATTAGCTACACAGCTTGTATAGCATTACTTTCCGCCCACGCTTAGTGTAGGGCTCTTCACAGACAATTCCATCTTTAACCATTGACTTAACTGCTTTATAGACTCCTCTCAATGAGTATTCATTATTATACCTCCATATATCGTATGCAGATGCCTTTCCAAGCTTTTCAATAGTCTTTAAAATCCTCTCCCTTAGCTTACTCTTCCGTGGTGGAATTCTCGGTCTATAACCAATTGTTAGAACAGCCAGCGATTTACCGAGGCTTCTAGCTATGTGGAATCCCATTACAGATAAGGGGGCTGTATAAATACCTTCGCTTATGAGGAGTTTGAATGAATCCATTAATTCATCACTAGAAACCTCAACTACTTGTATATGCTTCACTTCCCTCAGGTAATCGGGTATAATAGTGCCCTTTGAAAATACAGCAATGACGTCGAAGCCTGGTTCAGCACCGGCATTTCTAAGTTCCTCTAAACCCTTGGCAAGTGAAAAAGCCAGTACACCGGTTTTCGCAGGGACTACAATGTGCTCTATGTCTATCCTTGATTCAAAGATCTCGAATAATATAGTTTTCAATCCTTCAATAGTTAATGCACTCATGTAGTCTATGTAAGTAGATATCGTGCTGGATTCTCGACACGTAGATATTTCACCGAATTTACTTATTTCAAATAAGTCTTCAATATCAACCTCAATGAGGTCTCTAATGCAGTAAGTTGCCTTAGAGAACCCCCTTAGATAGTGTAGTATAGACTTTGTAAAACCAGGCTCATAGGATACCTTCACGCTTTTTATCCCTCTAGATTTCAAGTAACTTGCAATAATTGCCGATGCTCTATCAGCATAGCTACCCGTTGGATTGAAACGCTCGTTTTTTACGAGGACATTGTTGACTCTAAATATGGGGGTTAATCCTTCTCCACGGCTAACAACAGTCTCGAAGAACGGTAGTAGGGAGTAATATCTCCAAATCCCAGGTCTACGCGGATCTACTCTGAAACGTGGATTATCATACTTAATAATAGGTATACCACCGCAAAAAGGACATCTAATTAAATAACCCAATTCACCTATTGATCTACCGCATACAGAGCACTCAATTAGTTGAGTCAATTATAACTCCTCTATTATCCATACTACTTTCTAATGAAGTCTATAAAATACTTGTATATTTTTACCTCACCCGTAATCTCGGGGTGAAATGTTAAAGCTATGAGAGAGCCCTGTTCCGCCGACACACCCACTCTCCCTGCAACTGGGTGGTTTATGTATCCAGTAATTTTTGCCGGGGGCCAGGCCTCGTTGATTACCGGGGCTCTTATAAATGCCGCTTTAACCTCACCAACACCCTCTATATTAACTACCGCCTCAAATGAATCATTTTGCCTACCAAACGCATTGCGTACAACGCCAATGTTCATTAATCCAATTGTAAACTGCCCTGTTTCACCTACTACCCTATCCACTACCCTCTTAGCTAATAGAATAGACCCAGCACACGTGCCCATTATTGGCTTACCATCCTCTGAGAACTTGGTAATTGCAGGTGCAAGACCCCTATATTTCACTAAGCTAGCTATAGTTGTTGACTCTCCACTGGGGATTATGAGGGCATCCACCCTCCCTAGATCACTCGGGTTCTTCACGTAAATAGCTTCAACACCCATCTCCCTCAATAATTCAACGTGCTCTAGGAAGTCTCCCTGTAGCGCTAAAACCCCTACTCTAATCAAGTCACTCACCTCTAACCTGCATCAACTGCTCCGGCTTCAACGTTCTTATATCTATACCCATCATTGCCTCTCTCTCAGAAACCATTTTCTGGGCTTCAACAACAGTCTCGGGGTCATCGTAGAAAGCTGTAGCTAGAACTATTGCACGCGCTCTAGACTCAGGATCTCTGCTCTTAAATATACCGGAGCCCACGAAAACACCATCTGCACCAAGCCACATCATTAATGCAGCATCAGCTGGTGTCGCAATACCGCCTGCAGCGAAATTTACAACGGGTAGTCTACCTAGTCTACCCGTAAGTAATGCCAATTCGTAGGGTACTTTATTTTCCTTTGAGTAAATCCATATAGCCTCGTAGTCTCCACTAACGTAGTAGCCACGTAACATTGCTATATCTCTACTTACTATCTTCATGTGTTTAACGGCTTCGGCAACGTTCCCAGTTCCAGGCTCTCCCTTAGTCCTGATCATTGAAGCACCCTCATATATTCTACGGAGGGCCTCAGGTAGGTTTCTAGCACCATTAACAAATGGCGTTTTAAACAACCACTTATCAATATGTGCTCTCTCATCAACAGGAGTTAAAACCTCACTCTCATCAATTAAGTCAACACCGATCTCCTCGAGGAGTCTAGCCTCCTCGCTATGCCCAATTCTACACTTAGCAGATACCGGTATTGTAATAGTGTTCATCACGTCAATTATTACTTTTAAATCAGCAGTTCTTGCAACACCACCAGCAAGTCTTACATCATATGGAAGTTTGTCTAAAACCATTACACCAACAGCTCCAGCATCCTCGGCTATACCCGCTTGCTCGGGATTTGTAACATCCATGATCACTCCACCCTTAAACATAGAGATAAAACCATACTTTACAAGGGGTGTTGCTTGCCTTATGGGGTATGCATTTTCCCTAGCTCTATCTCTAGCTTCGAGGAGGGAGTATATGAGATCTCTTATTTTCTCTAAGTAAATGTAGCTGTCCACGAGCTTCAACTAGTTCACCGTAAATGTATTGACCTAGAGTGGTTGTTAAGGATTATTGAACGTTCAATAGGTAAAAAAATACTATATTGTTCTCCCAATAGGGAACACGTAGAGCACTATGTACTCTTCTCCAAGTCCAATTAACCTAGCCGCTTCCTCGTCTTTGAATGCCCCTATAGCAACTGTTCCTAGTCCGAGCTCGGTAGCCGACAAGTATATATTCTGGCCTATGTGCCCTGCCTCCATGTATATGTATCTAAATCCCCTCTCACCATACCAATCTGTTGTCTTCCTATACCTCGCCACTATGACTATGTTTAGTGGAGCATTTTTAACCCAGGATTGATCTAGGCATGCCTTAGCTAGTTCGCGGGAGTAGTCACCCTTCTTTAACGGTATTAAGCTATGTTCGTATTCACTATACTTGTAAATACCGGGCTCAACACCGGAAACTCTGCTCGCGAAGATAAATACCTCTACGGGATAAGTTGCTCCAGCCGATGGGACAACTCTCCTCTCTTCATTAATTAATCCATAAGCCGACCACAGGATCTGAGATAGCTCCTTTAAATCGATCTCCCCTCTCGAATACCTCCTCACACTCCTTCTCTTCAATAGTAACTGTGATAATGGTGTGCTTTTATCTGGATCTGGGAGTTTAATGCTCTCCATCTACACCACATGTACCTATATATTAAGTCCAACTTTAATCCATTGACAATGAGGAGGGGTATCAATTGAAGCTTCTGCTTTCAGATGTTTTATCAGAGGAGGCAATGAGAAACCTCGAGAAATACGTAGAGTCAATAACTAATGCATCAGGGAAATTCACAGAGGCTGTGCGTCTTTTAAATGACGTCAAAATTAGTGAATCTCAAAGTAGCTTTAGCCAAGTTATAAAACTACTCGATCAAAGCGGTAGGTATAAAGCAACGCTAGAGGATGAAATTGCCAATTCAAGCCTGGACCCTGGATTCAAAGAGGAATTGCTATCGCTAATTAATCAAATTGACGAAGTCGGCGACTTAGTTAAAGAATCTGCACGGGAATTTACAATTCTCCCATTCCTCGAGATACCCATACAGCTTAGAGAGGGTTTATTGAACCTAACGAGAATAGTCTCAGAGATGATAAGCGATCTCTCTGAGTCAACTAAGGCGTTAATTATTGGTGAGTATAGTAGAGTAGATGCGTTCGTCGAGAGACTTATAGAACTCGAGGAGAAAGCAGATGAATTAGAATTAAACAATAGAGCAATGCTACTATCCTTCAGTGAGAAGATAAAACCATACGCACTTCACTTATTAATACATGACTTAAACTCAATACTCGAGAACACTGCGGACTCATGCGCGAGAACAGCTAGAAGAATAAAACTACTAGTAGTAGCGTGGCTTGGGGGAGTCTCCTAGCCCTAGCTCCATTATTCATATGGATCGCTGAAACTACAGCCCCCATGGAATAAGTTAACTCTATGCGATGCATGTTTATTCTAAATATTGGTCTTTCGAGGAAAGTAGAGTAAAACGTGTCTGGCTTCCCTGATCTCAGGAGAAAGGACTTCAGGGTGGACGTGTATTCTCGGGATCATAGCTTCGCTTATGCCATAGTTCTTTTACTTTATTTTAAGTAAGTATTTTATAATGTACATGGGGTTTGTATTGTATAGGCTTCTATACCCACTTAGGACTTATTTAATTGTCTCAGGTAGAGTTGGAGAAGAAGTCAATGTAATGACTGCGGATTGGTTGACCATAGTCTCTGCTAATCCATTTCTCGTCGCAACCGCAATTGCTCCAACGCGCTACACGTATAAATTGATCAAGAAATATGGAGAGTTTGTTGTGAGTGTTCCAAGTGTGAATATGCTTAGAGATGTATGGATTGCTGGAAGCGAGCATGGACCTGGAAAGTTGTCGAGAACAGAGTTTAAATTCACTAGAGCTAGGAAAGTGGGTACTCCCATAATTGAAAATGCTTTAGCAAACCTAGAATGTAGAGTTGTAGGGGAGCATGTTTACGGGGATCACGCGTTATTCATAGGCGAAGTTTTGGCTACACACTATAGGGAGAGCGCATTTAAAGACAATGAGCCTATTCTAGAAGCAGGATTTTTAGCACACATAGCGTGGAATAAATTCACTACGTTCCATGGGGTATTTTATCCACCAGAGAAGTAGAGTTTCTTTGTTAAATCGAGAGTAGTTGAGGATATTACTATAGGGCTTCTTGTTTGTGATTGGTATTTTTATACTTCGATGAGATATATTTGCTTGGTGAGGGGCTCTGTCTAGACCGGACTATTACAAGTTTACGTCGAGTAGGGTAAACCTCGTAGAGCCTAGTCCTATAAGAGTTATGGTTTCGAAGATCGCTGAGAAATCAAAAGTGACGAGGGTTATAAGCTTCGCCGCGGGTGACCCGGATCCTGATGTAATACCAAGAGCTCTCTACGCTAATTTAGCGAAAAGGGTTTTCGAGGAGGAGCGGAAATCTGTTGTATACTCGCCAACGGAGGGTATACCAGAGCTACGTGAGGAGATAGCTAGGTTCATGGGTATATATGAGGGCGTCGAAGCATCTCCAAGCGATATTATAGTGACCGTTGGTGGTTCTCAAGCACTTGACTTAATTGGTAAGTTGATGATAGATCCTGGCGATATAGTGATTGTTGAGAATCCATCATATGTAAATACACTGCTCGTTTGGAAACCATATGGTGTGAGATTAATTGGCATACCAATGGATGAGAATGGGATGGATACTCATTCACTAGAGTCTAAATTAAGGGAGTTGAAGGCTGATGGTAAGTTTCCAAAGTTAATATACACTATTCCAACGGGTCAAAACCCAACGGGTATTACGATGAGCTTGGATAGAAGGAAGCACCTCTATGAATTAGCTAGTCAATATGATTTATTAATAGTGGAGGATGGAGCATACAACCACTTAGTATATGAACAAGTTGAGGCTAAGTCAATTAAATCAATAGATGTAGAGGATAGAGTAATATTCGTGGGGAGCTTTAGTAAAGTTCTAGGTACAGGCCTTAGAGTAGGTTGGCTACAATTACCAAGGGAACTAGTAGATGTATTTAAAGCAGCGAAGGGCCCTGCAGATATGTGTGCACCAGTACCATCTCAGCTAATAGTATACAGGATCCTCAGAGAGGGATTATTTAAAGAAATCAAGGAGAACGCTATTAAAGCATATAAAGAGAAGAGGGATCTAATGCTAGAAGCTATTGACAAGTATCTCCATGGGGTTAAACACACTCGTCCAGTTGCTGGAATGTTTATATTCCTATGGCTACCAGAGCACATTGATGGCTGGAGACTAGCGGAGGAGGTATTGGAGAAGAAGGCTGTTGCAACAATACCTGGTGCGCCATTCTACACTGATCAAACCGGTAAAAACACTCTTAGATTAAACTTCTCAATGGCTCCGAAAGATTTGATTGATAAGGGGGTTAGAGACCTATCAGAGTTCATTAAGTGACTTTTTTACTTCAAGTCTCCGCAAATAGGGCAGTTTGGACTCCTATATACATTCACAACTGTAAACTCCATTTTTAACCCATCATACACTATTAGCTTGTTGAGGGCTGGTTTACCAATACCAGTAATGATCTTTATTGCCTCATTCGCCTGCAAACTACCGAGTACACCGGGTGTGGGGGGCAAGACAGGTATTTTACTAGGCGTGAGGGGGCTTCTTGGAACTATACATTGGAGGCACGGAGTTACACGTGGGACTACAACCATTAATTGACCGTAAAACCCCTGTATACCCGCGTGTATTAATGGCTTATTGTGCTTGACGCAGACTTTATTTAATACCAGCCTAGACTCCCAGTTATCTAGTGCATCGATCACTAGGTCCACTTCACCCACTAATTTATCAAGGAGCTCCTCACTAGCCTTTTCCTTTATAGGCTTGATTGAAACCATTGGATTAAGCCTCTTGAGTTTCTCCATGGCTATTACAACTTTTGGTTTACCGATATCGCTTGTATCGTAGATTATTTGTCTATTTAAATTACTCAATTGTACTACTCCATCATCAACTAAGACTACCTCCCCAACACCTGCTGCAACTAGGTACAGTGAAGTAATAGAGCCTAATCCACCCACACCGACGACTAATACTTTTGCATTCTTAAGCTTCACCTGCCCATCGACTCCAATTACACCTATTTGACGATCATACCTTGCAAGCTCCTCAGGGCTAAGGCTCATACACTACACCAATATGGATTTTAACCCCGTGCACATATATTAAATGTAGTGATGAAGCCCTGCCGCTGGTGAATCGTGATCCACGTGAACCCCTGTCTGATTTACTTTAACCTATGAGAATGAGTAGGAGCATACCGGTTAACACTACTACTGATGTTAGATATAGAAGTAAGTCTCTACTACTCCACTTCGTTAACGCGTTTCCCACATGGAATCCATATAGGATATAAGCCTCTGCAAACCCCCTGGTAGTGTAGAATGTAAGTAGTATTAGAGGAGTAACTACTTTGTATAGACGCTTACTACCATACTTAAGCTTAATCGTCGTGTATGCTTCAGAAGTATATATTATTATGAGTGGTATTTGTAGTAGTGTGAGACTCATCATCAACGATGTGTTTTTGAAGCCAAGTCTATTCATTAACCCACCCCATTCTCTAATAGAGACAAGTTGTAGGAAGCATGAGAGAGAAGTGAATAACGCGTAGACATACATTGTTCCGGATAATATGGAGACGGGATCCTGCCTACTCCAACCCAGGAGGCCGCTCACTAGGTATGTGAATAGTGCTATACCTGTGAAGAACACGAGTAGCATCATACCTCTAACTGTGTTTTTAAATCCCTTGAACATCGAAATAGTGATTAATGCCAATATAGTAATGTATGAAAACCCCAGTATACTTGCAACTCCATCCAAGTAGAGCCTAGTCAATATAGACGCTATTAGTAGTATAGAGGCGTAGGAGAGCCTTGAGATTGTACTGTACTCCTCTAGCTTCTTAGAGTATATAAATAGATTTGAGAAGTCTCTAATTGCCCAAGCCACGCTTGATCTCCTCATATATTATTGAAGCCCACTTGAGGCTACCGGTAGGGATTTGGTTGAGGGGTTTTAGAGTTCCCTCTTCGAGGCCATATAATTGGCTCCACATGGAATCCCCTATAGCGTCTAAATTGCTAGTGGCGAGTATGAAGGTTGAATTAGATGATGAAATATAGTCAATTAATTTAGCTCTATCTACATAGGTCAAGCCGGAGAATGGCTCATCTAGTAGTATTATATCTGCACCCGATAGTCTAGCTATTAGTATAGCTAATTTAACCATTTGACCTTGACTGAGAGTAAATGGCGATTCATCAATAGATAATCCTAGTTCTCTACAGTTCCTCAATCCCTCCTCTATGCATTGACTACCTCTACTCCAAGCTCTACAGATCTCAGTGATCTCTTTGCCTATGGTCTCCTCAGTGAAGAATAGTGGTATATTCTGTGGTATGTATATAGCCCTCCCAAGCCTTTCCACTCTTCCCCTGCTGGGTTTTAGGTAGCCGGCTAGTATTTTAAGTAGTGTTGTTTTACCTGACCCATTCAATCCATATATTAGTATTGATTCGCCTCGCCTCACTTCAATGTTGACGTTATTCAACACTACTCTACCATTATATTTCTGCGTAATATTCAATGCCCTTAGTACAGTATCACCTATTTCTCTAACTCCCCTTTTTCCATCTATTACAGCTGGGTCTAGTCTCTGTCTAGTAATTCTCAGTGTTTTATCCGTTACATCGTAGAGTCTACCATTATCTAGTAGGTATATTCTATCAAACAACCTAGCAATCGGTATAAATCTATGCTCTAGAACTATTACTGATTTACCCAGGTACCTCAATACTCTGAGTACTTCTTGGAAATCCATAATTCCCCTATCATCAAGCCACATTAGAGGCTCATCGAAGACCAGTAGCTCTGGGTTTGGGATTAGGGCTTTTGATACGGCAACTCTCTTGGCTTCACCACCAGATAACTCATAGAAGTACTTGTCTAGTAGACTGTGTAATCCAAGTGCTTCAACAACTCGCTTGAATGCCCTCGCAGCGTGTTCCCGTGAGCCAGTGACTCTTAGTGCATAGTTGTAGAGGTCCTCTCTAACAATGTGTGCTGTGAAGTGTAAGTATGGATTCTGCCCAATTACGTGTATGTATTTATGTAGCTCGCTTGATTTAATATCACTCAGTCTCCTACCAGACAAGTAGATCTCTCCATTAACCTCTCCTCCATAAATTAAGTCTGCCGTCTTCGAGATTATTCTCGCAAGAGTCGTCTTGCCGGAGCCAGTGTCTCCAATTATAATTACATGTTCCCCCCTACTCACTACTAGATTTAAACCCCTGAGTACTAAGCCTCTTCCCGGATACCTATAGTATAAGTCCCTAACTGATAGAGTGTAATTACCGGTGTTCAAACTAGATAACCCGCTTTCCTCAAAACCCTTATCGTCTCTACAGCCATAGTTGAAACTATTAATCCTAAGCTGGCGTTGAATATCCACACGTGTGGCAGGAGCCCTAGAGTCATTGCAAAGGCCTCATTGTAGTTTCTAGCCCACCTAGCAATGAGGAGCCAGTGTGGTGTAACTATTAAATTGAGTATAGTCATTGAGGCAACCCGGACTAGAGTTGACACGGCAACCCCTCTAAACTCCCACCTCCTCTCCGACTGCCTTCCCCGGGTAATAATTACTAGTGGTATACACGTCGAAGACTCTGCCAGTACCTTCATGGCCATTCCAATGGGGTCGAGGCCCATGGCTATACCTACAACTAGGAATATCGATATTGACGCCGTGTATGTTTTGAGGGATAAGTATGCGATTATGGCTAGTGGAACCCCTGATAGATCATACTTTAACGCGGAGAATGCTGGGTATGGTATCTCGAAGAACTTAAGCTTCAACACTATGGCGAGTGCTGTTAACCCAGCTACTGCAAAGTAACTGGGGGAGTGTGTTTTCCCTACGTCCCCTGGGGTTGGATTATCGCGTGCCATAAGCACACCTATTTTCTACTGATTCAAGAGATCGCGGTTTAAAAACTAGCGTAGGCGAAAGATTTATAAATCCTCGATAAAGACGCTTTTTAGCTACGTGGTCGTCATTATGTTATATTGGTGACTGGTCTATTGGATGATTACCTAGAGTTCTTGAAGTCTAGGAGGAGTATTAGGAGGTTTAAAAAGGATCCACCACCACTAGAAATGATTCTAAAGGCTATTGATGTAGCTAGGTATGCTCCGAGCGCCAGGAATAGCCAGCCATGGAGATTCATAGTTGTAAATGACCCATTGTTAAAGGATAGATTGGCGGAAATACATCCCTGGGCGAGACCACTCAAGGAGGCACCAGTAAGTGTTGTCGTAGCATGTCATGTCGATGAGTCACCTACTTCATACATGCTTGACTGTGCAAACGCCACCATATACCTTCTACTAGCACTACACGCGCTAGGTCTTGGAGCAGTATGGATACAGGCTTTAAGGAACGTTGAGGAATTGAGGGTTCTGCTGAATATTCCAAACAATGCTATTCCAGTAGCAGTTATCGCTATTGGGTATCCCGATGAAAAACCTGAACCTAGGCCGAGAAGACCTATAAGTGAAGTAGTATTCCTAAATAAGTATGGCCATAGATTGATCTAGTCACTACATTAAAATTCACTCTAGTAATCTACGTTATCGCACACATCACGGTAAACCCCCAGGAGGCGTTTCAGAGTATTCGCGGATTATTGAAGAGCGTTGAGGATGGCTGAAGAACCCCTTCATGAGTAGTCTAAGTGCTTGTACTCTACCTATTTCGTGAGGGTTAATAAATACCTCATAAGTAGGGGAATGTATCCGGGAGTGAGGGGGAAGAGTAGGCAGCGACATCCTCGCTCTTGATCACCGAGGACACTGCGAATATAGATAATGCAGCGGCTATTACACATAAGCCTGTCATTACTGATGTATCTGTATATAGGCCTTTATAGGTAAATGACGCCGTCACCTCCTCGCCTCTAGCTACAATGTTTCCACCGACTCTAACGCTTACAGTATGCATTTCACCACTCGCCTCGACTAATACGCCGTGTTCATCGTAGAATCCATTATAGTTAATTATCACGACGGGTACTTGGACTCCGTAAATCCTTACAGTGTATTCTAGTCTACTCGACTTAATGGTCTTTGATGCCAGTGTTTCATTGTATACAAGTGGAAGTAATCTATTAGCTACAATTCTAACTTTTTCGGTTGTTATTGGTGTTGGAGTTATGTCTAGGGGATTAATCGATATGTAGAAAGACTCGGCTTCTCCATTAGCTGATACAGTGGCCTGGTACACTATTGTATTTGAGGAGATAAATGTTGAGTATAGAAATCCCCCCGTGATCACCGATAGGAGTATTATTAGTGTAATCTTAGCTACTTTACCGAGAGCCTTCGGCTTCACCACTTGTATTCCCAGATACTCATATAGGTATCTAAGCACGTGCTCTAAGTAACTAGGTGGCTTCACTCCTGGTTTATATAGGTGTGGTATGAGGAATAAACCCATTACGAAGCCTCCTACGTGTGCAAAGTATGCGACTCCACCTAGCCTAAAGTACCCGTAGATCACTTGCTCAGCGAACCAGAATATTAAGAATGCTGAGGCAGATAGATTGAAGCATAGTGGGATGAAGAAGTAGAATAAACACATTGATAGCCTAGTATATGGGAACATCAATAGATACGCTCCAAGAACACCACTGATCGCGCCAGATGCCCCTACAGCGGGGATTGTTAAAGAGTCGTATCCTCCAATGGGTATAAATGCTATGTGGAATAATACAGCTGCGAGGCCGGATAGGAGGTATAAAGCTACAATCTTGCCGTGCCCAATAATGCCTTCCACACGGCTCCCAAAAATCCAGAGGAAGTACATGTTGAAGAATATGTGGAGTATATCCGCGTGGACAAACATACTTGTCAAGATGCTTAATAATGCTTTAACGGGGTCTGTGAAGAAGTATATTGGTTTAAATCCGAGGGATTCAATTGATTTCTGCGAGGAGTATAGTAGTGGAATGTAGCCCATGGACGTGTATATAAATACAATAACGTTGACTACTATAATAAACATAATTACTAATGGCCTATGCCTCCTCCCAGTGAATTCTCCGCCACCTGGGATAATTACCAACTAGTACACCATTGTATTGTGTCATTATGGATTTATTGCGTGGGAGTTAATAAATGAATTACTGTGAAATTTATCTATATATAGGCTCATTAAATCTATATAGATTATTGAGGTGGTGCTTCAACGTGAAGAGATACACTAGGAGAGTTCAATTCACGGGTAAATCAACCTACATAGTTTCACTACCTAAAACATGGGTTGTTAGACATGGGTTGAAGCCGGGTAGTCAAGTAGTTGTAGAGGAGAGGGGAGGGATCGTCGTAGTGAAGCCTATGGATTCATCAATTGCTAGGAGTAGGTCGCTAGCTATTTCAATAGATAAGAAAACCAATATAGACTCAGCTATAAGAATGGTTATTGCAGCTTACATTATGGGCTACGATGTAATAGTATTGAAAACAAGCGACTACGTAAATCCATTAATTAGAAACACTATTAGAGAGTTAATAATCAATAAATTACCTGGTGTAGAGATCATTGGTGAAGATGAAAAAGAGATACGATTGCAAGTACTACTCAACACCACTAGTATTCCAATACAAGACATTCTCAAGAGACTCGTGAAAGTAGTATACTCTGTAGTACAAGACGCATGCATGGCTCTAACCGGCAGTGGAGAAGTCTCTGCAGATGAAGTTGTAAAAGAAGATGATAGTGTTGACAGAGTCTATTTCTACGCTATAAGAGCATTAAACATGGCTGGTGAAGGGGATATCGAGACGAGTGAAGTCTATGATGTGAAAGAACTACTAACATATAGATCCCTCAGTAAACTACTCGAGAGAATAGGGGATCACGGGGTGAACATTGCGAGGAATGTGGCAATTATCCAGTCTCATAGAAGCCTAATGGAGGAGGTGGGAGAACTATGCAATAGTGCATTGAATATATACCTAAAAGCCACAAATGCATTCTTCGAATTCAACTACAGTTCAATTAATGAAATAGACCAGGAGATCAGGGAGCTGAGGAGGAGAGAGAAGACTGTGCTGGGAAAATATATTAATATACTCAACCCTAAAGAACTAATACCACTCCTCTCAGTACTAGAGAGTGCGAGGAGAATATTGGAGTACTCTAGAGATATAGCGGAGTTAGCTATAGATATAAACGTATATAGGACAATGACGGGGATTAGTGAAACTAGTACATTGGCTGAAAATAAGCCACTTAGCTAACTTATTGTATTATTGAGGTTAAAACCCGACTGTCTACAGGGGATCTAATCCTGTATTCCGCCTAGATCCATACATGGCAAAGTACTTATACTTCCCGCGAGTGCTGTGACGGGCACTCCAATAGCTAACACTGTAATAGCTTTGGATATCATCATTTACGTGTAGGCACTTGAAGCAACGCTCTCTAATTGACTAATTAACCCCTCACCTCATACAGGTAAAACCACGCTAGATCACCATTGTTTGCTTCATGTGCTACTATAGCCTTATTCAACTCCAATGTAACGTTACTGGTATTCAACCCCATGGACCTCAAACTAGTCAACCTTTTAACCGGCCCCCTACTTTGGAGTCGAAATTCTCGGTATTAACCATAGAAACGTGAATTATGGAGACTACGAGTAAGACTAGGGCTATTGTAATCCAAGCCCTCAACCCATAGATCCATGCTTCATAAGAATACAATGAGAATTTTCATATTCACCTAGCGAGTGGATTGTGAAACAATGAATCCAGAGTCTTGGAGAACTCTAGATATAATTGAGTACTTGTATGCTAGGGCATTGGAGTGGATGAGCACTATGGAGGATCCCTCTCCAACCTTCTCCCTTAATGATACTGAAATAGCTAGTCCAAGCTCCTTGTAGTAGCTCTCTAAGTCTCCTACGATTCCACGGGCTTCTCCAAGCATGATCAACCTCCCCCCTTCTCCAAGATTGGTAGTTGTAAAGCGGCTGTAAACCATGTTTTTGTATAATGGTATTTAATGCTGCAGTAACGTCTACTAATTTCCCGTTAATATAATATGTGTCGCCTGCTGGGAGTTTGAGGAATAAATGTGTGTTTATTAATGGGCTTTGTCTCGATAAGCTCCTCAATAGCTTACTATATAGTGTACTCACTAGTAAATCTAATTCGCGTTGATTAGTTGAGGTTAAATCCACATATAAAACTCTAGAGCCTCTCCCACCACCCTTCTCGATCTCTCTAGCATATAGTCTCACGTAGACATCCTCTAAGTCCTCTCTACGAAGACTCTTCTTCCAGTGTATAATCTTAGGAGAGTCTCCAGACATGTACTCCCTCACACCAATATACTCACCAGTATGTGACTTAACGGCTAGCTTAGAGAGGTACATCTCTATCTCCCTTAATATGTAGCGTGCAATTAGAAACCATAAAGAAGTCTTTCCTCTTCTTTCTCCAACTTCTCTCTGGACCTGTGGGTTCTGTGACGGGAAGGGGTTTGTGTAATCCCTCACTGGTTGTTGATTTTGGACCGCTCTCTTCACCACCTAAAGCTCCTTTTCCAATTAAACCTACTTGTCCAATCCCTTTAACTCCTCTTGATCCACCGGTCTCCCCCTGAAGGAGACCTCCAATAACGACTTTATGTACTTTCGGGGTGGATATGTAGGACATATACTTCTCCAATATTTTTTCGGCTCTCTTCACCATTGTAGAAGTCCTCAATAGGACTATGTATTTAAGAGTGTATGGACCATAGGATAACTTCGCTAAGCCCTTTAAATCCTCGAGGAAAAAGCCTACGTGTAGCTCATTCAGCCCCACGTACTCGAAGTCTCTGGATAATTCGGCCTTTATTTCGTTTACAGTTGAGCCCTCCTCGACTACTTTACCAGACTCTAGTATCTTATACTTGAACGCACCCGGGCATTTAATCAAAACAAAATATTTAGCTTGCTCATCTAGGTAAATAGTGCTCTTATCCTGGTAGACCTCCACGGTGGATTTCCCCAGTCTCAAGTTCTCCCTTATGGCGAGAAGTAGGTATACTAATAGGATGATTGATACTTGGACAAGTGTTAGTGGGTTGAGGATGTATAGTGGTGTACATAGTAGAATTACTGTATAGAAGGAGTTTGCAATGTTGTCACTGGACTCTCTATATAGTGTTAGAAAACCAAGTAGTGAAATCGCTGAAGATAGGGATAGAAACAAGTAATTCCTCCCGTAGGAGATGAGACACGAGGATATAAATGAAGTTGCAAACGCGACGTGTTGATCGCCGAATAACGTGAGGGGTATGAATACGAAGATTAGTAAAAGCACGTAGATCGCGTCTTGAATCGAAGTATTGAATACGTAGAGAACTATTGCTAGTGTTATAATGCCCGATGTTATTAATCGACTCAACTTAATGTTTCTTAAGTGTAGCTCTATATACATAGATAACCACCATTAAGACTAGTGCGATTATTGAAATGTAAATAGATGAAACCCCTCGTGGGGTATTTACAATTAATTTAAAGTATAGTAAGTAGTCTTGTCTTAAGAAGGATTGATCTAGTAGGATCTCTCTACTCTCGCAGAGCACTTGGAGAAACCCCCTATTATAGTTAAACACGTTATTTGTAAATACTCCGAGTGCAGTGAAGATGATTAATTCCACACTCCCAATCGATATTCTATACGCTACTGGAAACCTGTTGATCTCCTCGCCTACATCATATGCATTATTGGGTATTTCATCTGTATATGAGTAGGGAGATGAGTAAGCAATTGGCTCTACTTGAACGCCTTTACGGGTTTCAATCACTGTTATTGCGTATGGTGAGTAGATTACTATTGATGTATTATACGTATTTAAATACACAATGACATCATCGGGATTATTCATATTAAATACAGGGTCTATAATCCTACCCCTATACTCAGCTGTAACACCGAAGTACTCTAGAATACTCTTCAACGCGCTCCACGAGCCATATATTAGTATTAATCCTCCATTTTCAGCGAAGCTTTGTAGCTCGGATAATTCACTTTCTTTCAGTGGAGAGTCTCGGGCGATGATCAATAGTGAATTTATAGGGTTACTTCTTCCAAGCTCCTGCAAACTGAGAATCCAGGTGGTAGATTTAGCGATCTCTGATTGTCCATGCTCCCCTGGATCTAAAGCATAGTAGTCGCGTCTAGTGGGGAGAATAGTGAATGAGGCTAATCCTATGAGAACCCCTAGTACAATAGCGTAGAGGAGTATAATTCTAGGCTTCTTCCTCAACACTACTTAAAACACCCTCGTATAATTCACTGGCTTCTCTAAACTCTGGTTTTGAACGTGAATAAAGATCTCTCTCAACTAGTTGTAGTAGTTGCTGTAGGAGTTCTCGTGATCGCCTACTCTTAATTAGTGGGGCAACCACGGATTCATAGTGTTCTCTCAGAGTCTCAGATGGCTGTGGGAGTCTCCTTGTGATCTTTCTAACGAGATCATAGTAAATAGTGGCTATTCTAGACCCGAGTCCGAGGACATAAGGTGTTAGTAATTCGTTGAAGGCTCTATGAGCCAATTCTAGGGGTCTTATCCGAAGGGAAAAACCTCACTTCTCAACATTAGAATAAATAGTTTCTCGTGCTCCTGTAGAATAGCGGTTAATACCGAGCCTACAGCGACTACGATTAATATTGAACTAGCGTTGATCACTATCATGGTCTCTGGGTATTGATATGTGTCGTAGATCATTAGTGGATCCTGTATTGTAACATACAGGTTCACTATTGATATAGGTAGGATTGAGGCCTGCAGTATATAAAGGTTTCCAATAGAGACCGGGGTCTCAATGCTTCTAATACTAGTTGAAAGCGCTATCTTGGATGTAAAACTTCTGTTACCCATGTTGGTTACAAGCACCTGGATACTCCCATCCCATGTCAAGTAAACACGTGAAGCCTTGATCTCGACGGGGGGATATCTCGGCTGGACTGTTACGTGTCTCTCGAAGCAGTATGGAAGGGTTTTCTCACTGGAGTTTACGCAGAGCTTCAGCGTGTTTTTACCAATTGAAAAAGTAGACTCATCAACATATACTGTGTAATTCACAGGCGACTCCTCTATAGTAATTTCTCCAAGAATGGTCTCGCTACTGGAGTTCTTTACAGTTAAAACCCCCTCGAGTCTACCAGAATAGCTATAAATCGTAATGTTCAGTAAATCCCCTTTTTGAGTAATTGAGGGACAATCAATGACTAATCTAGGGTATGAATAACTCGTGGTTATGAATCTATATAATCTCGCCTCCACGCCACTACATAGGGCTTTAATAGTAACTGTGAACTTTACGTAGCCAGCGGTCTTCAAGTAGTCTTTGACTAGGTATGCATATGGCACACTAATGAGCGTGTAGCACATTGATTCACCGCACTCGAAGTTGTTTTGGTATAAGGGGACTCCATAGACCCCGAGTATTGCAGTAGTTGGAGTACAAGTGGAGTTTTTGACTATGGCTTGAATTAATACCTCTTCACCCGGCTCATAGATCTTGTCGGTGATGTCGATTGAGATCGCCTCATGACTCATTGATAACTGCTTGATTAAATCCTCGACTCTACTCTTTAAGTAAATCACTCTCAGTGACAACCTAGCAACAATGGCATATGAAGCCTCAGGGTCACGGCTACAAGATTGTAGTTTTTTAGCATACTCATTGACTAAGTCTAGGTCTTGGTAAATACTGTATAGTTTTGAGATAAGCTCTGCTCTAGGCTCTTGGATAATGGTGTAGTAGTCTAGTATTGCCCTATATACTTTAACATGTAGATTCGAGTAACCAGGGTCTACGTGGATAGCTAGCATTGTATTTGCAATATCCTCTAATTCAGGCTGCATGGTCTCCGTGTAGTTTACGGCTTTTTCGAGAACTGCGAGAAGGTATGTGCAGTCTCTAACCGTGGCACTAGGTGTCTCCAGGGCTGTGGCCGCATTGTTTAGTGATGTGAGTAGTACTACAAGTATTATGGGAAGTAAGAGGACTCCCTTATTCAATGCGTTAGCACCTCGTATACCCTATACCCCGCGATAACTATGAATAATGCGATTAAAGCCCCATTCAATACCCGCACCCTGATTGATGAAGTGGGTGGACGTAGAGTAGCGTAGGATATGTAGTATGCGAGGATGTTGAGTGATACATAGACGTCTACTCTTACTTCTCCTAGTAAATATAGTGTAGTAGCGGATAATGCATTCATGAATGAGTAGAGGAGTGTAAAGAGAGCGACTCTACTCTGTAACCTCCTCAACCCTAGTGACGAGTAGTATTCCATCTGGTATGTTTACTCTATTAATCAACCTAGTGCAATTCATTGGAGTTATCTGTGTTATTGTAGATAGAGTAATTATTGTATATGGATCTACCGGGTATTCCACATACTCACGGAGTTGCTCGTTTAGCCCACTAATTTGAACTCTATAAAGGCCACTCTCAGACTCTACTCTAACACTTTTGCATATGGATAACTCATCAACCAGGATTGATCTAAGTTGATCCTCGATAGCCTTATCAGACAACTCACTGCTCGACCCCGGAGTCTCGATGGGGAGTGGCTCAATAGGGATTGCAAGGTAGGGTGATCCACCTGTAAAGCCTATGCCCGGATCTACTCTCAATGGACACGGAACTTTGGAGAATACAAGTAGGTACATGTCTCTCTTTCTAATACTACATATGTTTGAATCCAGTAAGTCTAGATCTTCAAGAGTGCTTGTAACCGCATTTACGAGTGTCCCAGTATATGACATCAGCGAAGAAGTGGAGGCCTCTACTGGAGCACTACTGTAGATCACGAGTACCCCGCCAACTAAGCCCATAGAGGCTGAAACCCCTATTAATCCATTATCTCCAACTATTAATCCGTAAGCCCCGAGTAGAGTTGCTAATATAATAATGTTCAATCCAAGTATTAGTAAGCGAGATATCATATTACAATCACCAAGCCTCTGAGAGCTATATCCAATAATAAAATCCAATTAGCAGTTCTCCTAACTCCACTCACTATACTGCTATTTCTGGAAACGTGGAGTAATAGTAGTACAGTGAATGCAAGTATATTTAAATCGAGTATTGGTTGTAAATAAAGCGTGTAGAATAATGCAAGGGAGAAAAGAACCTTCATGAATTTATCGTCAACCATGGAGATCACTACACACGATGAGAAAGCATCGAGAACACCGAGCACTATATACCTCAAGGGGTTCTCTATATTCAAGTATATTGCGAGAACCATCCCCGCTAAAACACCTATAGGGATTAGAGGAGACATTAATGAGTGGATTACTTCATCATAGTAGTACTGCGTTAAGATAATAAACGTGAAAACTACTAAAGCCAAGTCTATGCTAGGCCCCATGATAGTGGAGAATTGTGTGAATCGAGAGAGTAGTGTAAGTAGACTTATCACGAGAACTATACTCCCGTAAATCGCTATTAAACTACTCCAATTCAATCTACTCCTTAGAGCTAATGTAGAGTTGACTAATAATGCTGAGGCCACTAGACTAGTCAATAACCCCAGCTCCCCGCCAACTCTGAGTAAGAGACTGGAAAATAATAATACAAGGACGAGTATTGCTCCCAATAGGCTACTTGGGTACTGGTACATTCTTCAAAGCCTCCTCTGCAATAGCTACTGGTGTAGCCCCCTCTAACTCATACTCTTCTTTTAGCTTAAATCTATGCGCGACAACGGGTACAAACGCCTTCTTTACATCATCGGGTATAACGTAGTCTCTACCATCTATTAAAGCAAGGACTCTGCTAATACCGAGCATGTGTACAGTGGCTCTATGAGAGGGCCCATATTCAACGGCTCTGTGGTATCTTACATAGTTAACTAGCTTCACAATGTAGTCTAGTATATATTCACTTACATGAACTAGTTCAGGGATCTACTCGAGTATAATTGAACTCTCTCTGGTGTTGTGATCTGGTCTATGGGGACTGTGAGTATATAGTCCGACCTCCTCAACACCTCCAGTTCCTCCTCGGGTGGGTTATAGTAGCTCTGGACGGAGATAGCGAATCTATCTAGTAGAGTCTCCATTACCTCGAATGCCCCCTTTGCATACTTAACCGGAACCTGCGTTGCAATAACCATGAACGGCTTCTTCAATGGATAAGTTATTCCATCAACTGAGACCTGGTACTCTGCATTGCCTCTAGGAAGCAGCCTGCGACCTAGTCGGTGTTCTATTCAACTCGTCGAATAACAGTATATTAGTGAATACCGGGCCCTCGATGAAAATCCGCTCTCCACCCAGTCTATAGTAGTGGAATCCCAGTATATCGCTTGGCAATATATCGGGGTGTCCTTGAACTCTATTATATCTACCACCAATAGCCTTCGCTAAAGCCTTCGCAAAGAGAGTTTTTCCTGTTCCAGGGTATCCCTCAATTAGGACATGTCATCCTGAGTATAGAGCGGCTAAGCAGAGTTCAACTAAATCTCTCTTACCTACATAGACCTTCGAACTCGCGGGTAGTAAATCCCTGATCTCCCGGCTTACACTATCCATCTCTACTTTTATGGATTCACTCATATCTATTTCCCTTTAGACTTGTATATATTACTCCATACTAATAAAAGCGCGGAATATACTAAGAGTAGAAAGAGCGTGATGAGTATGGCGTTTATGTATATACCAAGTGGTCCTTGAGCACCTAGATCGACGGCTCTATCTTTAACATGGTAATTGATAAAATGTCTCTCGCTAAAACCCTTGTTAATTGACTTGGATCACCACTAGCTTGAATAGAGATTCTCGTATACAATGTTGTACTGTCACCACTAGTGGAGATGGACACGGGTATGATTGTATATAACAATACCCCTCTCCAACCTGCTTTCTCCAGGACTATAGTTGACACTCTAGTACAATTTATTGATTCGGACCAAGATGAGGTAATGTTATAGCCCTGGAGAGTGAGGCATAATTGCCATGTATGTAGTCTAGCAGGGGTGTCAACGACTTCAATATACCCCGAGTAAATACCACTAATCGTGACCACGCGGACTCTGTAAACGGCTAGTGCACCCAGTACTCTCGTTAGGAAAGCATCATACTCTCTATTAGAGAACATAATTAAACTACTAGATAGGTACTCATCGGGTTTTTGTATAAACTTCTGTGCATCATCAACCCTTATGGCGATATAAGACAGTTCAATACCCCCAGCTTGTGCATCTAAAAGTGCGAAGTTTACAATCCCTGTGAATATAAATGCTACTAGGAAACGCCTGCAATGTACTCCCAGGATGCGGTTATAAATCTTGAAGATCTAAGCACTCTTGAGAAGAATGCTTGGAAGTGGGAGTGTTTGTTAACAATGTAGAATGCAGATAGCACGGAGAGAGTGGAGTACAGTAGGGATGGGGAGTAGTGGAATACCGTGTATGCTTGTTCAACACTAGTTCTAGAGGCTATATAAACTACTATTAAAACCCTCAAAATATTGCCTACTATAGCTATAGTAAATGCCACTAGTATAGATATGGCGGCTATTATTAATTTCCTCAATGGTTTATCAATACTGAAGCTTATCATGTAGAGGAGTATGGGGACTATTGCTATGATAGAGCTAATGGTCACTATCCCCGTGCAGGCAGCTTCTACACTCAATCTAGCTACTTCACCACTGGGTGTAATGAGCTCTAACTGTGTGAAGCCAGGCATTTCAATTACTCTAACCCCAGTCAAGTAGCCGACGAATCTACCTATGTAGCGTGATAGTACGGGTGTTACTGCATCTAGAAGCCCTGCCGGGATTGGAACTAGTAGGAATGGCGTGAGTAGTGGTATTATCTCACTTGGTGTATTGAGGTCGTATATGAGTATAATGAGGGCTATGAAGAATAGTGCAAACTAAACCCCATTAATTGAACTCTATTCTCTATGTCTATCCCCGATGCAATATAAATTGCCGCGGAGATTAGTGCTATTAGAGTTGTTAGTATTATCTTGCTCGGCCTAATTCCATATGAGAAACCCGTATACCTAACTGAGAGGTATAGGACTGCGAGTACGGAGAAGAGTGATACAATGATGTAGCTATACTCCTCGCTCTCAGCCAACTTAGTTATAGACTGAAAGAAATCTCTATAAGCAGTCTCCATTGTGAAGCCTAGGAGAAGCGAAATAATAGTAAAGCCAACAGCGAGTTTTACAATACTTTCCTTATATGCGTGTTCCAGAGTCATTTGTGCATCATCACCATACATGCACCAAGGCTAAATACCCCGTGGACTAAGCATTGTGCTAGATAAACACTAGATTAGTGTTTATAAATTAAGAGGCTATATAACCAATCTATTTCAACTTTAACCGCTTTAAACCCATAGATCTAACGTTCAGTAAGACATCGCTAGTTAACTCGGATGGATTGATTTTTAACTTTGCCAAGTCCTCCTCTAGATCCAACTCTGTGTATATTCCAAGCTCATTGAGAATAAACCTAGCCTCGTCGAGTGTCTTTGTATACAGTAGTTTTTTAGCGGGCTCAACGAGATCTAGCACAGTATTAGAGTTCATGTAGAAAGTCATTGTATTGAACAACGAGATCTCCACTAATCTCGAGCCCCTTCTCAGTGGTATTTTACCCCTAACCCCTCGATAAGCGAGTAGGGGTATTCTAGAGGCTTCACTATCCACATACTCAAGTATCTTCCCAAGGACTAGTGCATCATGCATACACATAGAGGAAACCCCGAGTAAACCCCCTCTAGTTGCTACTTCGTCAATTCTCCTTAGTAAGTAACTCGTAGGTAACTCTCCATCACTGCCAGGGGAGTGGACAGCTACAATGCCGTTTACCCTGGAGAGAGCCGCCAATCCAACCCAGTCGGCGAGAGGACTCCACAAGTCATCCTCGAGTCCAGTTGCTAGTACATCACCTCCCACATCTACACCAATCACGAGATCCACTCTTTCATCACTAATAATGTTGCTAAGTCCTTTAACATAGCCCTCAACACCACTATACATGTCGACAATGTACACCTCTCTACCTAGGGCACGCGAAGCCTTAACAGCTTGAGGTATAACTAGTCTCCCACCTCGTGTAGCGTATGAATCCTTATTTACAAGTATGTAATGATCCCCGCGCTTAGAGGGATTTTCTACTTCACTTAGTCTAATTGGACCTGGGACTGGATCATATATGTATCTCTCCCACGCGATCGAGGCAAGTACAGTGGTATGACCCATTCTCTCTAGGGAATAAGCAATCATGGATGCAGATGCAATGTCGCCTCCTCCCCCAACAGCTATGACGAGTATTCTCTTCTTACCCTCAGGCATACAGAGCAATGCTATCACCCCCGTGTCTTGTAGTATAAAATAAGCGATTGAATCCGAGGTATAATATCTCAAGTATTAAATAATCATGCTATGGGTTGTAGTATAGCCAGCACTTGACAGATCTACCCTCATTGACCATGATTAGAGGTGGTTCTTCGGTTTTGCACTTATCCATTGCGTATGGGCATCGAGGGTGTAGCCTACATCCTCTAGGTGGATTACTGGGATCGCCGATCTCCCCTTTCAAGTAAACTTTCTCGAGTCCTAGTTCATCGCTCAGTAATGGTATAGCACTAAGCAATGCCTTTGTGTAGGGGTGTAGTGGGTTTTTAACAACTTCCTCCGTAGGGCCTTCTTCAAACAACTGAGCAAGGTAAAGTACTCCAATTCTGTTTGCTATTAGACTTAAGAGAGCAATGTCGTGTGTTATGAACAGTAATGACTGCTCATACTTCTCGCGGAGGTCCAGGAGTAGCTTTATAATTGATGTTCTTATGGATGCGTCGAGATTACTGGTTGGTTCATCGGCAACTATGTATTTAGGTTTAAGAATCATGGCTCTTGCAATAACAGCTCTCTGTAGTTGACCACCGCTCAGCTCGCGGGGTTTTCTAGTGAAGAACTCCGTTGATGGGTGTAAACCCACTTCTTCGAGGGCTCTATGTGCTTGCTCAACTGCCTCGTCCTTTGATAACTTATAGTGTATTAACAGGGGCTCTACGAGTGCTTCTCCAATAGTCTGTATTGGATTTATAGCTCCATATGGATCTTGAGGGATCAACTGCATCTCTCTTCTCAAATACCTCAACTTACTCTCCGGTAGCTCCGTGATATCCAATTTCCCATAAAGAACCCTCCCCTTCGTTGGCTTGTATAGTCTAATTGATATACGCCCTATTGTTGACTTCCCGCTACCGCTTTCACCTACAAGTCCATATATTTCTCCCCTCCTAACCTCTAAGGATACTCTATCCACTGCTCTAACTCTACGCTTCCTCCCAAATATCCTAGTTTCAAAATCCATTATTACGTCAACTAGTTTTGAAACTACATCCATGGATTTCACCTATATAGATGGCACGCTACAAAATGCCCCTTTCCTACTTCGAGAATCTCCGGCTTCTTCAATCTACATTCCTTTGTTGCATACTCGCACCTCGGGTGAAATATACACCCCTGGGGTGGATTACGGAGGTCTGGTGGATAGCCGGGTAGTGATTTTGGAAGTTTCCCAGTTGTAATTCTCGGTAGGGCCCCGAATAATGCCTTTGTATATGGATGCTTCATGTTGTTTAATAATTCCTTTTTGTCAGCATACTCCATTACGTAGCCTCCATACATTACCATAATAGTGTCTGCTCTCTCAAGTGCCAATGCGAGGTCGTGTGTTATCAATATAATTGATGAACCATACTTACCCTTAATGTAGTCGATGAGATCCATTATTTGCTTCTGGACAACTACATCTAGGGCTGTAGTGGGTTCATCTGCAATGATGACTTCGGGGTTTAGAGCAATAGCCATCGCTATTGAAACCCTTTGCTTCTGACCGCCACTTAATTGGTGGGGGTAGGAGTACATTATTCTCTCGGGTAAGCCAACCGCTTCTAGGTATTCTTTAACAATACTCCTCGCCTTGGACTTATCGAACCCGTGTTCTAATAGAAACTCCTCGAATTGATCAACTATCTTTCTCAAAGGATCTAGTGTAGTGAATGGATCTTGGAAAACCATTGATACCCTACTCCCGCGTATTTTTCTCATTTCCTCGGTTTTTAGCTTAAGGATGTTCACACCTCCTAGTAGGACTTCTCCCTTTACTATTTTACCAGGCTTTGGAACCATGTTCAATAATGCTAAGCCAAGAGTTGACTTCCCACTCCCGCTCTCACCAACAACTGCAAGCATTTCACCTTTGCGTAGATTAAATGAAACACCTGAAACAGCTGATACTATGCCGCTAAAGGTGTAGTACTTCACCCATAGATCTTTTACCTCTAGAACACTCACTCGCA